>Ga0126342_10000799_pt1 | contig 38858 bp, 34 predicted proteins | sample Cyp1metagenome_FD_92528 | JGI IMG/M metagenome (GOLD analysis project Ga0126342, IMG submission 92528) | Coral microbial communities from Lord Howe Island, Old Settlement Bay, Australia - Cyphastrea 1 metagenome | ecosystem: Host-associated > Invertebrates > Cnidaria > Coral ...
ACAGCAACCTACCCTAAACACAAGCTAAACGCCGCATCGCCACGACTTCCACAAAAGCCTTCCCCCAAGCTAATTTCAAGATTTTTGGGATTTCGCCACGACTTGGGCAGTTGGGAGTATATTCCATGTTCCCGTCATATACATCCCGTATACATGTATGTACATATACCAGGATATTCCATGTTTTAGGGCTCTCCCCCCATTTCAAAACCATTGGACTATATCTGGGCAAATTGTGCTAGTTCGCTAACCTGAATTAAGTATTGGGATAATTCCCCGAATCCTAACCATGATTCCAGGGTTTGGTCACGACGTGAGGTCAGTATAATTTACCAAGATATAACAAAACTATACAAAACTGGTCTAATTTCGGATGATTTGGTGGTACCAGCATTTTCGATATTTTCGGAAACTTCCATACCAGGCCCATTTCAAAAACATTCAAAAACCATTGGACTCTCCGACCCAGCTACTGACTGGTACCTGACGTAGGACCAGAGATCACAGGCATAGGAATCATCAAAATCTCCACACGCTTCTGCAGGGCTTGCATGCCTTAGAGATGGATTCGAAAGATTCCAGCCGATTTTTTGGGGATTTTTTGGTGTGAACAAAATTGAACAAAAACAAAGATTAAATGGATTAAATGCTGGGATTTCTGAAAAAGCCGATTTTTGACATGCTGCAGTTTCACCGGATAAAAATTGTTTAAATGGATTAAAAACTAGAACCGACCAGGCAAGTACAAGATGCAAGTAAGGGTGTAGATGATATCATCCATCTGATAGTGCGCATGGAAGAACTCACCCTTGATGCACAGGTCCAAGGAAAAGCTGAAGATCGACATGGTGTTGATGTTGAAAGGGATTAGGAAACCCAGCATGTAGGCGGCACGCATGATACCAATGGCCCGTACATAGAAGGGTCGCTCATTCAAGAAATGGTTGTAGTAGAGTGGTGCCTGCCACACCACTTCCTTAGCCTTGGGGGAAGTCAGGAACTGATAGCCCAAGTTCTCAAAATAGCGCGGCGCGAATATGGAGTCCGTATCACAACTGGTGGCGGTGGTGCAGCTCAAATCCAAATCACCATATTCCTCCAGGGTCTGAAAAGATGTGGACTCCAGATGCCCAACCTGCCCATTCCAACTTTGATGGATAAGATTTCTTGGGGATCGGGCAAACTTGGCAAAATCCCGAAGCATATATGGTTTACCATCACTTTGACTTATTGATTCAAAAATATGTCAAAAGCAATGCAAGCAAAATGGTAAAATCACTTAAAATTTTTGATGCCAACCCAGATTGGTAAATCCTGTTGACTGATTGGGGAGTACCGCTAACGGGATATATTCAGTTGTACCCTCTGGTTATGTCAAAATAATAAAATAGCTATTGAAAATGGCCATGTAAATAGTGAGTTTTCCCAAAAAAAAAACATGGTGCATCTTTCCATCGTTATGTAAACGTTTACTCTGGAAATTGGTCGCTGGTCGCAAAATCATTGTCCTGGATTTTTTTCGGCATCAAATTCCTGGGTCCCATTTTTTTGTTCGGACGCTTTTGAAATGTTTGGAACACTATTGGTGATATATATATACTATATGATATCCCCATGATTCTTAGTAAATCTTAGCAACAAAAAGACTGATATTATATAACTATGATATCCCCAGGGTCTTTACAAAATGTTATATCGTTTTTTCTGCAGAAAAATCCAGCTCCAGGGTCCACCCAGCTCCATCACCCGTATCTCCTCCAAACGTGTTACCGCGGCACGCATGGTGTAGTTGGCATTGGAACATTTGCCGCGGATCTCTCGGCCGCCGGCCCACTGCTTGGGGTGTTTGGTGACCTTGGTGCCCGTGGGATCCGGTAGAAATTGGGGCAATGGAAGCTCCGTTGGTGGTGCAATGTGCCCATCTTGAAAAATATGAGTTCGTCAATGGGAAGGATTATATATCCCATATATCATGGAAAATAAAAGCCATGTTCCAAACCACCAACCAGTCCATGTATTGACATACCATTTTCTAACCAGTAAATATGGGGATTTACACTCGATTTTACCAATGGATTTACCAGTCAAGGTGGGGATTTCCCATGGATTTTCCGGCCATTCGTTGGTTTTGTCTCCCATGATTTACACGTCGTGAATCACGTCAGTGTCCGAGGTCCGACGCCGCCACGTCACATGGAAGCGCTTGAAGGACCTTGCGTAGCGTTCCTTCAACCTGGCCGTGGATGACGGGCACCGGGGGAGGTCTCGTGAAAACTAAGCCATAACTTAAATGGAAACAAAAACAACTGCAGAATTTGGTGGTAAAACCATAAAGGCCATAAACCGATGACTTTTTCCCTTCACCACATTCTTTGTGTTTCTAGTCTATATCTGTGCTTTCCTTGGTTTTGTCTTGGTGTTCATGGTTTGATTCATGTTCATCTTTGTAAGTTTCATCCTCATTGTGTTGCTAGTTTCAAACAAACTGTGTCTGCACTTTTGGTTTTGCTGTATCCCCACTGTTGTAAACTCATCATCTCCCAGCTTTGTTGGCGAATCTGCAGTCAATCTAATTGGGGATCATCTGCCCAAATTGGAAATACAAAAAGATTATGTGAAACCACCAGCCGTACATATATACATAATACATGTATAATACAAAATATATGTTTTATCACATTAATTACATCTATATATACATATATACACATAATTCTACAATTATACATGTTATAGGATATGATTATATAATATATACATACATTATGTATATCAGCATTCCAATTTTTTCTTTTTTGGGCCCCCCTGTCATGGGGCTTCGAAAACTCCCGCCCCAGCATGTCTCACCTGGCAGCTTTCTCTGCCACATCGGGGGTCCCCTCTTCCAAGCCAATGACCACGATCAAGCGATGCGCCACAGACTGTGCGGCCAGGGAATCAATGGATTGGCAAATCACCTGCCAGATGTAGCGATGTAGCCGATTGATGTCGCCAAGGTGATGGGATAACATGGGATAACAATCAAAATTTGGAGATGTCATGAGATTTCACCCATCAAAATGTGTTTTTTGATTTGGAATTGATTTATAGCTAACTTGGTTGGAGTTCCACTATCCAAATCGCTGCATCGCGAAATACGCCGCTCAACTGAGGATTGTCCATTGGCACCTCAGTGTGTCTAGAGAAGGTAATCATTCTACAAAGGGGGATACACAAGTGGAGGTTTCCTGAAATGGGGGTACCCCCAAGTCATCCATTTGTTCATGGATTTGACATGATTTGACATAAAACAAAGCCAATTTCCAAGGAAAAAACTATAGTAACTATAACTTAACTTAGCGTGATACCTGATCATGAAGTTGAAAGCGGGATGAACCATTTCCCATCATTTACAAACATTCATTGGGGCACTGTCATTCCACTTGATTATCTTAAGATTTTAGCTATAAAACCAGCCCCACACCATATCAAACCCATACGCGGGACGTAATCTATAATGTTGCACACAGCGGATGCACAAAATGTATTCCTAATGTGACTTCGCTTCTGCAGGACACTGTTTTCAAGTTCGTCACCGTTGCAACCCCGAAAGCTTTCCATTGCGCCAACGGTTACGTGCCAATTGACTGGTACGATTCTATTGGCGCAATCGTAGCCAGCTTGTTCAGAGTTTCTTGCCCGATTGGTTGTTCTTCAATTTACAGTAGCGTTGTGCAGCATGTCAATTTTTAGTTTTTCAATGGTCCCTCGCAAGGGAACCCAAAAATTCCAGCGCAGGTCCTGCGCTGGAATTTTGAGGGTCCCCTGAGGATTTGCGGACTAGTCAGATGAGGTCTCCTCCTCTCTATTTCACCTCGTTTTGCACTGTCCCTAATTATTGCGTTCCTTCTCCACTCCTCACCTGCTGTGCTGTGCCTTGTTGATATCAATGTGTTTGCCATGACATTTATCAAAATATGTTCAGGTACAATGTCATAGGGCAAGAAGTGGGACCAACAATTTGCCTTATTACCCTCAAAGCTGAGGGTTTTACAGGTGTATGCCGAAGATATGTATGCATACAGTAATTGGCTTTGATTCCTATATGTAAAATGCTGATTCCATTATAAACCATCCATTTGGGGGTACCCCCATTTCAAGAAACCCCCAAATGAACATGTTTGGGTATGGATTAAAGATTCTCACAGTCAAATCAGCTGGTTGGATACCAACAGCATCGACAAGCCAACACATCTGTGGGTCTACTGTGCGAGCCCTCGATTTTTGGCCATGCTCAAATAAATTTCCAAGTAGGCCTCAAACCGAAACCATTCACAACCACAAATTAGCAGAAATGAGACTTCAATCAATTACCTATTTTTGGCCGACGGATTTCCTGTACATGGACTTTCAAACCGGCTTGGGTAAGTGGTCAAGAACCTGTATCACTTAGTCCAACAATGGAAGATTGGTAAGCCCCAATTTATGGCAATTTCATTGGGGGAGATATTGGGGATAAAACATGATGAAACCATAATGTCTTCCCAAAACAGGAATGGAAATCGAGCCAGCCTCCATAGGCTCCTTGTAGCCGCACATCATCACCAAGTGCTGTACGTTGTCCGCCAAACGCCTCTCCTCTTCGGTGTTTCGGGGGATCTTGTCCTCCCAAGTATCATCCACCTCGGATCCCGGATGGATGGTACCCTGTCATAGCTGGATGTTGATTATGTGATCTAATAGAACTTACATACACCGTATAATGTGGTAAACCCAATGCCATAAACATCCATAAACCATCCCCGAAATCACCATAAACGGGTTCTGTAAAACATTCCAAAATGGATCAAAATGGCATGTTTTGTATTGGGTTTCTCACATAATATATACATATTAATTACATAATTATATATATATATGGTAAACTCATTTTTAGAATATATATATATACGCATATGTATATATATATATGGATTTGAGTTTAAGGTTGTGTAACCCTCCAAAACCAACCAAAAAACACGTAACAAAAAAAAAAACGTGGCGCACCAAAAATCTCCAGGCACCACCCTCTTCATCAGGAAATTCGCCTGAAGGGACCGAACTGCGCAAACGGTGAGCAGGAAAGCTCCCAACCATCCGACAAAGAGGCCGTAGATGGCGGCAAAAATTGGGCAAAAAATGTCGATCCACAGAGGGAGGGGAATGATGATGAAGTCGAAGATCAGGAACAACAAATTCCATCGCATGATGATGTACCTGGCAGTTGAGCAAAGCAGTTGGACCGGTTCAGGAAAACGAGTTGAAGTGAGGCTTAAAATGTGCCAGCGTCAAGAGGCTTCATCCTTCCAAAGGAGTGTAAAGACATACCGAATGTGAGATACCCTGTAAGGAACTTCACTTTGAACTCGTTACTTCTGGGAATAAAACTTGATTTTAGCTACTGCACCCAATCAAGGATTCCCAAACAAGTGCAAAAATATCAAAGGCAAACAGCTAAAGAGGTAAACCATCAACCGTCCGAAAATTAAGGTTTATGAACTTGGCTATACCCCAAATGAATACTTGGGATAATTTTAAAAAACTATTGGCTAGAACAATATCGTATATCATCATATCAATTCATATCACATCAATCTCAAGCAAGGGAACTCGTTCTCCTTCACAACCTGCTGCTTCTCATCCACTGCATACTGTCCCCTGGGTGCAGTGGTGAAGATTCGCTGCCACCAACTGGGTTGCTTCTGGGCCGCGGGCTGAGACATGCTGACGGGATCCCAACTTAAATGTGCCAAATGCGACGGGCGCGTCGAGTCGTCGAGCCAGGACTGGGCCAAAAACACTGTGCTGCGGAATGGATGTGATTCAGTGGTCTGTCACGCGCAAAACGAAAGATAAACAATTGATCTAATTATATCGTTATACCATATATTTGAGTAGGAATTCACTGTTCTATCTTTTTTGGGGGGTTACTTTTTTCAGCAGTGTTCCTCTTAAAATCATCGGTCCAGTGGTCCAATGGTCAACAAGTGGTCAATATCACAGGCCAGGAAATCTCTGGAAAGCCAATTTTACACAGCTAACATTTGGTGAACTAACATAGCAATGGAAAGATCCACCATGTTTAATGGGAAAATCCACTATTTCTATGGCCATTTTCAATTGCTATGTTAGTTCACCAGAGGGTAACATTTGGGGATGGTCTTTACCGCGAATTGGAGGTTTCCTGAGTCATAGGGCTACCCCCAGTCATCCATTTAGAGATGGATTTTCCATGAAATAAACCATCCATTTATAGATGGTGCCCCCATTCCAGGAAACCCAGGAAACCCCCAATTGATGGTAAAATAGTCATGGGCCAGGCGTGCTTGGGTGCGTCCTTGGGGATGGACGTCTCTAGTTGCTCCCATCGCATGGACTGCAGCTGCAACAGCCAGCCTTGGAGGAAGAGTTGGGTCTGTAGAAACGGGATATCTTGGGGATTTATAGGGATATCACGGGGATATGATGGGATATATCATGGGATATTATGGGATATAATAGGATTTGTCATCTGCAAATCTTACATAGCTATGGAATTTTGCGCCATGTCTGTAATTGGTATGCCACTTTCCATATCTATGCCGGAAGTCACGAGCCTTCATAGAAAATTCCCAAAATCTCTGGTTCCGTAGGGCTCAAAAAAATGGAGCCATCAGAAAGATGGATGAAATATCGCCACCACAAAAACAGCCTCACAGGTATCCTTGCGGTATCCAAGGTGCAATCTCCCAGCTGGCCAGTGGCATCCATGCCCCCGCAGATCAGCATGGCATCACCCACCTGGGGATCTCATGGGGTGAACAACCATTGGGATGACTCTAGTGGGATGTCATCGGGATGTCATGGGTAACCACCATCTCATAGCTGACATAGAAAAAACTGGATTTCTCCCCATTCTTATTTGGGAAATCAACCATGAATGGACATGACTCAATAGCTATTTAAATCATCAAAGTCATCAAAGGCTACACCAAAATGGCAATTTTCATAGGGACACTGACTTCCTAAGGTTAACAAAAAACCGTCCCCAAGGTGCTGAACATGGTTTCATCATCATTTCCCTATGAGTTTTATAGACACCCAAAATCTCATATCGCTGGTTATACCCCCCAGTATATCTCTCCAGTATCGTCCGTGTTTTTACCAAAGAGGCCATGTCACTTGTAGACTTTGCACGTCTACAAGGTTTTGACCCATCATGACTTTATCTGATCATCGATCCATTGAATATTATTATATCATATTATATCCCGTTTTCTCATATCCCACTAATATTCACGTCCATCCCATTCATAATGGAATATCATGGATGTAACACAATCCAAAAAAGTCCATCATTTCCAAACTCACTTCACCAATGGGTATTGGTCAAAAACTTGGGCCAATGATTGGATGCGAGTCAAAACCCTGTGACCCTAGGTAACCTAAGTCATAGCTAGTTAATGATCTTAATGGATGTTGATTAAGCTTATTCCCCCAGTCATATGGAGGTTTCCTAAAATGGGGGTACCCCTAAATCATCCATTTTCATAGGATTTTCCACTATACACCAGCCAGCTATTGGGGATATATATATTATATATATATATATTATATATAATACAATATATATATAACATATATATATATATATATATTATACATATTATACATATTACACAATACAGAAATTATCCATGAAAATCAAGCACTAGTTCACCATTAATTCACCATCAATGACTTCACTGGATCCCCGCACCATACAGGCGCCATGTCCCCAGCGTCGCGCTGGGGCGCCGCCTGCGCCGCATCACGACGTGTTGGACAACCGGGCGGGCATGGCTGGATCAAACAAAAGTTGGAGCTTGGAGACATTACCCTCTGGTAATTTAACATTTCCCACTATTAATGGTAATATTAAATAGCTACGTTAAATTACCAGAGGGTACCAATCTTACATACTCTTTTGTTTTTAGCTGGTGATACCTGGTGAGTATATATAGATATTTAAGTAGATATTCCTATTCTGAATTTAATCATCTTTTTTTTCGCAACAGATTAAAACAGATGCAGTTGACGACTACCCCATTCACGGTTGACCTAGGAGACTTAGAACCAACAAAAAACTAAGTGGATGAAAGTTCAAAGTTCCATCTGATCATCTGTATCAAAGCCAGACCATTCAAGTGGTGACCTTTCGAATTCTTTTGATATCCTTGGATGCCCCAGAAATTGAACTGCCAGGAGAAAAAACATCAGAACTGGTTAAGATCAATAGCAACCAAGAGGTAGCCTCAAGTTTCATTGAAAGCCCGGTGGATTCCTGCCTCTGACATTCCAATCTCTAAATTGTGAGCCATGACCCCAACACTCGGCATGTCGGCATGTTCATCTCTTTCTTGGGTGGTTCTATCCTCATATCGTTGCTTGGTGAACAACGTGTGCCACGGTCAAAACCATGTGGGTTTTTCTGGATGGTCATCCATCCCATCTGACTCCCATAGATGTTTGGACCAAAAAATATCAAAAAGCCACCGATGAAAATCCCGCGGAAAAAAAATAAGTTGACCAGCAACTGACAAAAACTATGACTAGGTATTCACGGCAGACGATGATCCCCACAAGTAGAGTATTACCGGGTTGATGACCATCCCCCAACATCGCCATTTTTTCGCGCCTGTCAGTGTTGGACGCTTCCAGCCACCAACTGCCTGGCATAGAAAAAGATGTGCGAAAGTCCCTGGAAAAGATGTGTCCCTAGGAAAATGAATTTTCAAATGATCTACTTTCATGGTGGTTTTTCCACATCCACGTAAAAGTTTCCAGATGTTTCCAGAAGGGTACCCTCTGGTAAACGTTTACATAACTATGGAAAATCGCCATGCTATTAATGGGAAAATCAACGAACTAAATGGCCATTTTCAATAGCAAACTGTTAGTCATTACCAGAGGGTAAGTCTTGCTACCTCTCAGGGAGTCCATATCGTTAACAAAAATCAGTTTCCGCAAAAACGTCTGCTGCTGCGACGTGTCCGAATACCGTTTCGAGGTTGCGGCAAAATCTCCCTCGTCCCAGGTAGGAAGTGACTTCTGCCATACGAAACACAGTTGGAAACACAGTAACTGACATCGACGCCACAACTGGGCTACCCAATTAGCAGTTTGAGAATCCAACTGACATCACCTGGAGCTGCCAATGAAGACCTGGGGGCCATGTTTCCATGGCCACCATATTCTTTTTGTGTTTCAGTGCGGCCAATGCTACGTGTAAATCTCAGAATAAATATCTTCTATTTTTTTTGACCAATGTTTTTTGGAGATAAATCCTTGGTCTTTATCTTTTAGACTCTGAAGTTTCAGATGGTGATGTAGCCAGCCCAAAAAGCCCTCAGGGCCTTTTTGGCCCATCCCAACTAAGGACCTGCGCACTTCGTTGACTCACCTCACGTCCAAAAACCATCAAACATGATACAAAACTCACAGCCATCCTCAGTCAGTGTCCCCGTTTTGCGTTGCTTGGCTCCCTTGCAAGGTACAGCCAGCAATCCCCTTGAGCTTTCGGTTCGCCCTCCAACCTGACTTTTTCTTGGACCATCAATGATCGTCCCAAGTACGCCAAATGTTCACAATCTTTACCCTCTGGTAAACTAACATAGCTATTGAAAATGGCCTTTTATAGTGAGTTTTCCCATAACAAATGGTGATTTTCCATAGTTATGTTAGTTTACCAGAGGGTACCCATCTTGGAAAATATGAGTTCGTCAATGGGAAGGATTATCCCATATATGAAATGGAAAAAAAACTAAACATGTTTGAAACCACCAGCCAGAATTGTATAAACCTGAACTAGATGAGCAAATTCACAAGTCGCAATGCATACTGATGACTGTAAGTATTGCAATTTTGCAAGGGTTGGGGGGTGTATAATGACAGTTTTGAAGAGTTCAATGGCCTCAAGCCAGGGATAGAAAGGATATCAAAAGGCCATGTTGAATGGCTTGATCTTGATACGTTCATACCTTGAACTTCCAACGTGTTTGCCTTATCGCCGTGTAAAAGTGCCTGCCATTGTGGCTCAAAAGTGTCGACATGGACATGGCCAGTAAGCAACGTCGGCGGTACCCCATGCCAAGACCACCAAACACCACCATGCTTCGCCTCAGGAAAATCAGCTCCCTTCGACTCATCCACAGCAAAGTTCACTTCTCGAATCTGGTGAAAACTTTGAGGAAACCCCTTCTAGCGCACTGGATGCGTGATGGGTTTTTGTTTTTTTTGGGGGGGTTGTACACTTGCCCTCTGGTTATTTAACAGTTCGCCATGGTATAGATGGCCCATAGAAATAGATAGTTTACCATTCTTAAAAAAGGTGGATCTTTCCAGTTCGCTATGTTAGTCATAACCAGATGGTATATGTTATAGTACACTTATCATTGGGGGGGTTGTACATCATATCATTACCTTGATGGATCCCATATCATAATTACATGGGCATCTCCTGGCCATCTTGGCAGCTGACCGTCACTGACCAACAGCGGCAACGGCAACTCAGCCCTGCACTGACTTCCAGACCAAAACACCGCAGAGTGACATGCCCTCGGCCTGCGAAGTTCTGTCGAAGCTGGAGACAAATTCCGCAAGTGAGATCCAGTCATAATGGGGATTTTAAGGGATCTCTGGGGTTAGTTGGGTTTTCTTGCTACAAAACATACTACCCAGTGAGATTTCATATAATCAATATATGGAAACTCATAGGAAGATCCATCATTTATAGATCATAATATCCGAACACCGATAGGGTTTTCCATGTCATCTTGTTAACCTCAAGTGGGTTTCAAACCCAGCTTGCTCATCTTGCGCAGCCCATTGAGTTCAATCTTCTTATCCATTGCCATCTGTCCCCAACAAGATGCCAAAGCCATGTCCCCCAACGGACGAACTCGCTGACGCGAATCACTTGGTGAACTCGGGTTGATTGGATAACTGGACAACACTATAGCATACTAATCAACTTTAGTATCTGATGATTACTAGTGGCTATAGCCATTGATCTTATAATCTTTGGTTATAGCCAATGGCTTTATAACTTACTTCTACCCCATGGTCTCACTGGCCTGGGCGCACTTTGGTGTTCCCAAGGGGCCTGAAGTGCCGGAATGTTCATGGGATAAGAATGGCATGGGGGGTCCCAGAAATGGTCATAGCCCAATAGCTGGATGGTTTATTCATGTTTATTCCATGGAAAACTAAAATGGATGATTTAGGGGTACCCCGATTTTATGCAACCCCCAGATCATGATGGTTGGTTATAAGGGGTTAGAACCGCCCTTATTAAAAAAGCGGATGACATCCGACATCACCTGACTTTTAGCCGCAATGGTGGTTTTCCCTTGGCACGTGATGACACTAGTCCTTGCATTCCTACATCCCCATGCTGGACTCTTGTGGCGGCTCCGTACCCAGGCTGGACTCTGTTTTCTTGCTGTGACCGTGGTTGATGGCCACCTATTCAAAAACTGTAGGTTTTGAGGGGGAAGATTGACATGAAGAAATGATATTCAAGGCCCAACCTTTTCTTCAAATCAAATCCACTGGGGTCCAACACATGGGGTTGGGTTGCTTGGATTTCATTTCACGATTGATCTTGGATAATCCAGCCATCGCCAAAAATTCAAGGGCCTGACCTCATTCGAAAAACTGGTTGGTGGTTGACCTACCCCTCTGAAAAATATGCGAAAGTCAGTTGGGATGATTATTCCATTCCCAACTTTTCATGGAAAGTCATAAAAGTCCATGGTTCCAAATCACCAATCAGCCAACTGTCTGCCTTTCATGTTTAACGAACCGTTGCTGCGGGGGCGATAAGCTGCCTCGATCCCCACCCAAGTCTTCCCAAGTCGTCCCGCCCGTCGTCCCACCAAATCGTCAATGTCAAGTCGTCATTTTTTCAGAAACCCCAATGATCTGAAAAGGTGGTTTCAAACCGAACATGTGCAGTCCATTGGCATCATCCAAGGTTATGACAAAACCACCAATCAAATACCCTCTGGTAATTTAACATAGCTATGGCATAAAATCACAATTTTTAATGGGAAAATCCACTATAAATGGTCATTTTCAATAGCTATGTTAAATTACCAGAGGGTAATCATTCCCAAACTCAAAGCTTAAATGACCATAAAATCACCATGAAACGACCATTCAATCACCAATAAATCAATAATTCATCATTAAATCACCACGAAATCACTATAAACCGCCAGTAGTTCGCACCATTTTTGGTTCGCTTCGGCGAAAACTCTCCCCCCACCATGTTGTGCTCGTCCAAGTTGTTTTAGGCCCCCGAGCTGTCTCGCAGTGCTCCTTGCCTCCGGCGTCCAAGAGGCTCCAAACAAACTCCAGGGATTGATCCTAAAGCCACGCGGTGATGTCCAAGCTTCGGATTCTGTAAGTGATGTTGTTGTAAAACAATGTCATAAACTTACCACAAAATGACTGGGAATGGTAAACATACCTATAAAAAATGCTTATAAAAAATACGGTTATGACATTGTTTTACCAGCCCGATGAGCTGGGATAAACATGTCAAGGAAACAGTTGGGATGAAAAAAATGATGTGGTTGACCTGGGATTGCATAATGAGACCTGATTAGTCAATGATGGGAACATGTGACAAAAATGCAGATTTTCGCAAGAGAACAAGATATTGATGTATGTTGGGGATGTACGACTTGATGGGGAAAACAGGATAAACCATGGGGTGGAAGGAAGTTTCAAATTTGAAACAACACGGCCATCCACGGCTTGGATAACTGGTCGCAGTTTACATCACAAAAAGTGACCAGGTCTGAATGTAGGATAACCGGGAAAGCTCAAGGAAAGCTCAAAAGTCATGATTGATCATCATTTCCCTGTTCCCTGTTCACACCAGTTTTGGGATCCCTCAATTTAGTGGTAAACCCAAATCAAAACGCCTTAGCTTATCTCATGATGTCATGGAAAATGTTGAACAATCCACGACGTCATCACCGTGGGTCCAACAATTATCCTAGTCTGCTTCAACCAACTTAGCTATCTTAAATTATCATCAGATAACTATAAATCTGCCGAGGTGTCTTGCCTAAATAACCTCTATTCATGCCAGTTAGTTAAATGCCAATTTTTGCCATGCTAATCCCAATTTTTGCTGCTCGAATCCCAAGTTCTTGCAAGTTTGGTGGCTCAATTATTTTCTGAAGTCCCTTTGGTGAAATACCATTCCCATGCGGCATCTCCTCTGTTTCAAGGATACGAAGCTCGTAGGTATCGCCCAAAGGAAGCCTTTGGCGAGAACTTGGAACTGGGACATAATACAAACATTATATATATATAATGTATTATATATATATATATGTATATGTGTACGTATTATATATATATGTATATATATACAAACATTATGTGTATATATATATGTATATGGATATGTATAGATGTAATTATCTGTATACTTATTGGATATGGATGAAGAAGAAGGATAGAAATGCTTGATATGGGCATCCCAATAAAGGACTAACGGTACTTAGCTGTCCCAAAAAATCCAGATGATCCAGTCATCTACGAGCTGGGATCGAGGTCGCATGGGTAGCAGCCGATGTTGAACTCGAACAGAAAATGTATGTATATGTGTATGATATGTATATATATATATTTATAGATACATATTTAGATGGTTGTAGACCTACATGTGCACGTGTATGCAATGAAATTTATCATTCCATATGTCTCAAGACATGCTGACATTCCTTACAGCCATGGCATCTCAGGCATCTGACATCATCTGTTGGACCATTGCTTGATTGTGTACACAAAAAAGATCCAGTTCAACTCAACAAACGACCTCAAGTTTCTCCAGCATTTTCTCCAGTAAAAAAAAACTGATATCATCTGATATCATCTGATACAAACAACCGATGTTTCCTGATGATTTTCGATGAAAGAAGACAGCTTGGCTTCGCTTCGAAAAGGGCTCCGGACCCACCGTCTCCCAAGCCGCCGTACACCAGCACCTGGAGAATTCATCTATTTTGTGTATATTATAATATACTATATTATATACTGTATATATATATATAAATTATATACTGTATATATATTATATATATTATAGACTGTAGATATATATATATACATATATATATATATATATATTTAATAGTAGTGATAATCCACAACGAACCAGGAGCAAGATGACTTCTGGGGAATTTGATACATCATTCTACAAAATTATAAAGCTGATGGTACCAACAGCGCCGCATCTTATGAGTATACAGTATACCTTAGAAATAGGATCTGATGCAATGGATTCCAAAGACAGAGATGAATGATATAATAGAACTGAGATTTACTGCATATGCCATAATCAAATCCAAGAAAATGATGGACACAATTTCTGATGTCGGACCTCCGGAACGGTACGACGTTGATGTTTTCCGAAAATCATGTCCATGCTGCAACGTATTCGTAATATGAGCCCCTGACAACAGTACCTAGTCTCTGGTAATCAGTCATCAAACATGGCTGGGAAACCCCGGAACTAAGTGGAGGTTTAGTTCGCTGGAAAAATCCATCGAAATAAAATGAGGCTCCATGGCTTGTTCGATCGGGATCATCGGCCCCAGTGAAGTTCAACATGTGATACCAACAACCAAATCATTGGTGGCTTTTCCAATGAAATATTGAAAAGGATGTCATAGAGTTTATAAGGGTTACTTATAGTTACTTGGAGAATCATCTTACGAATCAGAAGTGGTGTACAACTCTGGTTATCAAGTTGCCTTTTTTTTAATCTATAGATTATAACCCCAATTCCAAAACACAAAAACTGTATATTAATGATACAGTACTTACCCTCTGCTAAACTAACATAGCTATAGCAGCTATGGAAAATGGCCCATAGATTTATAGATGGTTTACCTGGTTTACCTATTAAAAAAATGGCGGATCTTTCCACTTCGCTATGTTAGTCATAACCAGAGGGTCAGGGGCATCTTCGTTTCAATCCCCATTGGTTGAATCCTGGAAAAAATCCCCATCACGTGACGTGCTCGTTTCGGGAAACGTAGGGTTTTTGCTTGTGAGAAAAAGCCCCATCTCCATAGATTGATATATTCCCCTTATTAATTCCCATTTCTATTCCCATTATATTCAAATCCTACCCCCATTACTGTATATTTGTAGCTTATATCCCACATCCCCATCACACCTTGCCGGTGACTTTTCTACGCCGTATTTGGTGAAATTCTACACCTACCATCCCCAAATAGTAGGTTCATTACATTGGGTATACCACGTTCGTTGGTTCTGTGGCTAGACTTGGTATATGGAAACCAAAACGATACCGAAAAGTGGGAAAGCTGGACATATGACGTATGTATTAAATCTGATCTATAATCTACTGCTGGCACACTTTTCGGCATCTTTTTGGGGGCTCGTGTATTTCAAACTCCCTAACTCACGTCCATTGGTTTGAACGAAAATCATAAAATGTCTGAGGCCATTCACCGCAGGGGTCTCGCCGCAAAGCACAGGCACCTGGCCAGGAATGGCCCCCATGCTACTTTAACAGTTTGCGAACTGGAAAATGGTCCATGTATAGATGAATTACCTGTGAACAAATGGTGATGTTCCAGAGCAAATTGTTCAATTGCCAGAGGCTTAAATTGCTTTATAACATTTTATAACTACCCCATCTAACTATGACTTAGCCTAGTTAGAGGGCCTAGTTATTCGCAGCAACTTACCTATCTTGGGGGGCCCTTCCTGTTCATCCCGATTTTGTGGCAAGCCTTCGGAAACTTGCACTTCTTCAAAGACACTCAAATTGGAATGCTACCCTCTGGTAAACTAACATAGCTATTGAAAATGACCATTTATAGTGGATTTACCCATTAAACATGGTGATTTTCCACAGTTACGTAAACGTTTACCAGAGGGTACACCGTGGAATCTTGGAAAATCACATAGAAACCACTGGTTTTTACACCCAAAGCAATTCCGGGAACTCGGCCAAAATGTCGTGGGTCCCCTGGTCTGGTTCAAGCAGAAAATATCATCCCGAAGTCGACTTCCCCAAAGTTGAACTGTTTAACCGTGCCCAATCCTAAATATCATTGAACAAAAACTAATTCTTAGCTGGTTAGTAACTTTTCGGATGCAGCCAGACTAGCCCTTTTGCATGCCACGGATCTTTGAAAAAAATCCCCATTTGTTGGGGTTTTACCATGAGACAAGTGGATTCTGCTCTCAGGGTCGGCCTGCAGCACCGCGCTGTGCCCTGCACGTGGCCTAGCCAACAAAGGGTGTGCCATTTGACCCATGGATGGATGATGGATGGATGGATTTCCCGAGCGAAACTGGATGGGGATTGCACCCACAAGAATGGAGATATCATAGGGATATCATGATGGGATAGTGTTTATAAGGTAAACATATGTTATTACATCTTATATATAGTTATATTGTATATAATTATATATATATGAACATGTTGGGACATATGTGGCTGAGCAGTGAATGGTTGATTATATACATTGTTTACCACTCACATTCTTTTATTGTAATGGATCGTCATTCAATCGGATCTATGCAAAGGGTCCGCTGATTGCCTCTTGCGTGCGTACACTCTTTTTTTTTTAATAATGGATAAGCATCGGTGGCATTTGGTAGGAAAGTCATGACCATACATCCTCTGGTTGGTGGTTGACCTACCCCTCTGAAAAATATGCGAAAGTCAGTTGGGATGATTATTCCATTCCCAACTGAATGGAAAATCATAATCCAAATGTTCCAAACCACCAACCAGTTATCAATGTTACAAACCATATGTTTCTTGCCACATGTTTGTAATTTCCTCTGTCCAACTGAATGGAAAGTCATAAAAGTCCATGGTTCCAAATCACCCTCTGTAGTTATGGCAGGTCTGGCAGGTTAAATCGGACCCAGCCCACGCCTCGGCGGTGTGTGTTCTTCCAACGCCTGAAAAATGGATTGGCTCTTTGGGGTAGAGTTGCAGGAAACCCATGGACTTTTACAACCCAAAAAAGAGGGCTTCAATTCAGTGCAGATAGGATGTTTTAGGATTTTCTTGAATCTGCATGTTACTAACAGTTAGAAGAATTCCAAGAATTTCATTCAAAGCAGTTTTCGAGATGATTCTCGGATTTTTCCTACTCCTAAGTGACATTTGTGCTGAGGTCGGCCCCTGGTTCGGTGGCTGGCTGGAGTTGTTTTCCTAACGGTTGGGTCGATCATTAAACCAACTGAAAAAAACCAACTGAACCAAGGTCTGGTTGGCATCATGCATATATGTGTATATATAAGATTATATAAGTGCCCCATCCTACTTCGTCAGTGCAAAAAATAACTCCCGTAAAAAAGGACAGGATTTTTGTAGGGTTGGTTCAGCTCTCAGTGGGGGTATAACCGACTTACAGGGGTGAACCACCAAGTGTGTATATATATATATTTTTAAATGAGGGCCCAAATTATCATAAAACGTTATTAAACTGTGTTGGTCATCATAGAAATTATCAATCATTATCATCGGAATCATGATGTCATATTATATCATCAACACATCACCAGTGCTTTCTTCATTGCATAATCCAGTCACTATAATCATAGCAACCCCAAAAAAGATGCCTTTATTAAATGTGCCACCGGGATGGTAGTTCAATGTTTCCAGGTTTCCAAGGTATGTTCTATCTATATTGGCTTGCTACTATATGTATCTATATGTGAAATCTGTTGATCAATTCCTGAGACGTCTACTGATTAAATCCTCATAGATTTGTTTCCCATTAAATCAGATTATAAATCCATTTATATAGATCCTCCATTTTTAGGGCTTACTCGACAGCATTACCCATGACGGATCCATGGTGCTGCCATATATGGTGTGCCATGGATCCCATCAATATACCCCATTTTTGTTACCATATATACCAGCACCATGGATCCGTCATGGATTATATCTCATTTTTCAATGGGCGAAAACGTGACAGCGGCACCTGCGGTTGTCTCCAGCGCGCTTCCGGGAAGTCATCACCTCCAAAAGCGGTGCTGCGGGGAATTCCCAAAACGGCTCATCCCAAAGTGGCCAATCCTCTGGCGGAACGTTCCCGAGTTCAATAAGTTAAATGGAGGTATATATATAATTATGTATATATATATTATATATTATATTATTATGTATATATATAATTATGTATATATATATAGTAACATATATATATATCATCTGTAGATGATGGATTTTCGTGGATTTTCCAGCCATGGTTGATGAACCAGAGAAAAACGATGGGAAACAAATAGCGATTTCTCATCGAATTGTGTGTGTCTCCACCCATCACGCCTCCACTCTTTCTGCGACTTTGGGCTGGCAGGCCCTGGATGGCAAGGATGGGCTGATCTCACAGGTCTCCCCCTATGTTTCTTGGTTTATAATCCCCATTAACTATAGATATATTACCAACCAAAACCATATAGTGAATTACGGGAGTTATTTGCACCAACTTAGATAACTTAGCTACCTGGGGCACTATAATTATAACCCCCATTCATCAACCCAACAGATATTGAACCTATGAGACCATCATTAATCAACATTAATCACCATATTGCACCAACAGCAACCACTATAACCAACCCAACAGATGGGTTTGTCTGAAAATAGGGTAGAGTTTCCCAATGAAATAGCCATTTTTCATAGGGATTGTCTGATCAGCAAAACCATTGGGTTGATTGGGGGTACACAACATTGTCAGACACCCAACAGATATTGACCTTGTTTTAACGCACCAACTTGGGGCACCACCGGCTGAGAAATCACCCGCCTTCGGCTCTTCCCGCTGGGGCTTGGTGTTTTTTTTCACCTGCGAGGCCATTGCCAAGACTTCCTGCGTGCTGCAAGGCATGGCCTTAGAAAATTTGTGCGGCGCGAAAAAATGGGGGCTGTGGAACTCCAAACAAAGATATATATATATACTAGTATATATAGCAATAGATGTAAAGATCTATATCTGTATATATCATACATGTATAGTATAGTATAGTATAGTTCTGGATAAATGTAGTATAGTAGTATAGTATTAGTAGCAAAATATATATAAATCCTTGGAGGATCATCGCACTTACGTGGCTTAGTAACCTTAGTAAGTCCCCGATTGGCTCATCCTATAACTTTCTGGGTGAACTATGGGACCACTAACCGCGACCCTTGGGATGATCTATATGATGTTATACACGTCGTATATCTCCAAATATGTGTATTCCCTATTTCATAGTAAGCATGTATATCAATAAAGTATATATATATATACAATAAGCAATAACGGCAATATGTCTAGATATGCATGTGTATTGCGGTACTCCATGTGATGTCGTTTAATAATGTTTCATTGTGTCGTCTTGTGTAATCTAAACATAGACAGAGTTAATTGACTTTATTCTATTCCATACCCTCTGGTAATTTAACATAGCTATTGAAAATGGCAATTTTCCCATTAAAAATGGTGATTTTCCATAGTTGTGTTAGTTTACCAGAGGGTATTGCCTTTGCACCAAAGAATGGGAGCCTGATCAACTTGATGCAACAAAAATGTGCATGCGCGCATGCCCACCAACGAAGACATACAGTAACAGATTGCCCATGATGTTCATTGGATTTCCGTTGGATATCCATTGATGTCCATTGATGTCCATTGATTTCCATTGATTTCTCCATTGATTTCTCCATTGATTTCTGCATTGATGTCCATTAACTCTTCATCTACACGGCATCTGAACCCCGTATGCCCATGATCTTCACATATCTTCACATTATATACCAGTCCCAATGTACACCCCCATCCTTGGTGTCCCCACACGGCTGAGGTTTGACATCTTGGACCTGAAAGGAGTCGGAAAAGAAGTGGTGTCCGAAAGACAAGGAGTCCATGTGTGTGAATAAGCGGGATATAACTAGGCTATAATATGACTACATCGTAATGTATATTATATATATATATTATATTATAGAATCACGTTGGGAGTTCCTAAAATAAGGGGTCCCCCAAATCATTGAAGTCATGGATGACCATGACTTAGTATTGAAACCTATGGTGACTTGGGGTACAACATGTTTTTTTGAAACCTCCATATATCATCACACAGCTTTCTGGATATATTCTATTCATGACCAACAACCTATGCCATGGTCAGCACATGGTATTTGGGCCATGGTCATCCATCTCATAGTGGGAATCCTGAAAACATATGTATACAAATCCCTATGAATGAATTGATTATAATCTGCCAATATGGGTTTATATCATTCAAGTCTATTAAATTAAATCCCAATGATTTTAATGGCAATTCATCAAACTTTTCACCATGGCACCTATGGATTTGTTGTTTTTCTTGTCCTGTCGAGCCAAAACGCGTCAGCAACGAAGACTGTGCCTCTCAGGTTCCTCCTCGGAATCTGTCTCAGAGTCTGAGCCTCAGGAGTCGGGATTGGAAAACTCTCTAAGTTGGTTTTTAACTATAACCCATATGCTCCATGTATGGAATATTTACCAACATTTGCCCTGAAAATCACCCAAATGTAGGTAAATATACCATACATGGAGCATATGGATAATAGTGTATGATACTGTACTAATAATATCATATAGTGATACAGTGTGTGATAGTTGGTTTATAACTATAATAGCAATAGTGTATGATACTGTACTAATATCAACACTGGTTGGTGGTTTTAACCATCTTGAAAAATATTAGTCAATGGGAAGGATTATCCCATATATTATGGAAAATATATAAAAAAATGTTTGAAACCACCAACCAGGCAATAGTGTACGATACTGTACTAATAATATCATATATCTGGTTGGTGGTATACCTACCCCTCCGAAAAATATGAAAGTCAGTTGGGATTATTATTACCAATATATGGGAAAATAAAAAATGTTCCGAAACACCAACCAGGCAAGTGCATGATACTGTACTAATGATATCATATAAAATATCTAATAATTACGGCAACTACATTTAAATATACGGACTTTTAAATATACGAACAGGTATTTTAGACTACCTCCGGGAAGGTTTTCCCTGGCCCGCCCGGCCATTTAAACATACGGAATCCAAGTCATTTAAACATACCGTAACTACATTTGAATATACGAACTGGTATTTCATGCTACCTCCGGGGCCTCACGGTCTGGCCCGCCCTCCACATATTTAAATGTCGTTACCGTATATTTAAGTGATTTTAAGTGGCCTTATAAACTTATAACTGGGGGGGGCACCACCCTGCAAGTCTTCAGGACATTTCGGTTAATTTCAACCTTCCAAAATGGGACCCCTAAAATGGGTGAACTGGAACCCGTAGCCACCGGGCCTCGTCGCTTCACCATCTCCTGGCAAAAGTGGTGGAGTCACTTGAGATATCTTGAGATCATCCCAGATTTCTATCGATTTCTGAAGTTGAACTACTTCAGAAACCGAAACCATACGCGGATCCAGATCCAGGGGATGCACCGATGCACCAAAAACCAGCCCTTTTTCCACCGGTCCTGAGGACTTTTCTGTGCTTTGGGCGGCTTGCCAGACTGGGCGCTGACGGGAATTCACACGAAGCCACCAAGGTGGCGGAAACGTCAGAAAACAATCGGCATGTTGACCTCCAAATAGAAGCGGTTTCTCTGAATACAAGGGGTGTTCTTGGACAAAGTATAGATATTTTACTATAGTGTTTCTGGGAAAATATCAAGATTTCCTGAGAAATGTTCCGTTCACCCTATTCTGGAGGCTTTCTGCCTGATCGATTTGCCATGTGGCCACCTTCACTGGAATCTTGATTGAAAGGATCATGGTGTCCTTTTTTGGTTGTGAAAAATTGAGAAAAACATCTATTTTCGTAAAATCACCAGATCCAATTGGTATGTTTCATAGAATTTCTATATTTTCAAGCCACCTTGGAGTTTCTGCCCCTTGACACAATCTTCCTGTGACGTAATTCAGCCACAGTAATCACGTATGCCATGGTCAAAAGATGGATACCCATAAATTGTGGGATGGTCATCAATCCATTTTCATAGGGTGCTTAATAATTGATATAGAGGTTTCCTAAATGGGGGTACCCCCAAATCATCCATTGTTTAATAGGATTTTCCATGACATAAACCCTCCAGCTATTGGGATACCCACATGGCTTAGGAAACCTCCATATAGTTTCATCCATGATATCCCCATTATATCACCGTTAAACCATAGTTTCATGATGGATTCTCATGCCAGATGGACGACCATACCACACAAACATGTACGACCAAGGCCCCCAGCACCACAGGCAGCACGATACGAGGCGAAAAAGATGGCTTCCGCCTGGGCACCAAGAAGTGTTTTCTTGGCTCAACGGCTCAGCTTTTTTTGGGAAAATATGAGGCTTTCGAATCCGAACCATTGAGTTTCAGACCCCTGATATTGGGTCCTATAGGACATAGGACTATATGGGGAAAACCCAATTGGGAAAATATGGGGGTTCAAACGATTGAGTTTCAGGGTATCTTTCAGACCAAGACTAACCAGTGGGAGGGTCATATAGGACTTCACTAGATGACAAGACTGTCAACAAGGAGTTCATATTCGAGCATTTGAGTAGCCCAAATCTTAATCGTGGGCCCTGACAACTTACATTTGGGGCCTATAATGCCATGTGTCTGGTATGACACGTAGAAGGGGAAGTCCAAGTTAGCTTATCAATCTCAGATAACCTTTTGGCTAGTTCGTATCCTCTCCATATATATATATACCAAGGAAATTACGCACGAACCTACCTAGAACGCCATGCTACCATCTCAGCCCTCTGGGCTGTCGCGAGACTGCCTCGCTGTCGCTATCTTCCCCTCTGTCCTCGCTTTTTGGGCTCCTGGTAGCATGGAGGGAGCTGGGCTGCAGCCTGCCATGAAATTTAGGTGTGGGTGATGCCCTGGCTTTCCAATAAAGATATACTGTACATACATTTAAAAAATATGTGTGAGATAATGAAATCAACTTCTTCACATCATGTTTGATGTAAAAATCAACTTCTTCAGTTGCAGGGAATTGTTTGGTTTGATCCGTAGCTCTATCTAATCAGGAACGCTGGGTGCCGCTTTTTCCAGGCTAGGACGTCCTGGCGCAAGAAATAACTCCCTTCAAATTGCCCCAGAATTCACGTCAGCATTCTATATTTCGGGGTGGAATTTAGCCGAAGTTTAGCCCATCCTACCAGCAGTTTCAGCTGGTGACAGCCCAAAAGAAATACTCCGTATACCCAAATGTTGGGTCACGACCCCTATTCGGGTCAATGATTCTGGTCAATGCAAAAAGCATTTCACGCAAACGGAACACCCCAAAATGGCATCTGTAATCAGGAAAATGATCATACCCAAATGCTCCATGTGTAGAATATTTACCGACGTGCTGAAACCACGAAATTCTCTCAAATGTAGGTCAGTAGGTACCATGACTATACCATGTATGGAGCATATGGATAATCCATGATAATCCATTGGATCTTCAAGGTATCCCCATTTCTTCGGACAGATATCTTCTGGTGCAGCCGCCCGGTGCAGTCCTGTCAGTCTTCGAAGGCATTTTGGGCCCCTGCAGTTGCAGAATGTGCCTTGGCAGTTGATTGGTCCAAAAACTCTGGAGAAATCTGAGTCAAACACAGATGAAGTTTCCCAAAGGTTGGAATGAACATCAAGACATGACATGTTTGTGGCAAATCCAGTGATAAATTTAAGGGATTGTCATAAACCATACCCACTTGGAGTGTATTATTCAGTTTATCACCTTCGGAGCTACTGTAGGTTTAAATGCTCTGGTAATTTAACACTCTGCCATAATATATCTCCAAATATGTGTATACCAACTTAGCCAACGGACTGGTGCCCCACCCTGGTTGTCCCAATATATTCCCGTCATTATCCCGACATCCCACTACGATTGCCAATAGAAAGCCAGAACATGATTGTTGGTTGTATATATATATATATATTACAAAAATTTATAAATTATATATGTTATAATATAATTAGCCATTATCAACCAGTAACATTCATAAAGACCCATTCTACGGCCATTTTATTGTTGGTTGGTGATATTTATATAGTTTCCCTCTGGTAATTTGTTATTATAGCTATTGAACATGGCCATTTATAGTTGATTTACTTATTGAACATGATGAATTTCCACAGCGAACTGTTAGTTTACCAGACGGTTCATGTAGATACCCGTGACCCATTATATCCCTATTTAATGTCAACCCCGGATTCATAAACCATGGTTTATTAATTAGGGGGTACTCCTCCAATAGTCATAATCCAATACTTAAATGGTACCCCCCAATTAAACAGCCGTTTGGGGTTCATTAATCCAGGGTTGACATTATATATATATACAAGGTTGTGCCCCCCCAGTTATAAATTGGTTATAATCCCATTAACTAGTTCGATATATCACCTAATATCACCTATAAACATTATAAACCATAGTCATTGATATACCCATGATATCCATCAAAAGCATATACCTATACATCTATTGATGGGTAAATCATAACCTTGGTAAATCACCTATATGATATATCTCCATTTACCCATCAAACTATGGCCATCCAAGCTACACATCGGCCAGGCAGCGCCCCTGGCTGCGTCCCCCCAGCAGCAGCAGCCGTCCAGCGCCCAGCGCCGTCCACGTGCAGCCGCTGCGTGGCTTGGGGGGAAAGGCCAGCACCGAGCGGTGGAAGGAGCCTGGAAAGTGGGAAAAAACGTGGGAAAACCTGGGGGAATCTACGAAAAGATACGGACATCTTGGAAGAATCAGGCCAGAACTGGATTCTAGAGATGTCTACAGCATGGTCCGTGACTATGTACAGGTGGTTGGATGAGTCTTGCAGTTTATGATGAAGATTTCTAAGATTTCTGTCAACTGATAGGTCAAAGCCTCCAAAACAGCGTCAAAACCAAATCAGATTGAGTCATACCCTCATGACCCTGATCTGAAAATATCCATTAAAAGGTGGCATGGCCGGCATGGTCATCCAAGTTGGTCTAGATCTTCTCTTGGATGGCTCAATTCTTGTGGCTCAAAAATCTCCATGGGATGGTCCTCCAAGTTGGCTTCTTAGCTTCTGAAAATGCGAAAATCTTCCAATTCTAATTTCACTGACTTATCATCAGTGTTCACATGTTTGCAGTTTGGGGGTATACCATGGTAATGGTATACTTACCATGGTGTACTGCCTCAGTTTTTGACATATCAATAGCTCCCTGCCCTCTATTATCCTGAACATCACATCACAAACTCATACTAATTTTGCTATAGACTATAGGCTATAGGCTATATATTGCTTAAGGATGCTCAAGGGCCTCAGAAAGAACAACCAGTATTCCCTGTACATTCCCCAAGTGGTGGATGAACTGGTGGGGGGCATAAAAATACTCAACCAGCAGTATGATTGGTTAAACCTCACCATCCCCCAACAGAGACCCAAACAAAGCACAGTTTTTTGGAGGAAAGACTTGTCTTCCAACCCCCAACTCGTGGTAGGGTCGAGCTGCTTAGCTGGCTCCCCTCCCTGCCTCGCAGCTGTCGCGTCCACAGCTCCATGGGCACATCATCGCCCAGCGCTTCCTCGAAGTCCACGCCCTTCGAAGGCGCCCGCGCCCGGCTGGCAGAGGAACCACCCACCTCGCTGTGACAAAGCGGAGATTTCTGGTCTGGGACAAAAAGTGGGGTGGTTCACCACGGTGGTTCCCTTGGGAAAACATCTGAACCAGGCAGAAAGCCATGGATTTTTAATAGCCAAAACTCAGCTGAAGTATAGCTGAAGTCAAAGTGCTTCAAACCTGGAGATTCCACTGCCAGGTCAAATTTACCGAAGAATGTCTGGGGTTGTCCCGAAATTTGAAATCACCCCCCCAAAGGTGCCAAGGTCAACGGTTGATCATTTGAATGGCCATAAAAGTGGGGCGTTTGTCTTCTTGACCTCAGAGCGCGGGACAGCTGTTTTTTCTTCCCAGTGGAACTCTCTGGGTCTGACCATCTGTCGGCGGTCTGACGAGAGTGCAGACGGATGCTCTTCTGTCACAAAGATCCCCCTGTCAATTGTCTATGCCAATACCAATAATCTGGGTCACAATTTAATTTGATTAACCCAAGGATAGTTGCACATGTCTATCTGTCTATCTTTGAAACTGATTGATCTGATTGTCTCTGTCTGTTATGGTTCAGGATTGCAATTGCAATCCTCATTCAGAGTCATGATGGGTGGGGTCTTGGTGAGCACACGCTGTTAAAAAGGCTGGCATCTTCTGTGCCTTTCATCTGCACATGTCAGTCGCTTGAGGCTTGTTGAACTCAACAAGCGCCTTAATAATGGGAGCCTTCAAATCCGAAAACAAGAGGTGAACCACTAATACCAAGGCAAGCAAGCGACATATTAGGAAAGTTGTTCAAAGCAACATCCCCCAGCATCAGGAGGGGTTTGCCCTCCTTCAACTTCTTCTGGAGATCACAATCCTTTCCCTCGCTACGGCGGCTCAATCGGCAAACCACCTCTTCTAGAAGTTTGCCAGCAGTCATGCTGAGGGGCCAATTGAAAAAAGCCAACTCCGCAATAACATATCCTCCTGGTGCAATGTTTTTCCAATGTACATAGAAGGTCTTGTGGGTGGGCCCTGGAGGTGTCAACTGATCTGCCTTCATTTCCGCCACAATCTCCTGCAAGTCGCGGATCTGTTTCTGGGACTCCTCCATCTTCCTGGCACTGTCAGCCTCAAGAGCTGCCACTTTCTGCAGCAGGATCTGGTACTTCTCGTCCGGCACGTGCTGCTCGGCTTGGTTCTCCCGGCACGGCTTCTCGATCCGGTCCAGGCACGCGGCCAACCTTGCGAGCAAGACCTCCTGGTTCTGGTCTATCTTTGTCTCCACGAGGTCCACCTTGGAACTCACGGCCTCAATGGTTCTCTCCACAACTTGGATTTCGGTGGCAAGCGATTTGGTACGGCTTTGCACCTCCTCCAGCAGACTCCAGGATTGGTCACTGGAAGAAACATCTGAAACCTCTCGTGGCGAATGGTCCGACTGGTCCCTTGGGAGTGTGTTGCCGTGCATCATCTCCAATGACTGCGATCCTGGTGCTCAAAGTCTGATCTTGGGCCAGCTGCTTTGATGAGACACACAGCCTGCTTCCCAATCATGTCATGGAAAAGCAGAACATTTATATATGATTATATATGATGTGTTTTCCATAATCATTCAATTTCCGCAATCATTCCACAATGATCAATCATTAACACATAATTTCGATATATGCCGATTCCATTCTTCTCTTCAGCTTCGTAGAACATGAGATGCACCGAGGCTGGCACCATAAAAAGCTGTTCCTGACCTGCAGCCGAGGCTGGCAGGTCCAAGGGCTGGTTCCAGGGCTGATGTCACCCCTGCCTAGCATGATAAGACAGTGATTCCCTATGTTCCCTACAAATTCAATGGGATCGGGATGTACTAGACTTTTCTTGGTGGTTCCAGGTTTTTTTTCCAGTTGATATTGCAAGACGAAATTAGGAATTAATATGCCTTGAGTTTGTATGAATTGCACGGTTCAAAAGCCGGGCTGACCGCTACACGAGTTGACATACTTAATACGATTTCCCCAAACTATCCTATGAATCATTACATCAGCTTTAGAAACACATCAACTTTTACAGTCCTCTACACAGAACAAGCAATGAAACAATGGAATTGATGATGGATCGCACCAAGTTCAACTATCCCAAGGGAGGCTTCATCCCCAATTTTTCTGTGGATTCTGTGGATTCTGTGGATCATTCTCGGCCTTCGGCATCTGCGGCACAAAGAGGACCAGCCCTGGCCCAGCAAGGCTGGACATTCCCGAGCTGAACCGCATCACTCATCACCAAGCTCGGGGTCTCCATAGTCATGGGGGTACCCAAAAAGGATGGTTTATAATCTATAATCTGGATAATCCCATTAAAATGGATGATTTGGGGGTACCCCACTTCAAAAAACCTCCATATTGCGGAAAACAATGAGAAACCCGCTCTAATGAATGGTCAGGCTATGGCAGTCTGACTTTGACAAGCAACTAAGTACTTCAAAACCTCCCAACCCGAACAGAAAAAGATATAGAAGCTAAAAAACAAAGTCACTGACATAGTGTCGGAAATGCGTTACAATCTAACTGTTAATCTTTTTGGGGGATCAGTATAGTAAACCCTCAAAAAAATGCCGAAAAGTGAATCTTCACTTTTTCAACGGGGATTTACTGTTCTATTCTATCTTGTTTTTGGAGATAATTCTATGTAGAAACCTGTTCGTTTGCAGTTCGTCGTCGTAAAAGCACCGTTGAGACTCCCGCCATGCTGTGGAAGCAGCCTCGTCAAGCCTGGGACGCTGGGCATGGTGCCAGGCTGGGGGTGCCTTTGAGTTGGAATCTGCGGTAACCAGCAAAAGTCTAGGCCTTGCTGAAGTTTTCAGAAGAACACCACAAAATCGTAACATTCCTTTTAAAGCCACAAGTCCAACCATTCCAATTCACATGATGTATTCACTTGGAATCTCATTTGCGTAATATTTGAGTGTGCTTTCAAAAAACATATCAAGGGTCCCTCCAAGCTGAAAAAATTGGCCTTGTCCAGGCCATAATATACCTTGGAAACTGGCACGAACGGCCCGAACAAACGGCCCTCCGCTTGCAATGGAAAAGTGCCATTGAGGATCCCCGAAATTCATCTATTCATGGGATACTCTCCACATTTTCCCTCTGAGGCTTGCTGTAATCCACCGGGAATCTATCATCGCAATGAAGCATGCCCCTATTCACCAAAAAAAAAGGAATTCGCTCTATAACACAACAGGTGTGTCCTGTTGCTGGGCTCAGTTCATAAGAGGCATCCATGAAAAAGTCACAGGTTCTGTGAATCCTCATTGAGGCAAGAGCTAAAGCTGCAGCTTGGAGTTCTTCTTTTGGGCCACGAAATGGCAACGGCACCGCACGGATCTCCACAAGGTCCATCTATTTTCACGTCTCGACGGATATTTTGACCAACCGTTCGGGTCATTTCGGATCCACAGTTGTAGGACACCAATGATGTCCAGTGACAAAAAAAAACTCTCAAAAATATCCTATTGGGAACCAACCTCCCATAGAACTATGGTTGAAAATTACGAATATTGCATTGGAAATCATTGGAAACCAACAACCAGTCAGAACCTGGATCAGCTCTGTATATTGAACAATCAAAAAAGTGGGCAAACACAATCTGCAGTTGCAACTGCCTGTTTCTCATTGGGTCCCTGCACCGTACCCCTGACCTGCTTTTTAACGCCGGGGCGCACATGGTCTGGAAGCACCATGCCACGTATCATGTGTGGCCAAGTAACCATACAAACATGCTGGGTGTATGAACAAATATAAACATCCGCCGGGGGAACTTCACGGAAAAAAAAGTAGATATGGGTAGGGTATTGGCACATCTGTTTCCCTTCTCAGCATATTTCCATGGCAAACCTATACACTACCCATATGCTCAATGTTTTTGGCTATTTACCTAAAGTCCTAAAGATTAATGTTAGTAAAGCAATAGTACACCATCCATCACCATCCCCATTTTACCATAAATGGGTGGTATGAACCATCACAATAGGGGGAGTTTATTGGTGGTTACTAGCATTATGTGACCTATGAGACCTCCCAGAGAGTCATTGCTTCTGGGCATGGCGCTCCACGGGCGGTGAAACACCGTTTCAAGCGATGATGCACCAGGGATTCGGATCGACTTGTGGGAGCCCTGTATGGATCCGGTGGTAGCCCTTTTCAGAGGGGGCCCTGACACCTGTCATGTGGCAGTGCATGTGTTCAGTTACTTGAAGTTCATACGATCTGTAGATGTCGTTGGCATCTTAGCAAGCAGCAAGTGTGACCTCCCAAAATGACAGAAGAGTAGATTCACATCAATCAAATTAGTATGGAATACCCTCTGGTAAATAAACATAGACCCTGAAAATCACCATTTTTTAATGGAAACTCGTCTTCCAACCCCTATCTGCCAGGGTCTATGTTAATTTACCAGAGGGTAACTTTGTTTGAATCTTCTTTGCACTTCACTGGACCGCCGAAAAAAAAACTGACTGATGCATCATGGCAGCGTTCTCAACTGCGGGCAACCCAACTATGAACATGCGCGGTCAGCGTGCAGCTGCACATGTCGGCAGAGCACGACTGAACGCGTTCAAGCGCTGTCAGCGCCGAGAGCCTATGCCCAGATTAAACTTGTAGTGGTCCCCAAGTTAATAAAGAGTCCTAATTAGGTGGGTCCTAGTTCCCCATCCGTTTCTTTCCATGAAACATTGCTTCATCAGGGGCCACTATACCAATCTATACCAGGAAACACATTCCTTCTCGGCCGCATCCCTAATGTAAAGATAACTAACCACTTTTTTGGGGCCGCGACAACGCCTCACTGCATCTCGAGGGGAATCTCTTCGAAATGCGTTCTCTGGTGGCCCTGGCGATGATCCAATGATGTTAGATCGGGGATGGGGGGAAGGTCTACCCTGAAAATGGGGTTGAAAGTTTGAAGGCTGGTGGGTGGTTTTAACATGTTTTAACCATCTTGAAACATATGAAAGTCAATGGGAAGGGTTATCCCATAATATCCCATATATATTATGGAAAGTAACAAATGTTTGAAAGCACCAACCAGAAAGTAACGACACAACGCGGTCTAGTTTCACATGATAACCAAGACCAGCAAAACACCTTGTAGTGCTCCGGAGCCATGTCAGGGTGCATATACCTCACCATCATAATCACCTCAGGCGGAACTCAACCAGGATCATCATCTGTCCAAGCACCTGTCCAGATACTGTATAATAATGTATATCATTTTATATACTGTATATCTAATGTATATCTATAATCACATGCAAAATCCCCCGATGATTTTGTTCCGGCTGTCTTCCCTTGTTTCACTTGTTTGCTGAGCTACCCATTCCTAGCCCCAATTGTTTGGGTCGGGTGGCGCGAGTTTCCTTGCAGTCCAGGCAATGCACTCGATGGTCGTAGCCTAAGTTTCTGCTTCGGTGTCCGAAACAACGACCGGGTGGTGGAAAAACATGTGAAAAATGGTGATTTAATGAGATTTGACCAACAACAATGGAACAAAGTGGTGCCCCATACTTAGCTAAGTTGGTTTACAACCTATTTCTTAAGTATGGCTTATGATATATCATATGGAACTAGTTAATGGGGTGTATAAACCAACTTATATATCTTGTATCTATATATATATATATATACTGGTTGGTGGAACAGGACATGATAAACAACACTTCGTAATATGATAATTATAAAGATGGATGGATGACAATATGAATGACAAAATGTATCAACATGTAGAAACTGTTAAGCATAAATATTAGATGAACATTTTGGTCATCAAAATTATGAGAGTGGTAAGCGAGGTTCCACCCCAGTGTTCACAACCAGTGCGTGGGGCCTGACCAGGACAATAGGTCGGGATCATACCCTGCAGCACCAGTTCTGACTGGACTCATCCTACCCTGCAGATAGAACTGGGGTGAACTAACCCTCTGTAACTCATCCTGGGCTTGTAGGGACCTGCCTCTCGTGTACAGTAGCTGGGGAGTGTCCCCATCATCTCAGATCATATGCTCTGTGCTAAGCCATGTCCACCCAACCAGCCCATTTGGTTCGAAAAAATCTGGAAACCTCAAGAAAAAAGAACCTCCGTGGGGTCTGAAACCACAGTAATTCATACAATCATTAAGTTCAGAGTGTTCATTTACCCAACCCCTATGGCATTTTCCAAAAAAATATCCCAGACATTGGATAAACATTCTGCTCATTTAGACACATCCACACGATCATATTCTTGCTTACCCTCCGGTAAACATGGCTACCCTATCAAACGTTCGATGATTTGCCCACTAAAACCTCATGGCTAGGCCACGGAGATCTTCCCACGTGGCTGATAACACTGGAGGTGTGCCATCAAGATTCCAGCAACATACCAGTGAATACCACTGTATTCCACTAATTCTGGTTGGTGGTTGTATTATTCCCAATGTATGGAACAATGAAAAATGTTCCAAACCACCAACCAGAATTATATCCCAACGTTTCACGGATTTCAAAAATCCGTTGAAAATCCGAAGAAGTATCTCCCATCCCATAGGATCCATGTATGCCATATATGGTAACATGGATCCCATCAATATACCCCAAATGTTACCATATATACCATACATGGATCCTATGGGCATGAAGATTCCAGCAACATTTGCCAAGCAGCTACCGTCCCAGGCGATGACCTGTTTAGTGGAAAGTAGTCTTCCAAACCAATAGAAAGTCTTGAATTTGGGGGAGGGTTTAGTAAGTGTTTCAGAAACGAACGTGTTCAATGGATATATATATATATATATACCCTCTGGTTATTTAACATAGCCATGGAAAATGACCCATAGAAATAGATGGTTTACCTGGGTTTACCTATTCAAAATGGTGGATCTTTCCAGTTCGCTACGTTCGTCATAACCCGAGGCTATATATATATTCTGTCATATGTGTGTGCCACATATAAGACATGGTATATTTTTGTAGAAATTGGTCATCCATCCCGCTATAGATATAGAATCCAACTTTTGACGATGGCACCGTAGAGCCGTAGTTGGTATATGTTGGTATCTTGTGTTCAAGAGGATGTAACCAAGCAACCACTCCTCTGCTACTTGGGAAGTCCCAACTGGTGAATTCACTCTAAGAAGGCACAGGATGTTAGGGTTGAGATTTCAAACCTGGGTTATAGAAGTTTTTAAGTCATAATATGTCATAATCCAGTCCACATAACACTCCCCAGAAACCATGGTCTATCTTTAGGGGGATGGGATTGGTAATTTCCTGAAAAAAAAACATCTTGGGATGAAGGATCTTGACATCTACCCTCCGGTGTCATCAAACGTGGCTAGCTGGGAAATCCATGGAAATCCCCTATGATGGCCTAATGATGGATGATAAAAATCAACCAACTAAATGCGGAACTTTCCAGCAATGTTTGATGACACCGTTGCGAGTTCATTGAATCGTCACTGTCGTGCTCGCGTCAACCAAGGTTTCGGGTTTCCTGGGGTAACATTCGAACAGGATGAACAGGGGAAGGGATGAACAAAAATCCATGAAATCCCAACTTGTGTTGCTGAAAAATATCTATTCTATCATATTCTATCTACATAGAATCCCACTTTCACATCCAAAATAGTCAAACATATCACATCAATCTGGTCAAACAGATAAATATGTGTGTATCTATGTATATATATTTATCCCATTTATATGTATATATATATATCCTATTATATCCTCATTACATTTGGTATATTCCGAACTGAAATCTCCTCCAAGATCCGATCCACCGATTTCCCCCGGGCCTTGCCCTCTTCCCAGTGGTAACTTTCGTTGGCCACGAAGAGTTTCGCCCCCTCAACGGGCTTAAAATCCAGTTCAATGGATTTCGCAGTGGCTGAATGTGTTGACATGGAATCTGCAAAAATGACATCCATATTATATATATATTATATAAATGATATATATTATATAAATGATATATATTATTGTATGTAAGCACCAAGAAAGATGCCGAAGAGGAACCAAATTTACCAGGATTTGGTTCGCTTGCCTCCAGACCAGAGATGCCCAAGTGGATGTTCAGGATGTTGTTGGAAGGTCCGCTATGAGTTTCCACCTCAGTTTTCTTCATCCCAGGAATGAATCAAAGAAACGCATTCCTGGTGCTCTGCGGATCCCGTGCTGACTTAGTCATCTTACTTGGAGTTACCCTCTGGTAATTTAACAGTTTGCTATTGAAAATTGCCATAGAAATAGTGGATTTACCCATTAAAAATAGTGATTTTCCATAGCTATGTCAACGTTTACCAGAGGGTATCTTTGTGGATGCTGCTGGTAAATCTGGATCGAATCAAAAAACACCTCCAGAAATGTCCAATTAGATCCCCATATCCCCATACTGTCTTGGCGAAATCCTACAGTTCATGCCAGTTATCTTTGGTTTCTCATCATCATTAGCCAAGAAGTACGATATTAAATAGGGATCAATGGGAATTTTTAACGGTTTTATGGTGATAATAACATATAATAACCATCATTAGCTGCAGAAAAAAAAAAACTAAATTACCCAAATTTTCTTGTTTTCACCACGAGCCACTCACAGGTGGCCATTGGCCCAATTGGCCATATGCCGACAAAACACATCAGTTCCCTGCTTCATCTTGATGACCATCACCTCAGGGTTTTTTTGTTACCCGGACGATCTTATCCCTCCGGTCATATTTTGGCAACGGGAAATCCATGGAAATCCTCTATAAATTGATGATTTTTTTGCCGGGATCGTCAAGAAATGCTGGATCTGCCATGGCGACGGTTTTATTGAGGATAATGCTAGAGAAAAAACAAAGGTTTTGGTAGTTGTAGTTAAATCCCCTGAATATGATAAATGGGGGGGTATCGGTTTTAGAACAAATAAACTATATATAGTAGTGATGATTAAGTGCTGTGAAAACCAACAGTGACCTTAAGTAGTGATTTAAAATCATTGGATAGTAATGGATAGTAAACAAACATGTATGCATTTTTGGATGCACAAAATATGCTGGCAATGATTTTTGGCAATGGTCCGCAAACCGGAATGGCTCTTAAAAATGCAAATGGATGGTACTTATATAATATTATATGTAATGATCGTAAACCCCAAATTTATTGGATTGGATAGCAGCCTCATTCACAAACAAGAATGTGAACGAATCATGGTCACCATCGACCATCCCGAATTCGACTGCCATTGTTCATAGCTATGTTAAGGTCCAGAAATAGATGATAGACATCTATAAATAATAAGGTCTATCAATATAATGAAATACCATCTATAGATGCTAGAAATAGATGTTTTCAGGTCCATAATAAGCAATGGTAAATGATCGATGTGTATAAATGTATCCTCCCCCAGCGGAAGCTTGGTCTGGCTGATACTGTGAAGAACAACTCCAGAACATGCTGCCAGCAAGTTGCAAGTAATGCTGGAACAACAATTTGACAATAGCTGAATTTATGATCATCTATGAATGTTCTGGTATTCCAGTATTACTGCAGTATTATAGTATTACTGTCTATCATAATCATCATAGATAACTGGTTCAGAATCTATGAATTATAAATAATTCTAATCATCACACACTTTCAGCTGCTTCGCTCAGGTCCCGCCATTCTCCATCAGAGGGCCGACCTGCTCGTTCTGGTCCGATGTCCATGGCAATCCGGGCTTGGATGGGAGCCACTGCCTGACACGAGTTGACCCTTTCAGAGGGGCACCTGATGTCAGACGTTCACAACATGATGCAACAAGTGGTGACACCGGGTATGGGAAACCCCAATAGATCCCAAGAGTATGGGAAGATGATGGGAATGGAGGTCCCAGCCAGCGGCCCCTCTGGATTCCATGGTGCACGAATATATGTGCATCTCACTTGCAAAGTATGGAAGTAACCTGGTTGGTGGTTTCAACCCCTCTGAAAATATCAAAGTCTGTTGGGATGATGACATATGGAAAGTCATAAAAAATGTTCCAAACCACCAACCAGTAACCATCTGAAATATGTGGGATATTGCCTTGAAATGGGTTACTCACCACTTACTGAGATGCACCTCCCTGAAGGCCGAACCCCCAATGGTTGAAAAAAAACCCTCCGTTTTTCTTCGTGACCTGGCCCATAAAACGGGACAAACCCCACCATCATTTTGGCGTTGTGTTCATTGCTTATCTTCAGTTAATCAACTTACAAGTAGCTATCATAACTCAAATAAAATCAGCTGTAAGTCCCATTGAATCCTCATGTTTCATAGTTACCCTCTGGTTATGACTAACAGTTCGCCATGGAAAGATCCACCATTTTGAATAGGAAAACCATCTATTTCGATTAGGGCCATCTATACCATGGCAAGTGCCATGACGCCCATGACGCCTGAGCAACGCGCAGGTCTTGGGGAAGATGCGGTCGCCTCGGTCTGAATGGCTTTCAACATCGACCTATGTCCATATGGTGGTTGTTCTCGGTCTCAGAGAGGTTTCCATATTTTTCCATAGTTTTCCGATTTCCCATGTTTTTTTCGAACATCAAGGGAACATATAGCCTCGAGTCTCCATAATGGTCTTCCCAACGATTTTGTGTGTTTTCGGTTCCATGTTCCTTGACACAGATGGAGAGTACAGGATTTTCGGGTTGAGTACAGTCCCCCCTGAGGAGCTGACACTCATCAGTAAACTTTCTACCGTGATACAGAAGGACACGATTCCACTCCCCCTTCTCGTAGAGGAAACGATAGGCATCCTGATCTACAAGGTGGGAAATGATGGGAAATGATGATTTTTGCGGACATACGGACTCCGGGTTTTGGTGGTTTTTCCTAAGATTGAAACGTTGGGATTTGGTGGGCATTCCGTAATTTTTGGAGGTTTCACTCTGATACCCTCGCTGGAGTTTAAAAAATGTTCAGTCCCACAAGTGGGCTCCCAGGTATACTTTGGCTTAGAAACACATCCAACAATAGAATTACCAATCAACTCCTCCGCAAAACCTGCCACTCACATTCTGCAAACGCAATTCTGCGCAGAAATTGGGGGTTATGGGCTCCAATTCCCCAAGTCATGGCACTTTTCATGGGGAAATTGATAGTCCATGGGATTCGAAGATGGAACATAAGGCTCACCTTGAGAGGTCTCAAGCCCTACCAACCAGACAGGTGTTTTTTTTTAGCTCACGTGGTCTGAAAACATGGGGGAAAAAAAAACAATGGATTCTCCATGTTCTCGTCATGTTCTCCATTGGCCATCCCACGGCACCCGCTCTTCAGCGTCCTCAAAACCCGAAGCTGCTTCATCTGCCATTGCTCTTGCAGTTTCCTGCGCAGGACGGATTGACATGACGGGGTCCCAAGAGTTCCGATTGGGACAAGCGACAAACGAAGGGACAATGAATTGTCATTGATTCCATATCTGGTTGGCGGTTTCAACCCCTGAAAAATATGACTTCGTCAGTTGGGATGATTATTCCATTCCCAATTAATATGGAAAGTCATAATCCAGCCATATTCCAAACCACCAGCCAGTCATTGATTCCATATGGTTGAATGATAGGCTGACCATGGTGCCATGGCGCCATGTCGTCCTCTTGGATGGTGGGGAAATGCTCTTCGAGCAAGCTGCAGATCGGCAAGTCCTCGAGCCGCCAGATGTCGGGCTTCATCCCATTTGGGGGACGACATGAAAACCAAACCAGAGAGAAAAATAAGGAGAAAATGATGGAAGGCAAATTCAATGGGAGATCTCCAGGATCCTAAAATGGAGATACGTTAGTACCATTTTTGAGACCATATTTTGGGGGTATATCCCCTTACATAGCCCTTGACAAATGGATGATATCACTTTTGAAGACACTTCAGAACGTGCGGAGAAAGCATCAACCGATGAGGGTTTAGCAGCCACTGCTTTGCAACTGGGAGTGATTTGTCCTCGGGTTGTTTCTTCCAGTCCATTCCAAACATATCACTGTTAGGGTGAATTGGGGTTGGTTGTTCCAAATACACAACATATGTTCAAAATGTTTTTTGAAGGTAAAATGCTTGATTGCTCTTTCTGACTATTAGGATACTTGCAGACTTACAGTTCGTAATCCATTTTCCTCTATTGCTCTAGTGGTTATTGACCCCAGGTAAGTATATGATAGTATATGTGTATTGGGACATATTTTGATATGCTGGGACAATAGATGACAATAGTATCCGGTTACACCCTGATTTCATATGTTGGACACCAGTGGAATGGAACGGCGACTTGTGGCAAGAAATGCCAAGGTGTCTAAGGGGATCCATTCACTTACTACCGAGATAAAACCAAGACCCAAACAACGTGTAAATCACTTGTTCAAGGAGTTAGCCCATGAACCATCCAGATACATCCAGATACTGAATTGTGAGTGCAGTTGCTGGGATGGTACTGATTTGTGTCAAGGTCTTTCTTCAGACTCTTTTCTGAATCCCAAAGTTAGCACTCCTTTACTACATTTTACGACCGACGTGTCGTGTAGCTTGCTTCACCACTCCAAAGAATGCCAAGGTTTCCCAAGAAAAGAATAAAGAAAGCACAAGGAGGAAAGACCAAGAAGAAAGACAAATGCAGATAGACAAACAGAAAGACAGAAAGGGAGAAAGGAAGGAAACAGGAAAGGAAAGAAAAGAAGGAAGAAAGGAAAGAACGAAACGTAAGAAAAGAAGAGAAAAGGAAAGAAAAGGACAGAAAGGAAAAGGGAACACATGACGAAGATCACCTCCCTCGTTTTCTTGGGCCAAGGCCCGGCCCCGCCTTCCAGGTCTCTCTCGGCCAAATGGTCATGCTGCGAAGCCCCCGAACCTCGGTCCGATGACGGTCATGGATCAATGATCGTCATCCCTGGATATGAAAACATCATGGTTTTTAACTCGCTCCCCAACATCCCATATACATCCCATATACATCCCATAGACATCCCGTAGACATCCCATATACATCCCATAGACATCCCATAGACATCCCATAGACATCCCATATACATCCCATATACATCCCATATACATCCCATAGACATCCCATAGACATCCCATAGACATCCCATAGACATCCCATAGACATCCCATAGAC
>Ga0126342_10000800_pt1 | contig 38856 bp, 33 predicted proteins | sample Cyp1metagenome_FD_92528 | JGI IMG/M metagenome (GOLD analysis project Ga0126342, IMG submission 92528) | Coral microbial communities from Lord Howe Island, Old Settlement Bay, Australia - Cyphastrea 1 metagenome | ecosystem: Host-associated > Invertebrates > Cnidaria > Coral ...
TATGTACATCCATTATAATTATTGATATATGATATGATATTCTCAAATCCCATGATTTTCCATGGCGTTCTCCCTTGGATGCAGCCCCAAGGATGGAACTGATCTACAACTTTCTGGTGGCCTTGTGAGGGGACCCTGTGACACTGTTTTTTTTTATGGTGACCTGATTGATGGAAGTGGATGGGCTAAGAATTATTACCTTAGAGTCATATAGAATCCTTAGAACTGGGGCAACACCTTGTAAATAGAGGAATATAATATATATATATATATGGATGTATTAGAGTGACTCGCCTGGCGGCCTCACAAAAAAAAGAATCACCAGTAGTGAAGGAAAAATCCGCCCCAAAATGCTTTGCTGCAAATAAGCTTTCACGGTGATTATTCTAATCTGCCCAGATATCCTGCCAAAAATGCAGATCGTTGTGAGATTGGCTGTGAGATTGGCATGACAGACTGGTGCAGGTCGTTTGAGCCACAGACTAATAATTGGTTGTGAGCAAGGGATAGACATTCAGATTGGTGTTTGCAGATATGTAGAGTTGGGTTCTAATATTCGTAAGTTACCCTCCAGTAAATTCACATAGACCCTGGCAGTTGTCGGGGTTGGAAGATTAGTGAAACCACTAAACATTGGTGATTTTCAGGGTCGAACTGTTAATTTACCAGAGAGTAAGTGAAATCATCATTAGTCACCATTAATCATTAATCACCATCATTAACCATCATTAATCACCATTAATCACCATCAATCACCACTAATCACCATTAATCACCATTAATCACCATTAATCACCATTAATGCATTATAATACAATCATCCTGCCAAGCAATCCAAAGGACCAAGAGTAAGCACTCAAACAATCACTAGCCACGGCAGGTGGGACCCAAGCTGGACCCGCAGTGGTGACAAAACGAATGGCCCATAAAATGGTGCATTCTTTGGGGATATATTCGTGAAGTATTATGAAGTATTCATATAAATCTTCAATATTCATGGAATATTGATGAATATTGAGTATATACCCTGGAAATCAAAGATTTGGAGAATTCTCCACGTTATTTTGGATTGTTTTTCCCACCATTAAAATAGCCTTTCTTTCTTAGTGTGATTTCCCGGCGATGAAACCTCGGGGGCTCATGATGAAGGACACCTGGGGAAGGCTGCCCCAGATGATTTGGTTTCAAAATAGGGGATTTACAGTTGTACCAACAGGATTTATGGCATTCTATCATGTATATCATGGGAAAAAGATGGAAAAAGTATATTCTAAAATATTCTAAACACTGATATTTCTAGATGCTTGCCATTCATTCTTGCCAATCATTCCTGGAAAAATCCACACCATATTGTTGGTTAGATGTATCAGATTAATGTTCGCTACTTGTATCCTCCTTCAGGGTTTGCCCTCTGAGGCGACAGTCAACAACGTTGAAAGACAACAACACTCCAGATGGCCCCTGGGCAGAACAAGCTGCGGCTCCATTTGGTTGTTAACCGACTAACATGTGATAAACATGGATATAATTAGTAATATGTTTATATACATATATACATATATACATATATACATATATACATATATACATATATACATGTATACATACACATATATATATATACATATACATATACATATATATATATATATACATATACATATATACATATATACATTAGATACGTATACAATGAGTATTAATTCTGTAATGGCTAACTGATGATGATCGTCGGTTGCAAATCATCATTGGATGATCCCCTGTGGTGTAAAAGAATTCTGGCGCTTGAAAGATGTTGAAACATCTTGAGTTCATAGTTCATAGTTGTTTGTCTCATAGTTCTTGCATTTATTCATCAATGATCATCCGCAGAAACATGCCCTGCCAATGTGGCGATTTTGGGTCTGAAAGATTGAAAGTAAAGTCCCCCCTCTGTATCCTGGTTGATTATGATGCTCCGATTTCGGGCCAAACATCACATTCGATTTTCAATTCGGTATAGTTCAACTTTTCAAATCTTTTCCATCGTTTGTCCATGAGTTTCCTATGATTGTTTCCAGACCTATATAATTCCCATGGATTTTCCATGGTTTCCCCATGGGGTTCGCTGTTTCCACCAGGGAGATTCTCCCCAGGTGAGCGGATGCATGCGCCCACGGAGAATGCCAAGCCTGGCGGCCTGGGAGCTGTGGATTTCTGATATATCAGATGTATATTGGGATGATGTGTGGGATGAGAATGACAATCAACTACAATAACTACTGTTTGGTGATGGGACTTCAATTACTGTCATAAAAATGGCATGAATGGATCCAATCTATGGAAACATCGCTACATGTTTGAACAAATATGGAAAATGATGGAAATCTAATCTGGTTGCTGGTTTGGAACATGAATTTTATTTTCCATAATTTATGGGATAATCCTTCCCATTTGACTTTCTTATTTTTCAGAGGGGTTGAAACCACCGTTTGGAACAGGAATTTTATGACTTTCCGTATATTGGGAATGTCATCATCCCATTTGACTTTCATATTTTTCGGAGGGGTGGGTGGCTTGAAACCACCAACCAGTAATTTTTCAGGGGATTTAGATTATAAGTGATTAACTATTAATTGTATGATAATTAACTGCACATTCAATTCTTATTGTGGATTTCAATGATTATGGTGGATTAAAACAAATCGGAATGGGAATTCTTGTCGATTTAATCGGAATTCTGGTAAGGGATTTTTTTGGGATTATGATCCACATAAGCTGGTAATTGAATGGTAAAAAAAACATGAAAACTCGTGATTTTACATGACTTTACCATGAACACTTGGGAGTCAACCAGCAAACCCTGGCATTTTACCAGGAAAGATTGTGATTCAAGCAGCAAACACACTGATTTGCTAGCAAAAATTGTAACATTTACCTAACCAACAAGCAGACATACACCTTACATATATATATATGATCATATATGTGTAATGTATAATATCCTGTGTATGTGATATAAAATACAACAAAACTATGTCACATATTTGCACATATTTGAATCTACTAGAAATCTAGAAACATACTATCTACCTGCTAATTGCATATTTTGTGAACTTAGCACCTGCATAAACCCCACATCAATATTGGAGCAAGTGCCATAATTTGTCTGAAGATGTTTCTCAAGAATGAAATGCAATGTTGATGATCTCCCCCAGACAGTCGTACTCTCCAGCAATCGAACATCTCCATGGAAAATCACTTATTGTGAGATTACTGGAGGGTGTATTCCCCAACATTCCATGCATATCCCATATCCCTTTCTGAAATTCCTACTGAACTCCCATTCAATCAGCATGAAATCCCACTCAACCACAAGTAAATCCCAGTAACCCACCACTAAATCCAACTAAATCACAACTAAATCACCATGAAATCACCATTAAACCACCATTAAACCACCATTAAATCACCATGAACTCCCCAGCAAATCCATGGTTTTGGCGTCGTGATCTCAGGCGCGGCAGTCGTGTGGCTCCGGCACGACGACGCAGGAGCTCTGCTGGGAGGCCAAGGTGGTGGATGAACCCCATCATCTTCCCCGTGAAACCATGGTGAAATCGTGTGTTTTCCCTGCGAAAAACCATGGGATACCCTCTGGTAAACTAACATAGCTATGGAAAATCACCATTTTCAATGGGAAAATCCACTATAAATATCTATAAATGGCCATTTTCAATAGCTATGTTAAATTACCAGAGGGTATCCCAGTTTCAGAGCCCACATGGTGATTTTAAAGCTGCAAAACTTGGGAGCATTTTGGGGTGAATGTTTACATAACTGTTCGATGGAACATCAAAGCCATGTTGTTCGATGCTGGGGGCGTAACGCTTGGGTTTCTACTATGTAACGCATTTATCATCATTTGATGACATTTGAGGTGTTTAAAACCCACCATAGGACATCCCTATGAAACTGCCGGTGAAACCAATCAAGTGAAGCTGCACAGCAATGAAATAGGGAGTGATGATACTGGACAAAGCACGTTACACGCGCAGGTCCTCAGGATATGATGGTATGATGTACATTTTCATATGCTAGAGCTGCTAGAATGAGTTTGAGGAACAAGTCAGGGGAACGCCTTGTATTTCTGCGCAAAAAATCAAGGCTGTCATGCGTTTTCCAAGACCTAAATCAATCCATTCACTGTAACAAGAGCTAAAAATTATCTACCGTATCCAACAAAGGTAGTGATGCGAAGGGTTTTGTTAACCAGAAGGTACTCGGATTCAATGAATTATTTGCACTTCACCCACCTCCAAAAATATATGAACTTCAAAAGCATACAATGGCTCCACTGTTTGTTGGAAAATAGTACCTCCATGTAGCCCCAAGTTTGATGCTAAGAATCATCATGTTCCCTTCTAAACATAGATTTTGGGTCATGAATCTTGAGCACATCCTCCCAACAAACAAATCTTTCCCGAAAAAAAGCAATGTAGCAACAGTTTTCCTGGGACAATTTTCCAAGTTCTCAGTTCATCTCCTCCCACCCGTTACCAAACAAAAATCATACGTCCACCTAGGTCCGACGCATGTCCGGAGAGGGACAGGCGATAGAGCTACCTGAGGCTTGGGGTATTACCAAAATTCACCCAGATCTATGGTACATGCAATTTCTACTATATTTCATACACATAATATATATATATATATATAATTATATATATATATAGTTCGTATTGTATATAATTACATATGTAATCATATGTATATATATATGTATACACCTACATAATTGAAATATCCAATCAATATTATTTATCTATTAGTAGAATTCCAGATTTGGAATCCCCCGATCCCCAATGCCGGGAGGTAAAGGTCCCCTGGTTGGCAATGGTAAAGCTCATCAACCTAGTGCTCCGCCATTGGAGAAGCTGTTTGGACCCCGACTTTTGAAACCAACGCGCCAATTCAAGTTCAGAAAGTGGAGCCGTAGGGTATGCATGCTTAGCATCATGGTATATTTGATGGAAGCTGATTGATTTACCACCCCCATCCACAACGAGCGTGCTTTTTTTCAGCGGGAGTCAACTAGAGGACTTGTCATGGGGGTTCAACCAACCCCAAAGGTGAACCCAATAATCATGGATTAATTACCTATAGCTTCGTGGTTAATTAGTGGTTGAATCCCAATTTGCAGCTGCATTGCACAAAATCAAAGCTCCTCGGCCAAACCCATGGGAGACCAAAGCCAATTTACCAAGTTATCAGGGTAGTATCATGTAATATCTCTTGTTCTTCAGAACTTGGTGTTTTGGAACTGGAACCAGTTTTAAGTTTTTTTTTTAAAAAAAAAATCAAGCCATCTACAAAACTATATCATCAATCATAAACCATAGAGAATCATAGAGATGGGTAATATAACTACATCTCCATTTCAACCCATCTATAAAGCCATCTATAATTATAAAGTTCTATGGTAACAATATGTAACAATCATCTATAGCTTCTATGGCTACCACTTTGGCCAACAAGAAAATCGTGGCTGCAGGTGTGCCCATCTTGCGGTAACATCTTTGCACCCGATGCCATCTTCTGTCGGATGTGCAGGAGTGCGGGATGGGGAAAACTGGATGGCCCAAAATGAAGTCGGACGTGGGACATGTGTTTAGATATCATATGGATATCTGGCTGGTGGTTTGGAACATGAATTTTATTTTCCCTCATATATTGGGAATGTCATCATTCCAACTGACGAAGTCCATCATTTTTCAGAGGGGTGGCTGGCTCAACCACCAAGCAGTATCATATGGACATGGATATATTGTTCTAAGGTTTTCTTGAAGTCTATGAGTTGATATGTGTTTGATATATCTTTCCTGGGATCCCTGGATTCACAAATGATGAACATAGAAAAACTTCGGACCTTTTGGTGCTGCAACGCTGCTATTTTTTGGGTTGCTTGAAACCACCAACCAGACTTTAGAGAATTGCCCGGTTGACATTGGTCCAAAAATTGGACTCTAAAGATCTGGCCCTGGTTACAGTAGGAAGATTTTCTCAGCAGCGACAATCAGAGTTTTCCAACGATACTTGTAACGATCAGTAATCATTGTTATAGTTCATTAATTATATGGGTATATACGTTGTATATTTATATTTCCATCATATATTGATAATGAGATATATCCATTGTGATATGCCCATTACCCGTTGTATATCTATATAACCATGATATATCCATTGTACACCCAGTCTTGGTCACTCACCGCTTCCGTTTTAACGCTCGCTTCTGGTCCCGGGGCGCCCCGGAGGACCAAGAGACCTGGCTCGGGAGAGAAGGAGAAGAGCGAATCCCAGGCCTTGAAACTGGCGAAACATCTTGGGGATTAAAACCGATGAAACCCCCATGGTACCGTTGGGGGGAAAAAGTAAAACTGTGGTTATATATAATATAGAACATATAATATAATATATCACATATCATATATAATACATAATATATATAATACATAATATATATAATATATAGAGTGAAATCTATCCAGTTACTTCACTGGAACTGCACTTCCGGGGCCTGATTTGCCTCCAGGCCTGGACAGACAAATCCAATCTGCTTGGAATATGGATTGTAAGAGAAATGTTCAGCAACCCTCTGGTAAACATACAAAAAACATCAAAAAACTATGGAAAATCACACTGTTTAGTGGGTATATCAACTATTTCGACTGGGCCATTTTCAATAGCAAACTGTTATATAGTTTACTAGAGGGTAACTGGATAATCAAGGCCAGTGAAAGTCTCAAGGAGAACTTTTTTTGGTACAAAAAGTTTCTGTTCAGCAATCTCCCCATTATTCAAGGGACCCTTTAGAGATTCAGATTTGCTAAAGCCCACATCATGGCGAATCTGGGCGAATTTGATCGTGGCCTCGGCATCACCCTCTGGATCTGACCGGGGGACCGGGGAAAGCCCAAAGCTTACCCATCCCAAAACTTCGCCAAGCATCTTCCCTAGTCATAAGCATTCATAAGCCACATGTATTTTTCTTGGTGAAATAGTGTTTAATACAAACAACTTCACCATTCAGGAAATTGACTGTGAAGTGAAGTTGATTATTTAACATATCTTTTTTTTGGGTGAAATACCGTTAAAACTGGCGACTATTTTCACTGTGAGCTCAGTGAACTCTCCCGGTCCCATCGGGGTCCCCGCTACCGCCAGATCTGTTCTTGCCGGGCGGCCCTGCGGCGCCACGGAGAGGTCGGTGTGGACGTTAGCGATATGGGATGAGTAGGCCTCTAGTAAAATGGGGGTTTCCATAAATGGGGGTACCCCAAGCTCGCTTTATTTCATGGACAATCCTATTAAAAAATGGATGATGACTGGGGGGTACCCCCTATTTCAGGAAACCTCCAGATGGATTTATGTGGCTTATCTATGGTATACCATCAGGTCACATTTTTCCCATCATATTCCAAGAAAATTTAAGCCCAAGGGACCAGAGATCATTGGATTCATGTTTCGTATGAACCGTCTAATTATTGGGGTACCCAATTTTGACCTATACTCATATGGAATAACATAAGGTAACATATGATCAACATTTTGCCATCCAGCAAACGGGTAATCAACATATGGTATAGATGGCCCATTGAGTTCGACTTTTCACCTATGTAATATGGTGATTTCCGTAGCTATTCTTATTTTTCTTATTTTACCATTTTACAAGAAGGTAAATGAAAACATTCAAAAAATGGTTGTAACTCTGAGAGCCAAGATGTGAATCACATGGAATTCTAGTGTGAGTGGGACCTTGTGTTCTTTGTTGGATTGCAAAAAAAAGCGCCAAACGCACCTCCCACTGCTCGAACCATGAGTTTTCTAGCATGGCAAGCATACATACCAGTTGTATCAGATTGGAAAGTGGCTTACAGATCATGACCACTATAAGTAGCCAGGTTAAGTGGGATATGTTGGAGCCGATCATCAATGCAGCATCATGATCTGCTGCAACATGGAGGGATTCCATCCCTATGATTCTTTTGGCTTGAAAGGCTGCTACTTGGAGGAGCAGTTCCAGTGATAAGTGGATAAATATAACTAGTATAACCATAATTATAGGGCTTATATCCCAACTTATGGGCTTTATAACTTTTAACCAATATGTTGGGCACCCTTTATGGCATGACCCACACCCTCGATATCTCCCTCGATATCAGATGTTATCTGTTTGGTGAAGTCACTTGAGTTCTCATTGCTATCTAAGAATCTAAGTTCTGTTGGTTACCCTCTGGTAATGACTAACAGTTTGCTATTGAAAATGGCCATAGAAATAGTTGATTTTCCCATTAAAGATGGTAATTTTCCATATATAGTTAGATTGTTTATAACTAACTGTATCTAAGCAAAATAGATGAATAGCTACGGTTAGATGATGAATATGAAAATAGATGGAAATTCTATTGTTCTGTTGGTTAGATGATGTTAGCCCATATGCTCCATGTATGGAATATTTACCAACATTTACCCCATAAATGCGCCAAATGTAGGTAAATATACCATACATGGAGCATATGGGTAGATGAATTCTGATGTTTTTCTTAGTTCGGTTGTCTTCCAGCCGGACGTCCGAGGTGGAAATGTCTTCATGCCCGACGCCGTCTTCTGTCGCCGGTGCGGGGGATGATTCCGGGATGATGTCTGATTCTGTGGCACTGAGAGTAATGACGATTACCCTCTGGTAAACTAACATAGCTATTGAAAATCACCATTTATAGTGGTTTTTTCCATTGAAAATGGTGATTTTCCATAGTTATGTTAGTTTACCAGAGGGTAAGTGATTAACCACCATTGATATACATATACATGGGAATCCCATGGTTTCATAATTTGATCAGCGGGGGAATCTTATCCCACGATGTCGTCAGGTGCGGCTCGGAACGGCCCAAAGATCAGGCGTCGGGGGTCGCCCCAAACGCCCCGGGCGATGACAACGGCGAAACTGCGGTGTTTATGGTGAGATTTTTCTCAAAATCTATAGAAATCCATGATATTTTACGTGGTAAAAAAAAATAAAACATCCGGATGTTGGAAAACCCAATATCTATCATGATCTATCATGATCTAGATATCATCCAAGTAAATCAGTATGTTTTTTTGGCCTAGAACATATTTGTCCAGGATCTTAGATGACGTGATCGCACCACCATTCCATCTTTTCGTTCAATAGGCCAAGAGCCGGGGAAGCTGATTCCGGACACATCGAGACAGCGGTGGCTAAACCTCGGATGGTTGATGATTAGTTTGGGGACTCTACCCTCTGGTTATGTCAAAATAGCTATTGCAAATGGCCATAGAAATAGTTGATTTACCCATATTAAAAATGGTGATTTTCCGTAGTTATGTAATTAAACGTTTACCAGGAGGTAGTTTATAGAAGCGATATACTGAGGAATATCACAATCCATGAGGGGAATCCCGCTTTCAACCAGGGACACGACAGGCTTTTGAGCACTGCTCAAATGTCAGTTCTGAGGCGAAAAGTCAGAGGTATGATATGCAGACATAGTTCGATGAAGTGCTTCCAAGGTAGGGGGTGAATGTAAACCAAACATCAACAAAACACTTCATTGGAGTACCTTCATGTCAGAGGATTATAGTATGAGAAAGAGCATACTGCATACATCAAACACAAATCATATGCATAGCAACCACCAAAAAGATGCAAATTCGTTCTAGAACAATGGTGGTAATACCTACTTTTCTATCTTCTTGCGGGTGAATTCTATATACATAGCATCCCATCTCTGTGTGCCCATTTGCATGGTCCTGCCAGGGACACAGCAGTGACAAGAGGAACAAGGGCCAGGTGCGAAGCCGTTTCCAGGATGTTGTAGCCTCTGGTGATGACTAACATAGCCATGGAAAATAGATGGCCCATAGAAATAGATGGTTTACCATGGTTTACCGAACTTAAAAATGGGCCATGTTCCATGGCTATGTTAAATGACCAGAGGGATCCAGAGGGTACATCATCCAGGTTTCCCACGGTTCTATCTTTGGGTTGCTAAAAAACCAATGATTCTCGATCATAAACGCACTATACCTTCAAACATTCCCGTGTTTGATTCTTGCATTTTCCACGAGGTTTTGGTCATGCATCCATGAAGCTTTCATACAGCATAACCCCGTAAGCCATGGCTGGTTGTAGCCTTTATGGAGGACACGTTACCTCCATTCCATTGGGTACCTGCATATGAAAATCCCACATGGCTGTGGCTCAAGATCATCACTGTCAAAAGGAAAGTATGGTCCAACTTGTGTTGGTATGGTTAGCATGGTACAAAGCATTGCATTGCATTTGATCACACCGATTGGCTGAGAAATTCAATGCTTCACATTATCCTCTGGTTATTCCAGATAGCTATGGAAGCCATGGCCCATTCAGTTCCGTGATTTATGATGATTTACCTATTGTTTTGGGGATGAAGCCTAGTTCCATACGGCGCAAAGGTAAAACCCGAGGACCCCTTTGGCCTATGGGTCCATTGGTACTTGGATCATCCCACAAATCGTGGTTAAGCCTGGTGAAAACAGAAATGTCCTCGATATCTGGGGTGATCCAGAAATAGTGGGAATAACCAGAAATAACTGGATTAATAATAACTGGTTATTAAAAAACAGGTGAAACTGGTTTTTCATGTTTTTAATAACCAGTTTCTGAGTGACAATAGTTATCCCATTTATTGATCCCGTTATCCTATTTATTGAAGTGTTTTTTTCACCGTGAAAATATAATTACGAACCACTTATGATGGGTTGATCCCTGAAAAGGACCTTGTGTTTTCCATGCGCCAGGATCTTTTGCTGCTCAGCTTCAATCCCTTTTCAGAGACCCTCTATCGCGGCTTCTCGCTGGAATCGGAAGACGAGGGACGACTAGGGATGTGGAACGTTAAGATCTCACATTTAGATCCCACATTTCAAGATACACCTTAAATTTTCAATGAATGTATCTAATTATGGCTTTAGGGTATACTTAAAATATGTTGAGATTGGAATGTGAAGATCTACATCCTGGTCTAGAATGTATATATATAAGAGATGGATTGAATCCATACAGTAGTCAATACCTATAATTTTCCATAAACCAGGGGGCCATGAACACGCAGCTAAATACCTATTTTACTATTTTTGGGTTCACCATACGTATATTCAGATGTATTCGGAGGTGCAAGAATTCACTCTTGATGGCAGGGAATGGAAGCAATGCTTCTGTATGTTTCTGTCTATAAGCTGCAATCAATCCAAACAAAGCCACTTTGATCAATAAGACTTGGAAAATTTAGCGGCCATCATGACGGTTCATCGAGCTCTTGCATGAGATCCCAGGGGAATAAACTCTGGTTGATCAACCCCTGGTAGGAGAGTTACAGATCCTCAGCCCTTGGGCTGAACGTCATTCTGCTGCAGATATCTGTGATCTATCTTGGTGGCCTTGAATGTTCAGTTGATTTCTGATGGTTTGTACAATGGCCCAGTATTGCCAAATCCATGCATTTCTGGATACCACGTCCCATCTTACATCTATTATCCAATACCATCCCACACCCAAGTCATTCTTGATCCTCGACCCGACATCGTTGGAAGGCTTACTGCGGGACATGCACGAGGACCCGGCATTTGGATCCCCAGAATGGGGTGACCTCTCGTTTCGACGACGCGACGCTGGTGCCAGGACACTTTTCACGATGCCACGACGATGTTGCTGAACCTCTGTCACTTGGAGCGTTTGGAATGGATGCCCAGCCACGTGGTGGGTCTTTAAACATGGCCGGATATAAATATGATATAAATGTAAAATCATGGAAGTGACATTTTCCAGCCATGTTTGATTACCAGAGGGATCCAGAGGTTATGTAGTCTGGGGATGTCTGGGGATGTCTGGGGATGTCTGGGGATGTCTGGGGATATAACAGTCGAACATACATAGTGACAGACTGGATGACCAGTCAAGTGGAAAATCACCGAACTTAGATACTACGTATCATCGAAGTTAAGTGGGCCATTGTCCGCAAACTGTGAGTTGACTGGAAGGTACCTGGAAGGTACCTTTTTTTGTTGGGAATCATTGGGATGTGGCTGGGAACATACTAGCAGCAAGATGTTGAGAACATGGTGACCGGTGACCCATGTATTTCTTTGTCTGAAAATGTTGAGAACCCTCCAAAATCTTCTGGTTGATAGGAATCTTCCTGATTTTGAAATTACCATAAAATGGGGGACATACAGTACCCCATTCTCAGACATACTGGGAAGATAACGGGATGGGTATTGACCGATATAGATAGATAGATAGATATATTAATATAATATAATATAATATAATATAATATAAGATAATATAGTATAATATAATATAATATAATATAATATATAGTATACATATATAAATGTTATTATGTTCATATATTGGGAATTATTGGTATATATATATATATTTTATTGTAAGCAACACTATGATATTTCTGTGCTTGTTGATGTTGTTTTCGTTTGCAGCCGGTAAAACCGCCCGAACATCCAACGAATCTCCTAGCGGAATCTTCCAGGAATCTCCCAGCCGGTCATGGAGTGTATCTGCAGCCATTCTATTAGTTCAATATCCTACAGATAATCAATGACCGGCTGGGAATAGTATATACAATCTATTCTATTTGGTTCATAGTATATTTTTTTACATCTGGTAATACAACCAAACATTTCCGAAAGTCAAAAAGAAAAACATGTTTTTTTTTCCAGCTGAGTAGTTTGAATTCAAAGTGTAATGTTTGTCGACAATGGTATTCACTAGATATTTGCTTGAGAACATACTACAGAACATACTTCGTTGGATCGCCTGCGCTGAGCTTCGCCTGAATTACCATGCATCGTGATTCCGAAATGGAAAAGGCAAGCTAGACCGTAGCTAATTTGGTTTCAGACTTTGGTTTCTGGATGTTTTCAGCATTTCAGGGGAAGTCGATATTTTGGAGAACCCATGGACCATTTTTACAGCTCTCATGCAGGTAACCTTGTGTTTGTCAAAACGTTTGGCATGCTTTCAATAACTGGCTCAAACAAAATTCGAATTGATGATACATGAACATATTCTTGAGCCGCTTAGTGAGAGTGAAGTCTAGTTAGTTTACAATTCACTTCTCCAAATTCAGATTCCTAGGGGACCTAAATTCACACACCACAAACCTCGGTTGCTTGGGTAAGAAAAGATATGTGTTTGATTTAACGGGCTACATCGTGCTACTGTACTACCCGGACAAGGCTTACTAGTTGGGACAATACAATGGGAGGGGACCATACAATGGGAGTGTGAAAAAAGGGAGATGGGATTAATCAACCGGGTGTATTTGATCCAACGAATTTCTGTGTTTTTTCTGCGGTTTCAATCTATGGCAAGTTTGATCCAACGTGCAATATCTATGGTAACACAGTAAGAACTCTTTCAGATCTTGGCCAAGGATCAATGAATTAGTAAATTACAGGCAGCCTCTACCAGCTAGTTGATCATTTGATTTTGGCCGCTTGAAAGAGTGAAAACTCTATGCTGATGGTTTCGCCCAGTATCAAAGCTACTTATCCCATGCCCCTCATATCAAACCGCCACATTGTATAGTCTTAAAATGTCTTGAATATATGTGTAAGTCGTCTACTAAACCATGGTTTCTGATCGGTACATGTTGGGGTTTAGCCAGCCATCCAGTCACTTCCTCTCCGTGAGGTTCTTGTCTCCATGCGCTCCAGCATCGGTTTAGGCGGAAAGATGGGGCAAGATGGGGAGACCTACAAGGTGCCACCATAGTTAGCTAAGCTGGTTTAAAACCAGTATCACAAGGGTTTGTGGTGATTAACTATAATACCTGGGTAAATTATAACGACCTCACTGCGACCTCACTGGAAATCATATTTAATAAGGGAAATCATCCCAAAATGGCCTTAATTCAGGTTAGTGAATTACTATAATTTACCCAGATAATATATTGTAATACATATCACAACCATAGTCAGCCATAGGGTTTATACTACTAGCCTGGGGCCCTTTGTTTACAGAAAAACATCGATGGCCTTCACAGTGGGAGATGGACCTAGGAACACAGTTGGAGCTTGCTGTGATTCCTGTGGGTTTCTGTATCGAATTTCATCAGATTTTCCACTGGCTTCTGATGCATGTGCCGGTGAAACTGTTGGTCAAAATCAATACATTATGATACATTGGATATTTTGGTAAATATGATATTTTAACTGTTTGTTAAACTGTTGGTCAAATATGTGGGTTAAACTGTTGGTTAAACTGTTGGTCAAAATCCAATTTTGGTGCACGGTTTACGCCCCTTTTTCTGTTCGTCAAATTTTCTGCTGGTTAACATCCCATGTGTATCCATTTGTCTGGTGGTTAACCGCCCATATTTGTCAGTTGAAGTTTCCTGTTTGTTCGTGACCGTATCTGTAGGTTGAAATCTATTGTTGACATCTATTGTTGATAGTTAAAATCACATTTGTTTAGTTCAAATCCAAGTTGTGCTTGTTTGAATCCCATGGCAATGGCCCCAAATGATCCAAAATTGTTGGTAAACCCCTGAGCCACTCTGGATGTTTTACATGTTCAAGAATATGCAATAGATGACTAGATGACTAGATCCTAAAATTATTGACAACCCAGCATGGGATGGCTTTGCTGTTAAACATGACAAATTCGTTGGTTGCTTTCTTGAGATTTGATTTTTTCTGATATTTTTCGGGGATGATGTTCACCCCAAAATCGCGCCGACGCCAAGTTGTTCATTGTTTTCTCCCATCGCTGAACGGGGGGTTTCTCCAGCAGGTTTCCATAAAATCCAATGAACATGGGGATTTTTACCAGCAGAAAATCAATGTGGAAACATGTCTAATTGATTATGTCAAGAAAGATGGTTGATGAATGTTGATTGGTAGGACGCATGTTAAGTGGCTTTCAACCAAATCATAGACCAACGAAAGATGGAAACCCCGCTCTCAGCAAACAAGTAGATCCATCCTCGGAGTCATGATCTCAGCTTGCAGAGCCTCAAATTCTTGGGCCATAGATATATATATATATATACATAATATATATATATTATATATATATATATACTTAACTCATGATCGTAATTCGTACTTGGGCTCAATATCTCTCAAACATAGGTGCCTGTTTAATTTTAGTGTTATATATAACCATAATGTTTGACAATTGTCATAATTAGACACTGTTTATAATTGCCTTGTACCCTCTGGTAAATAAACGTAGACCCTGAAAATCACCAATTTTTAATGGAAACTAGATTTCCAATTCTATTTGTCAGGGTCTATGTTAATTTACCAGAGGGTAATTAGGCTTATAACAGTGTTTTCTAAACATGTTCAAAGTCTCTCGCCAATGACCTAATTCTGCTGCTGCCAGGTCATCGGCCTCGAGGTTAATTGAGGCCGGCCGCTGAGCTTGACCATTTTGACAGCCACATTTTGTAGAACTTTGTCAATGGGAGATCTTCAGGATCCTAAAATGGAGGTACGTTAGTACCATAATGTTGGCCATATTTTCTGGGGATATTCCCATTGACTTTGTGTATCATTTTATATACCCTGAAAAGAAACGCCTTTTGCTATAGTCTGAACATTATTCTTCCCACTCTTGGTTTGTACCTGTGTTTATCAACCAAAACGCCAAACGTCTTGAAGCTTCAAGTAACATGAGTACAGCTCCGTGGCTGTCCCGCTCTCCCCCGAAAAGTCTGGTGCACCCAGAAGGTATCTCCTATTTTGGACACATCCCTGGGTCACCGCCACGCCGCCACGGAGATCAAGTATCTATAATCTAACATCCATGTGATGCACAATTATATAATGTATGATATATAATATATACATATATATGTATACATTCAATATATATATATATATTCATGTATTTATACATATTTATACAACATATACATAGTACTACTATGATATTACACGTATGATTATTGTATAATATATATCTATATATTACTAAAGATTATTACGATCTTTGGCGCTTTCGCGAGGATGACGAGAGCTCCACTCTGCAGGAGATGAATGTCTCAGTGCCATGGGTAATGGGTAGCCCCCTGGTGCTTGGATCATGTGGGATTTAACTTTGAAAACTGCTGGGTATGATGGGGATATACTGGGATTCACCACCCAATTTCATGGTGGTTTAGGAGAATTTCATAGAATTTCATGGGGATACAATGGGATATGCATGGAATGTTGGCTAATTTTAATCTGTAGAAATCAAAGACGGCAACAGGAAATCCCCATTGCCATGTTTGATTACACGAGGTTTAAATTTATCTCTATTTGTTCTGCGTGTGCTATATTTAGGTGCCATCTGGTGGGGATATAATAGTGATATAGTGGGGATGTAAATAAAATAGTAAATATATGTAAATATATGCCCTGGTAACCCCAGAAAAGATGTAAACAAAGTTCAATTTATCACTTTTTTAGTAGGACAATCGCAACCATTATTGAACATTGTTTTTTGGTAAGAATTGATCGTCATTCTAGAATTAGAACATCTCAAAGCAATTTTATAATCATCCGAAAGTGATATGCCTGGTTTGTTCAAAGGTTTTATGCTTATCACCCTAATTGCATGGTTTCCTCCTTGTGGCCAGTCATGTTGTATAGGTTTGGTAGTGATACCCGATGATCAGCGATTCTACATCATATTTGGAGACAACCTAACAGTGGTTGGTGGTTTGGAACATGACTTTTATTTTTCCCATCATATTGGGAGAAGGTCATCATCCCAACTGACGAAGTCCATCATTTTTCAGAGGGGTAGGTTGAAACCACCAACCAGATGATTATTGGATGATTATCGATATTATAATGGATACTAATGGATGATTATTGGGATATTGATGGATGATTATTGGGATATTGATGGATGGGGGGTTCTGAAAATGGTAGGTTGAAACCACCAACCAGAAGAGCTTCATTGCAACTGGTTGGTAGGACAGGATCATTCCTGGATTCTTTCTGCGAAGAATAATCGTACGGAGTCGTACTTGGCTGAGGGATATGAAGCAACGAACAACGAACTTTTGTTCGTGGCTGAGCAATATAAATAGCTGTTTTTTGGTTAACCATCGGAACTATTAGACTATACAACTGGGCTGTATCCCATCTGGTTGGTGGTTTGGAACATGAATTTTATTTTCCATTTCATATATGGGATGTCATCCTTCCCATTGACGAACTCATATGTTTCAAGATGGTTATTGCACCACCAACCAGATATAGTTTTTTTTTTGTTAACCATCGGAAGTGGTGTTATTGCCAATGAACCATTGAGAGAACTATTAGAATTATTAGACTATAGAATAGAACTGCTGCATAGCGCAGGGGATTCAGAATATAAGTTTAAGAACATTGGTGTACAACAAACAGAGTTTCAACTATATGGATCGCGGATGAATAGCAGTCATTCAGTATTCTCACAACGATTTTCTGCATTTCCCTGGAGCCGAGGGGGCCTGGTGGATGGTCAGGTACTGAGTGCTGTGCTGCGATTGTTCTTTCCAAGAAAGCCCAGGCGCCAACTTTCGAAAAAGCAATGATGTATTGTGAAATACGAAATGGAAATCTAAGCTGGCTTGGGTAATCCCCTTTTTTGATCTTTTTTTTGGGGGATGGGAAACTAAGAATAGAGGATTTACATGGATTACTCCTAAATGATGTCTTCAGAGTACTTACGTCCTCAAGAATTGGTGGATGGTAAACTCAATGCCATAAACCATCCCATGATGTAACCAATGCATGCCGCATGGGTTCATTTTACATCGTATACCCAACTCAACAATAAACCTCTATAGTGTGTTTGGTCCTCAAACTGAAGATTGCCAATTCCGTAGGTCCAACACTGAGATTTGCCTTCTCATTGAGAGCTCAAGGGAGTGAATTCCTCATGTTGAACACACCATTGTCATGAACTTGCCAAATCTGTATCATCAAACTTTAACCACTCAAGATTACAGGAACCAAAGCTGGTTCAAAACAACAATCTAGCTGGGGTTCGCGTCCCGACACAGTCGAAATATGGTGATCTTTTTTGGCGTGGGGTGCTGCTCGCAACTGGCTCACCAGGGGGGCACAGCTGAAGGCTACGAAAGGTGCCTTGCAATCGCTGTCAACGTTGCCTTGTACGGCACAACTGTGGTCTGCGGATCCAACCAACCGCCATGGCATGGCGACAATCGGATGGCCTGGGTATCGCTTGGCGATCCAACAGGTCGATGGCGAAAACCTCCTTGGTGGACTGGTGCAGCCGGTGCAGCGGTTGAACACTGGGGCAGCTCTACAGATTTCTGCGATTATGTGAATGAGATATGCTGAGCATGTTTTTGAGCTTTTCATAGAAACAGTGAAACACCATCAAACCAGATCAGCTCGTGTTTCTACATACACGCATAATGTGTTTCCTTCGTGCAAGTATGATCAAGTATGTACATATAACATCATATAACATTATATAACTGTATAGAGGTGGAAGGCTTGAGATTGTGTTCATGATTTTTGGTTGAGTGTCATAGTATGTGTCAAGATCAGCAGAAGTGGAGCTTCATTGTTGTGCTTTGAAGAACATTTGGCCAAGAGTCCCAAGAGTCTTAACCCCAGTGGAGAGGGTATGTGCTTGAAGTTGGGAAAGATTGCAAAGCCAGCAAGATGCTGAAACTACTGAGGATCTTCACATTGCAGAGGTGGAATGAATGTGCGCACTTGTATAAATTTATGACTATTTCATGTGCAGAATGCAGATAAACATCTTTCTAAGTCTTCAAAAATGCCATATATATATACATACATCCATATATACATGCAACAACTGGTTTATTTCAAATATGTTAAAACTATGTTCAACCTGCTTTCAGATTGGGGCATGATCCCACTTGACTTTGGTGTAAAACCCCCATTCACTAGTTTGAGATATCTACAAGCTATAATTCTTGGAGTTATTTCAACATAGTTCAACCAACTTAGCTAATGAACTGGGGCACCACCTTGAACGAATGGACCCGTGCCCAGGGAACATCTGACGGCCCTGAAGAGTATGTTGCATTCAAAAGCACAGCTCAATGCCGTGAGAACCAGGCGTTGCATGGCGTTGCTATGATGCTGAAATGGGGATTGAGAGAACAAACATCGTGGTATCACCGGTTGCATGGGTCATTAAATGTCCCCATTGAACATCACCCAACCATTAGGTATATGGTCTATAATGGCTACTATAAGGTGATGTTCAATATTCCCAAAATGGGACAGTTACCAACCCCTGGGTTGAAATTTGGGTTTTTGGATTCAGCAAACATGATAATATCACTGACTATCACCATGTATCACTGGGTTTGGAACTCTTGGGGATACCAAAGATCACCTTTCAAGAGTTGTTGATGTGGTTCTGAGGCTTGGTAGTTGGGCCTATGGAAATCACTTGCGACTTCCATGATGTTCACAAACTGCTCCGTGAGTTCTTTCGGATTATGGGATATTGGTGTATATATATATACACACACATGTCAATATATATATATATATACTGTATATATTGAGTAAACCCTAAAAAGAAGAACAGGTTCACATTACCACAATTTACCTTGGATTTTACATTTCTATCTTTTTGTGGCTTCCCATTTGTTGAATTCTGATCTGCAAGGGGCTGAGCCTTCCCAACTGGTTGATCTTCTTGGGATCCAGGGACAAACTGAAGAACCGGGCCAGCGCGGTGCAATTTCAAGAGGCAACGGACTCAACGGACGCAACGGACTCAACGGACCGTTGGCAAATCATCTACAAATCGCTAACTGTCCATTTATATCATAAAAGATCATAATGCAATATCACGGTGTAGGATTAGATATCATCTCCAACTAGTGAGTGGAACCTCCTGAGAATCGTCTTATTTCAGACAGGTGAATTATGCCATAATTTTTGCTGTCATCTCGATGAAGAAGACTTGCTAGTGCTGAATCAACCACAGCTGGATCCGGTGAGGTCTGCATGTTTGGGGACAAAACCTCATCACTCTTCCCACTTTTATGGCTTTCAAGTCGTCAAAAATGCCAGCATCTTTGCTTCGGTTTTTTTTTAGCTAATTCCATGGGCGGCAACGCAGCCAGGTGGGAAAGGACGAGCCACTTGGCAGAAATCCCGGTCGGCATCTCTGATGATTCTGTTGATTTAGATAGAAAAAAAAATGGTAAACCAAAGGGATCGACAAAAAAAAATAGAAGAGGTCATTTAAATTCATTTATATAACCCAGTTGTGTTCTTTGAATCCCAGTTTTTTTGGTTGTCCTCTTAAATTCAATGTGTTTAGGCTAAAGCACCATTGCGTTTCTCAAATCCAATCGGTGGTGAAATGTCGTTGTTTGTCAAATTCATCCCATTCCCAATTTGTTTTGTACATCCCCCAGACACCATGGTTTATTGAATGTAGCAATCCACAATCTTCGTCATTCATTTTCGAGTTAGCTCAAAACATGTAGCTGGCTCAATTTCAGAAGGGGTCATGTGTTTGACTTTAATGTTGTGCTGCTGTCTAAGCTGATTTGGCCCAAAACGTGGCTCTTAAATTTCTGGGCTGCAACAGGGGTACCATCTCTATTAAACGAATCATTCGGGACTGAACCTGGCAATTGAACACATTGGGATTTTTTTGCAGGCTTGCTCAAGTGGAACGAGCTACCTCAGCAACACCGCGCTAGCTCAAACACATCGCTCTAGCTCGATGGCATCGAGCTGGCTCAATTTCGGAAAAAAAACGGAAAAAAGAACTCGAAAAAATTGAGCCAGCTAGGTCACGTTGAGCTGGCGAACAAATCTGAAAGCTAGAAAACGAATAGATACATATGTATTGGCCGGGATGATGACGGCACACCGAGCTGGCTCAAGGGCATGTAGCTGGCTCAATTTTTTCGTGTTTTTTTTTGCGCCAAAAAAAATGAGCCAGCTACGAGGCGCTGAGCCAGCACCGAGCCATTAACCAGCTACGTGGCACTGAGCCAGCAACGAGGGAATGCTGAACCTGTACTGGACCGATGGATTTTCCGATGCAGCCTTTGCAGTTCCAACAAATCAAATTATTGATTAATTCGGGCACCATATGAGATAAGATAGAAGACTGGCAGTCTATACATATGTATAGACTGGCAGTCTATACATATGTATACGTATATAATCCCAACCGTATAATTTTGGTCAATCTGAGGCAACACCAGTTTTCTTGAGGGAGACGCGTACCCTTGAGCTGGAGGGAGATTGGGAAAAGTAACTTTCGAGTTTAATGGGCATTGAAATCGCATATGTAATGTAATATATGTAATGTAATATATGTAATGTAATATAATGTTTAATGGGGCATATTTGGGATGTAATGTCAACCCCGGATTAATAAACCATGGCTTATTAATTAGGGGGTATTCCCCCGATAGTCATGATTTGATACGTAAATGGCACCTTCCAAATTAAACAGCCCAGGGGTTTATTAATCCCGGGTTGACATTATATAATTTCTCTGGTATGGAATCGCATGTTTGGGACCACGTAGTTGTGATATAATCCACTCAGCCTGACGCTGTAAGACAGCACTTCCCGCCAAGGCCCAACTTGCCACCAAGCATTGCTATCAAGGCCAAGCTTTGTTCATAGCCGAGTTGGTTGATAAATCTCCCATTACTAATAAATACTGTAATATAATAGTACTATCATATAGATATATAATGGATATACAAATCTCCCACTCCCTATGTAATGTAATGTTCTGTTCTGTTATGCTATGTTAAATTATGTTATGTTTTGTTATGGTATGTTTTGCATGTATGTATTAATGTAGTATAGTGTAATGTAATGTAACATAGTGTAATGTTTTGTAATAACATCTAATGTAATGTAATATAGTGTAATGTTCTGTAACATAATGTAATGTAATGTCATGTAATGTAATATAGTGTAAATATTATATATAATTTTATATAACACAATATTATATAATGCAAAATAATCTAATACACCATTATTAAATTATGTTATGTTATGTTTGCATGTATATATATATAGATATGCATCAATCCATATCACGAGTTGGAGATTGAACACCATCAAATATTGTATTTTGTTGGGTCATCGCATGATGTTTCAGACACATGAATTGAGCGAGTCGATGCTGCAATGTGGGATTTTCGAGTGGGTATAGAGGCATGACCGTACCACTGTACATTTGGGGACATAATAACCTCACCCTCAAACCTTAAACAATGGTTTTAATATGGTTTTATAGGGGAAACCAAATCGCCCAACCAGCTATAGCCTCTTGTGACAGTGTAGATTACATAATAATGAACATTGGCGGTTTCAAGCACTTCTCATCGTGTTTCCATGCACAGAAAAGACATCGGTTTGGGACCTGGTGACAAAATCCGGCGACTTCTTGTGGATGTTGGATGATGTTAGCGGTTGAAGAAAATACCCATGGAATCCGTACAATTTAATGAATAGCGAAGAGAAAAACATGAATAGTGGCATTGGTGTATAATCTTATAATCACCCTTAAAAACAAACAACATATAGAGTAGCTCCCATATGATGGTGCATTCTTCATCCCACATCTCGTGGCACAGGAGATCTTTGGGTTGCCGTTCGGGCCCAGGGTGGGACAGCTGGAAAACAGCAAGAATTACCGCCTTTTGCGGTTTGAACCTTGGGCAGTAGCCTCTGGTCATTTAACACAGCTATGGCAAATGTGTGAAAATCTCCCAGTTACAGATGTTTTGCCTATAAAAAGTGTGATTTTCGATAGCTATCTTGAATTACCAGAGGCTACACGGCTACACCTTTTTTTTTGGCCATGAATGGGGATGGATCAAAATTTAAGGCCCAAGGGATTGCATATTCTCTGAATTGTGGGTATTAACCATCCAATTTCAGTCGTATCCAATTTTTACCTATACCCATATGAATGGGAAATATGTCAAATATAACTATACTCAAATATGTCCTACTCAGCCAAAGTGTTTTCAGATGTTGTTCCAGGGAAATTGAGATCCACCGAATGAATCCTGTTGGTGGATTTCAAGCAGCACAATGGGTATTGAAGCGAAATGATTATTTATGAACACTGCAGCGCAATCTATGACTGGTCTGCGTTTTTTTTGGGGCTTCAATGTCCTTATTGGGCATGGTGAGTTGACATATTGGAGGGTTGAAGCCACCACGGAATCATGTCGATTTGCATCCTTGGTGGTTGGTTCTGTATCTGTGGTTCTGGGGCTACAAGGGTCACCCGTCTTTGTTGTGCAAAAATGGACGGACAAAGAAGAAAGACACGTAACTGGAAACATGTCTGCTATGTTTGTCCTTCGTTCCTGTTCTTGTTCGCGTATTGATAATTTGCTAGGTGATGATATGGATTATGCGTTTATTGTAGTAGTTGTTGACAACAAATTCAACCACAAATAAATCTACAGTAGTCAGCAACCACATCTCTAGACCATTATCAACAGCTATCAACCCTGACAACAGCCTAATGAGCGACAATAAGGCTTGAATCATCCATTGAATGATAGAGATGTTGTAAGAAGACTACAAGGAGATATTTAAATTAATCATATGAATCATATGTAATATGTATAAAGATTACGGAATTATAAGTATATATATATACAATTATATACATATATGTGTGACTTTACCTTACAATTAACTAGATAACTAGATTACTTGGTCCAATAACATATTATAATACAATGGATAGTTATCTACAATATATACTTTATCCAATAGATAGTTATATTATATTGTAACTATCCATTGTTACTTGGTCCAGAAACCAAGGACTCCACTGAACACTCGAAGCACTCGAAGCACCGCCCAGGCCCATGGACGAGCACGGGCGGATGATCGGAGGTCATCGGGCGCTGTTGGAGAACTTGTTGAGGACGGGATGGAACGACGGCGTGACGAGGGGAAGCTCAAAGGCAGCTTTAAAATAAGGTTTGGGATTTTGACCAATAGAAACTTTTTTTTAAATGTTTTTTTTTAAAAGATATTTAAAGCAGAAGACATGGGATGTTCATGGATGTTCTAATTTTAAGCTAAGGAATCTGAGCACTGAGCATCCTGAGTCCATTTGGACAAAAGGTGCATGAGGCGAATGGGCATTGCGATGGCGGCCCACCAAGATACAATGTTTATATATGATTTATATATGATTTATATATGATTTATATATGATTTATATATGATTTATATATATATATATATATGCAAGTTTTTCTTTCAACTATAGTAACTATAGTTTCGTTTTATAATCAAACATGCAAGTTTTAGCAAGAGATATCGGAGGTGAAACAACAATGCATTTTCACAAGTGGACCTGGTATTTTGAGTAGCTGAACCTGGATGTCGACCGGCAAAAATTCATATTTCAATTGCTACAACCGTTCATTTGAACCCCAGTTTGTGGCGGGCTCAGCGCTTTTCACTAAGCCTCATGATTTTTTACAAAAATACTAGTGATTACAAAAATTCTGGGCTTACCAACCAGGATTACTTTAGTGAAACTTTAGTGATTGACTTTGGATACCCTCTGGTAAACGTTTACATAGCTATGGAAAATCACCATTTTCTAGCTGGGTAAATCAACTATTTCTATGGCATTAAATGGCCATTTCCAATAGCTACGTTAGTCATTACCAGAGGGTAACATAGACCCATGAAATATCTCCAGCATTGTATCCCCCATGTATCCATTGTTGATTGGTTCTATGCCTATATTCATCTATATTACCTATATTCATCGTTGATTTTGCGGTGCCCAGGAGCCCGACTCCATTCATCTTAGAGCCGAGCTCTCAGACGCGTCAGACGTCGGGCGATGGAGCTGTGGAGCCGATAGCCTGCCTGGGTCAGGTGATTACCCTCTGGTTATGTCAAAATACCTATTGAAAATGACCATTTATAGTGAATTTTCTCATTAATAATGGTGATTTTCCATAGCTATGTTAAATTACCAGAGGGTACCTATGATTACCTGACAAAGAGCAAAAACATGGAAGTTTTGTTTGGGTTCAAAAGAAAAAACACACATGACTGTCATCTGACTTGTGAAGACTGATTTTGTTTCTTTCAATTCAGGTCACAAATAGGAAGGTTTCATGGAGGTTTTACTTCCTCCTGAAGTGGAAGCTAGTTGGTCACTGAATTCGACTCAATGGCCGGCCAAGACTTCTCCCACTCCCAATTTTGATTCATTTTTACCTGTGTTTTTCCCACGTGCCAGGTGAGGGTCTCTAGATTTTAGCAAAGGTGCAACTCCTTCTTCTGCTTTTTCCTCCTTCTTCCTCCTTTTTCTCCTCCTGGTTTCCTCCTCTGCCAGCTCTGACTGTGGGCAACGGACCCGAGCCATATCGCGAGCTCCGGATGCAGTGGGGGCCACGCCTGGACCCGAACACATGCCATACAGGATGTCAGACAGAATGTCAGAGCATATGCCAGGCAGCATGTCAGATATAGTGACAGAGTATATGCCAGAAAGAATGTCAGATAGAATGTCTGAATTATTTATATATATATATATATGATTATATATGTATAAAGGCCATAGATACTTCAAGATGATATGTCAGAAACTATGTCCGGATAGTGTGTCAGGGTGGGGATCACTCGAAATAAGGCAATTCAAGCATTTCTGCGTTGGTGGCTTGTGTTTGATATATACGCATAATATATATATATATCTTGATTGTTAGTTATATATATACACATATGTGTATATACATATTATAACAGCCTCACGGCGACATGACTGAAGTGATGGTTAGTAAGGGGGAACTACATATCCCAAAATGGCCTTATTCTTTAGGTTGGTGAACGAATGTGAGTTTCCATATATATATATAGACTTGGACCTTTGATTGCTACTTAACTTTATCCCTCTCCCCTGTTCGATTCACGTTTTCAGTTTTGGTACCTAAATGGAAACCCCATTGTCACATTATATGCCAATGCTTTCCCATTATATATATATATATCCGCACTATAGCCCTGTTGATAGTTGATTTTATACTCCATTACCCATATTAATGAGGTAAACCAAATGCCATATATTTTCCTGCAATCGGGGTTAATTTAGTTACTATCTCTGTTTTACCTCGTTTTGCATCCCCATTTCATCACCATCATCATAGCCAATATATTGTCCTTTTAGGAAAAATAGAGGGGCGGGTTTGGTTAATAACAACTTTATGTTTATGTATAATCTACCTATTGTTTTTTTTTTGTTTTAAATGACACTTCTATTCATCAGCCAGTAGGAAAGGACATATGATCGTAACATATCATAACTATGTTGGGGGTTCTTAAATTGGGGATCCACAAGTAACCGTGGGAAACCTCCAGTCATCAGCAGTCCTTAGGTTACGACGGCAGCATCTCCTGGAGTTCGGAGCTCAAAATGATGGATTTAACCACTGAAAAAAAATGAGGATGAGAATCAATGCGAATATTATGTAATCACCAAAAAGATAAAACAATATGTATATATATATATATACAATCACTATTCTTTATAAGTGGGATTTCACTATTTCACTGTTCTATTTTACTGGGAGTGACTCTATTTTCAGGGTTTGTCTTAATCTTTGGGAGATAGAATTAGGTATTTACTGGACAATCTATATCACTATTTTAGTGGGAGTTTACTTTTCTTTCCGCGACATTTGCTTGTTCACTGAGATCCATTTTTGATGATGTTGGATGAGGATCTTTATTGGATCATCTAGGCAGCCAAGCAAATGCAAGATGGATGTATGTAGATACGTATGTATATATATATATATATGTTATATGTGATATCTGGATAGATTATAACGACGTCAATGCGACGTTGCATTCCATGAATTTTAGGAATCGGGGCAATTATCCCAATTTTTTACGCATATTATTTCAGATTAGCATTTGATATCATCCAGATACATGCAGGACATAGTTTGAAACACCGTGTTTTTGCTTACATGGCCTCTGAACTCTACCGAAGAAGGTCCAAGGTGACAAGTAGCAAGCAGAACTGGAAGTACTTGCTGAATGACCAGATCTGTATATATATGTTTACATATATAATTATATATATTATATGTATATATATATGTATATAATTATTTACCACATGGGTCTCTTTACAAACAAATATTGACAGCCAAGAAGTTATTTCAAACATTTTTTAATCTGTGCTTAGTCTGGGGAAACCTTTGAAGGGTATCCGAGGTCAACCATGGTTTTACTATGAAACATAGGAACCAGCGAAACATGTTAGAATGGTTCCACTCTTCTTGGAAGAAGTTTTTTTTTTTTTTGTACCCTCTGGTAATGACTAACGTAGCTATTGAACATGACCATTAATAGTGGATTTTCCCATTAAAAATGGTGATTTTCAATAGCTATGTTAAATTACCAGAGGGTATGGTTTTTTCTATTCAACATGTTTTGTGTCCACTTTCTTCAAATTCCACTTTAATGGATCCATGTTTGGGAAATTCTGAATATCTTTGGTCAGACATAAGGATGGATAGAAACCAATAGATAAATCCGAAGTTTGATGTTGAACATGGACCTAGTTTAGGCAAAAGATCCCCATTTCCTAGGGATACCCAACATGAGTCGCAACGGACTTCCCCGCACCAGGTGTATCCTTGCGGCGGACAAGTTGCAACGCGCCCTTTGGGTCGCAGATGGTCGCAGTGGCGCACCGTAAACATCCCATGGTTTCGGGGATGTCCCAGCGGCAGAGTTTAGCGATTGAGGCCTTGAAATCCTCCTGAAAACCATGTTTGTTTAATATCTGTGGATCTTCTGCCCCTGGCTTCCCAACAAGATCTATGGTCTATGGCTATTGTTGTCTACATTGCCCACCACTATCCGATCATCTTTAAGCACACCAAGCCGGCAAGCCTAGTCGTACGAAGCTGAACATGGTATTTGATCACAGGTCACAACATGTTACAGCTATTGTACACACCCACACACACATGCCGATGGACAGCAAAGATACGGATATATTACATAATGTATGTACATATGTACACACACACATATATATATATATGTACTATGTGTACTACGTGTACTACGTGTACTATGTGTACTATGTGTACTATGTGTACTATGTGTACTATGTGTACTATGTGTATATATATATACATATATATGTACATACACAAAGAACATTCTACAGGACACACGTGTAACTGTATGTATGATAGTAGTCTTTGGTATAAGATATCCAGAATTGCTGGGACCATTTGCACACTAACCCCTCAATTTTTCATGGGAAAGCCACTGGAATTCCTTTCCATTCCGCCCGTTGCACTAGGCCCTGCGAGTGAACCGGAAAAGTTCCGGCCAAGCACAAGGTTCCGGCCAAGCAGATGCCTTGAAAACCCTGGAAAATCACCATTCAAATAGCAGGTAAGTTGACAGGTGATACGGAATGATATGGAAAATCACCAGTTAAGTATAGTTAAGTGATAGGATATATGAATAGGTAAATCAAACTCAATGGGCAATATTCTATAGCTATGTCAATTTACCAAAGGGTATACGTAGTTTGAAATGTACTTGTAGTGCTTATACAAAACAAACAATAATCAGAATTAATTACGAAACAGTTTACATCTCGAAAATCCACAGAGCATGAAGAGATAATCCCTCATACATGAACAGATTTAATGAGTGAGTTCGATTGGAATGTTTTCAGTGACTTAAAACATGTATGTGCCTTGAAACATGGATGTTCACAAGGTGATATCCAAAAGCGCAGAAAATCTGTATATATCTGGGTTCCATGGATGTTTCGATACACTGCAGCCTTGCTCGGAACTGTTTCCTTGAAGTCGATGGACTCCACAAACAATGTTACCCGGCCTGGTTTTTTCGTTTACAAAAAACCATGGAAAATCACCATGTAAATCATGGGTAAATCATGGTAAATCCACTATTTCCACTGGGCCATGGCTTCAATAGCAAAGTATTAGTTAGTCATTACCAGGCCGGGTACCCTCCACCATGGAACATATGGAGGTGTCCTAAAGTCATGGGGTAACTCGAATCATCCAAGTCATTAGATCAGTGTTGAAACCTATGGTGACGACGACTTGGGATCCCTCATGACTTAAGAAACCTTGATTTATACATCCATTTAAAAAAAAACAATATCCAAATCATCATCCATGATTTTATGAATAATCATCCCAAATAATACAATTGATTTTCAATTTCACGATGGTCAGTTATTAACCACTATATATAATTATATATATATATACATTAACCACTATATATTAACCATTATTAACATTGATTAACCATTATATATTAACCATCAATTTTCACTGGGCTTACTAGTCTTCCACCCTCCAACTCCACCCTGACGCCTGGCCCTCTGGGTGAAATGACAAAAAAAGGTGTTTTGTTTGGGTTGAAGCAACCACCATAGATATGCATGATTGCATAATATATGTATATGACATACTGTATATATATATATACATATATCCATCATTTTTGGTTCAAAATCCAATACCAAAGTGCTGGAGCTCCAGTTTTGATGGTTTAATGCAATTCTTGTATGGGTTATAGCAACCGCCCGGAGAGATAGACACGTAAGTTTCAATCCTGAAATAGTGATACACATGTCTTTCATATATTCTTGGGGTTACCTAAAAACTGGTCAACTCGATCCATGTTTGTGAACATTTTATATCTTTGGTCAATACGAAGCATGAACAGAGACTACTGATTCAGATCCCTATAACATCGCTATACAATCCCTTTAAAATCCCATGAAATCCCAACCGGACCCAGTCAACCTTGACTCGTTCTATCATCCTGCTGCCAGGAAGTGCCGCAGATGAGCCAGCGCAGATGGCGGCCAAAGAAATCTTGGAAGCACTGGGCAAAGCCGACCGGGACAGCGGGCATTCTGGGCATCCTGGGCATCCGGCCGCAGAAATGGATCCATGGTGGGGTTATTAAGCCATTCATCTGGGTAAATTATAACGACCTCACTACGACCTCACTGGATTCATGGTTAGTAAGGGAAATCATCCCCAAATGGCCTTAATTCACGTTAGTGAAATATTATAATTTACCCAGATTCATTTTGGGATAGCGGTGGTCTACAATCAGTCTGGACTGGCGGAATCTTCCTCCAAAACCATGTGAAGCTTCAAGCGTTTGGAATCGCTGCCAAAATGACATGTTTTCGGCCGGAAAATCCCCCAATGACACGCTTGGTCCATTAAAACCTCACGGCGCACCAAAGAATTCAGGTGAAGTCATCCCATTCATATGAAACAGCTATATTTGGATCCTACATACCCTCTGGTAAACTAACATAGCTATGGAAAATCACCATTTTTAATGGGAAAATCCACTATAAATGGTCATTTTCAATAGCTACGTTAAATTACCAGAGGGTACGTGGTTTCATTCCCTATACCACAGTCTCTGAGGGGTGTTGAATACATTTGAATACTGGGAATTGAACCGGCATTCAGCCACCTCTTCAGATTCTCCCCGTTTGAAATCTCGATTGTGCGGTTACGCTAAGGGACCCCAATGTTGTTTGCCCCGTACCCGCAAAAAAAAACTCGTATACCAAGCAATAAGATATTATTAATGCACACACACACATTGTATCTACACTGCGTCTACACTCATGTTATTGTTCCTAGTTGCCTTGAAGATGTTTGCATTTAAACGTGTAGATCTTTATTCATTTTTTGTTATACACAGAGTTTTATATTTATCATTACATCTAATTGTATATGTTTCTGTATACAGGTGTGTGCGAATATACAATACATATGTACATGGTTGCTGAATGTTGGTTCCAGTATTTGCACTTATACTGTTTGTAGTCGTGCATTTAATATGTTCCTCATATCGATAACAAAACAAACAAAACAGTGTCTTCAGTCGATTTGCAGATAGACAACCAGATAGATGTAGCATATATATAATTATATATATATATTATATATGATATATGTATGTAATTGTATATATATATATACATATTATATGTATAGACAGATACAGTGAGTTGAAATAGCTGTATACATGTATATACATGCATATAGCATACAACTAAGCAAATGTCAGCAGGACTTAACGGCGGATCAGCGTCACGTCTACCTACTGCGAGGCGGGGTCTTGTGGGTCTTGGACCACGGTGAACAATATGGGATTGGCGTTCATGTGTACGGGAATGATATGGAATGTGATATGATTGATTCAAGAATCGTTATAAGGTGTTGCCACCCTAGTTACGTTTGTTTGTTGAGAACTTCCATGAAATGTAGAAATATCTGCCAAAAACCCTAGTTCTTGACAGTTGTTGGATTTCTAAAACCAACTTAGCGTCCTGGGGGAAAACCTTGGGATATCACCAACTGAGTAGACCTGGTTGGTTGTTTTGGGGGCTTTGATTTGGAAGAAGTGAGTCACTGGGTTAAAGAAATGCCCAGTGGAACCGAAAAGGATGGTTCGGTACTGGCTTTACTATTTACGGTTTGCGGTTCGGCGGTATTTGAACCATCAAAAATGGTGATTTGTATTGATGTGTGTGTTATTCCAATGTTATTCCGCTTTGGAGACTCCAATTTTTGATGGTTACTCAGTTACTCCAATTTTTGTTTATCACAATTTGGGTATGGGTCAATACCTATAGATACATTTTAGTGGGATGAACATCCATTTACCAGCTATTTTGGGGTTCACTAGGTACCAGGGTTTTGACCCATCCCTATTTCTGTGTGTTATTTTTTTTAAGGATCCATTCTTTGGATACTCCGAAACTTGTGGTGCCAAGTCGTTGGATGCCCGGCATGTTTTTTTTTTTTGGGCGCCTCGTCTGAATACCTTGGATTTGCTGATGAAACATAGGGAATCTATAGGGAATCTATAGGGAATCTATAGGGAATCTATTTTCCCAATGGGAAATCCACTACTTGGGGACTTGGGAGTCTATAAGCTGTTGGTGCTTGACGGGATTTATACGACAGCCCAAATCCATGGGTTTTCCAGAAGCTTTCATTGTTTTGATTGGTCCGGTGGATTCTCATTGGTTATAGTATATACAGTATATACATATATATATATCCGTGGTTATGTATATATATATATACTACCCCAAACTGGACGAAGAAGCATCCCTCTAGGGTAGTATGTATATATATATATACACATCTATATATATATATATGTATATACCTGCAAACCCTGTGTCTCGCAGTTGCTAAAATTGTGATGTGCAGTGTATGATCCTGTTTGCTGTTTGTTTGCTGTTGCCCGGATGGGGTTGGGTGGGCCAAACCTCGCGCGGACCTCGCGCGACATCGCGCGACATCGCGCGGGGCTCGCGCAGGGCGTTCAAATTCACCCATATATTTACCCCGCAATGTGTCATTGCATTTGCCGGTGCGAACTCACGTGTCAAACGCGCTGTGCCATTGGGTCCAACATTTAGCTTTAGGGATGTGTACACTTATGAGTCCAGCAACACAGCGAATATAGGGTTTGACCAAAAAAACAAAAAAACATAACAAACAAAAACAAAACCAGAGCGAACAAAAAAAAACAAACTAGAAAACCAAAATCAAGGAAAAACAAGAAACAACAAAAAGAAAGCAACACCCCAACAAGATAAACAAGGAAAACAACAAAAAACTGCGGAAAATACAGATTTTATTTTTTTTGCTTTTATGTTTTTTTCTTGTTGTTTGTTTGTTTTTTTGGTGACTCTTAGTGTGGAGTTGTTTTTTGTTGATTCTGTTTTTGATTGTGTTTTTGTTTTTGTTCTATCAACTTTCTCTGTTCTACACGGAAGCATAAGTGTACATTTTGTTACCCACGTTGTGCCATTATATTCTCCTGTTGTAATCTTTCAACATCATAGTACGATATTGAGATTTCCTACAGTGTGGGCAAAGAATCCGATGAAATCAACCTATTCCGAAAAGGTCCCTGCGAAACGTGTGCCCATGTTGTTTTGATATGTTCTGGTTGACTTTTTGCGGGATGTCTGACTTCACGCGTTTGAGCTGTGCCCATGGGGATGTTTGACTGTAGACGGGCATGTCTGACTTAACACCCTCACCCTGTAGAATAGTTCATCACATCATATATATATAGATATTATGTGTGTCCCATCTAAACCAAGTCATGTTATTGGTATTTGATTGATTATATCGCAATCATCTCATATTCCATGGTGTATATACAGTATATATATATACACATATCCTCATCAAGTCCCAATGATATCCCCATCACTGTACCTCACTGAATCCCTTTTCATCTATATACTATCATTCACTGTATACCTATGAGATATCAAGTGGATTAACCATAGGATTATGTATGTACATCTATGCATATTAAGCGTAGGATCAACCATAGGATCAACAAAAAGGAAGGTAAACATAGGATTAAATGGATTCCCCATAGGATTAACTACATATAACGATACCTAGTGATGTATAATACATATAGATACATATTTATATAAGAATTACCCTCTGGTAAACTAACATGGCTATTGAAAATTGACATTTATAGTGAGTTTTCCCATTAAACATGGTGATTTTCCATAGTTATGTTAGTTTACCAGAGGGTAATCGTCATTGAACCATCGGATGAATCCAGAACGTTTGTCAGGCTTTGGCCGACGGCTGCCAGATATGCCTTCGACCACGGAAATGGATCTGGGGAACGAGGCCTTGGAAGCGGTTGGAGATGCTGAAGATGGGAAGATGGTCAACAACAACGAAGGTTTTACAAGTAAAAAACAAACAGGTTTTACCAAGAAAAACTGGACTTCCAGATGTAGGATTCGTGATCACCACCAGAGTCCACATCTTGAAGTGGATGGCTCACAGGGAGGGGAGGTATACACTTTTGTTTTGCTTCTAGCCATGAAACATAGGCAGCAAACACTGCCAAACTGGATCGACCCAACTCCAGCAGACTGTCCCAGAGTTAATATGGCTTGGTTTGAACATAGAGTACGCAAAAATAATTACTGATTACTGATCATTTTCTCCATTAAACTGATCAATACCTACACGATATAGACCGGTATGCCCTGTTCAACGACACCCAGATTTTTCAGGCCTTGAAAGCGGCGGTTCGAGCCAACAAGGTGCGGTTCGATGTGTCGCTGTTGACTTCGGAAAGATGGTCCCATTGGAATATGAGCCCAACAAAAAGAAGTTCCAGGATGGGCCAAAACCATACCCAGATCATCCATGTTGGGCAATGGAGTATGTTTAGCTTTTACCACCAACATGTTGTTAGTTTTGTAGGTAAATCTACACCGTGGATGTTGGTGGAATGCATCCAGGATGATCCTCAGCACATCCCTGACAACTATATATTCTGGCTAACATCTTGGGCGTGTGTGCACCAGTCAAAAAACCTGGGTTCTGACCCATTTCCATCCTTGCTCCAGAACCTACTGTAGGTCTCAGATCCATGTTCACAACAAACATCCATAAACACTATATATACCATTATGTTTCAAGGGTTTTTGGAGCAAACATCACTTCCCCAGGACGGCCTGACATAAATCTTCTAAATCGGCTTTGACATGTCAGGTGCGACGGATGCTGCAGGACTATGCGCAGGAGGTGGTCCAAAGTGGCGCCCTGGACGGGTTTTTGTTTGGCTGGGAATCCCCAAACGAAGTGGAGGTTTTAATGGTTTTAATGAGAGAAACATCCAACTAGTCCTGGGGGATTTTCCAGCAAGTCATGTGACTGATTAGCCTGGAGGATACGGGGATTTTTACCAAAAAAAACTTGGATGATTTGGCCGAATTTAGCCATCTCGCCATTGAAAATTGTAGGGTTCAACCACTAAAGTGTGGATTTCACTGATTTGGGTTTGTTTCAACATGGGCAAATTAATAGCAACAGCATGGGTATGATGACATACAGATGGTAACATGGTCTTACCAAGGGATGGAGTGGGGAGTGGGCTTGCAAATTCCTGCTGGATTTCCAAACCACCAACCCAATTTTTCCCGGGATTGAGTTGAACTCTGGCGTAGCAGTACGGGATTCCTTTTTGCAACTGAGGCGCACATGTTGTGGTGGACGACTTTCTGCGGAATCTTCAATCCTCTGGAGTGGTGAAAAGTGGCACCTCACCTCTGATAGCTGGAAGCACCATCAAAAATGGGGATGTTTTGATCCAATTTTGCAGCAGACAAATTATGGTGGGATTTGGTGGGATTTTGATCCATTGTGATCCAGGGAAATTGGTGGTTTCACCCCAAGCAGCGATTTACTATAAGCATCACATATTAGTATATTGCCAATTTTCAATGGGAATTCCAGGATCCTAAAATGGAGGTACTGTACCATATTTCAGGCCATATTTTTGTGGAGGTATTCGCTTGCATAGGCCTAAAAAATAGGCCAAAAATATATGGAATCGGTACCTCCAATCAATCGGATCCTGAAATGGCCATTGCCAATTTTCCAACCTGGGCATGTTAGAACCTCACAACCAGACCTTTTTTTGCGCTATAGATTTCATCGCCCGGTTGCTCACACATTTGTATGTTGGAGCTGTGTAGCCGTTTTTTGTGCGTTTCCTAAGGCCTTTAAGGGTCAAAGGTGCAAAAAATGATGGTTAGGAAGGGGAAACCAAGATGTAGGATGCTGATGGTCTTAAATTGGCTTTGGGACTTTATGCAGTTTGTGTGAAAGGTTTGGACCAAGGCTTTTCAAAATTGTGCACTCTGCACTCCACTTTTTCGCGAAAGAATGTGCCCAGTATGCACCAAGTTATATTGTCGTGGGGATTGAACAGCCCACTCCCCCCCAAAGAAATTAGACCCCCAAGAAGAACGATTTATTAACCGGTGGTTATCCACCAACAACCACTAATAGATCTAATAGGGGTGTATTAACAATCTGGGGAGGCTCACCTTGGGGGGTCAGAACTTTAGACCAAGGGACACAGGGAGTCTCGTGGTCATGTTTATATTGAAGCATCCAATTTTGTCCTGACCAAAAATGCCAGCTGCATTCACAATGATTCACATGGCCCTCCCATCTCAATTAGAATTACTCTCCGATAATCAAACACGTCTTGCTGGAAAATCATCCATTTAGTTCGATGATTTTCCCATTATACAGAACATCCATTTCTATAGGGAAATTCCCATTGCTATGTTGGAAGACCCAACTGAGGGTAACACTATTACCACCTCACATCTTGGAGATCCAAAAATGCTGTCCGAGGCAAGAGCTGGGAGGCGGCACTCTCTTTGCAAGATGCCGCGTCCTTCGAAGCCTGGGGAAGGGGAGCCCCCCAGATCCACAGTGATGTCGGTTGCCCTCTGGTAAACTAACATATATAGCTATATTGAAAATGGCCATTTATAGTGGATTTACCCATTGAAACTGGTGATTTTCAATAGCTATATTAAATTACCAGAGGGTAGTTGATATTGCCCCCATTTTTGAAACTAGCCATCCCTAGCCCTGGGCAAATCGTAGTGGACTGCCAACTGGGACCCCACCGCTTTTCAAGGATCGCCGGTCATGGCGATCCTGGCCGAGTTCCGAATCACAGCCAAACTGATCCCATCCCATCCCGCGCGGAATCTCAGGTGGCGAAAGAGTCGGGCATTTCCGCCATGGTGGTCATCTCTCCAGGCCCTGATGAATGTTGTTGATGGATTTTTCACTGGGATAAGCATGGCAGGTAAATACATGGGTCATCATGGCTTATGTATATATATATATATATATACATATATATATATCTATATGTGTTGGTTGCATATATATATATTATAGAGTCTAGAGGATATATGATTAAACAATAGTAAACATATATTACAATGTTTTTTTCCTCACTGCACACTGAAGCGTCTGCGTCTGTGCGCTGCGGCAGAGCGCTAAATTCTCAAAAGTTCAAATTCGACAAATTTCACAGAAGTACATTTGCGCACGACCAAATGTCAGCAAGACGACAGGTTGGAAACTTGACATTACAAACAAAACGCCGCTAGCCCAGTTATGATTTTGGACAACAGATGGTTTTGACATGATTCTTCTAACAAATCAAAATGCTGATGCAAACCATACCAACTATATATCTGTAAATATCTGTAATATTCTGTAATCATCCAGTTTACAACTGGGTAACCGAATCATGTTTGTTCACACTGCAATTCTTGGGATGCACGTCCAAGTAGGTTGGATTTGGTGTCGATTTCAGAACGGTGTCCGAGTGTCTCAAGTGGGAGAGTGACCAGGACAGAAACTTTATGGGGATTCATCCAAAGTGAGGAGTACAAGGTGGTGCCCCCTAGATAGCTAAGTTGGTTTATAACTCCAATAACTATGGTTTATAGGTGATATATCTACAGTTAATGGGATTATAAACCAACTTATAACTTGGGGGGCACCACCTTGTAACAATCCACATCCATCCAAAAATGCTGACTGTGACATTGACCACCAACCTTGCAGAATGCAGTCTATCAGCGACCATCAATTGGGGAGATTGGTTTACTGCATCGATATGACGAAATCATGCCGCTTGCTATATGGATGTGTCTAAGCCCAATCATTCAAAACTACCAAAACGGCCATTCTAGTGGTGAAACCCATGGTTTTGGGATCGACCATTTTAAGAAGGGTCCATATATGAGCGTCCATATATATATAATATATCATATATATATATAATATTTTAATATATAGTATATATTATATATATACTGTGTATATACATATATATATATATATCGTGTCTCTCTGTGGTGCATGGCTCTGTCCATGCCCAGTTGGTACAAGGAGTCAGAGCAGGCCCAAGGGGCGACTTCAGCTGGTAGGGCTCAGCCAGTGGAGATCTTCCATCTGGTCCGCTCCAGAGAACATACAAGCGAAAAGAGACTTTCCTGAGGGTACTCAGAATCACCTGATCTGTGGTCTGCGCCGCAAAAGAACATGCCGGTGACTTAGAACAGAGAAAACACCAAGTGGATCCAAGTGGTGATTCAGATTAACCTCTGCCAGCTAGCCAGCTAGTAATCAATACTATCTGAGCAAAAACCTGGGTTACCCTCCTAGAATCAACATGGCAATTCAAAATCCACCGCATTTACTTCGATTATTTTCCAATCTATAAAATTCTATAAATATCCAGAATTGCACATGATTTTCCCAGCTATAAACTCCATTTAGAGGGCATTTTCCAGCTTGCCATCTTTGATGATTACCAGAGGGCAATTTTTATGGCACCGTTTCGACAGAGCCAGGCAAGGCCATCATGGACGAATTGATGGCCGCGCATATCGCATCAGGCTTTGCAAAGGGGACGTTTGTTTGTTGGAGAAAAACCATGGTTTTTACCATGGAAAATCATGACACATGGGGAAAAACCATTGTTTTTACCATGGAAAATCTTGAAACAAACTGGTTTGTTGGAACATGTCCTCAGTTTTGGTCATGGTATAACAGTTTGTCCGCAACCTTAACGTTCACCCAGACTTATGATTGTGACATAACAGAACAATACGTTGATTGGGGAAATAACATCAACTTTATCTTCATGAGGGATTAAAATTCGCCAACCCCTATGACCAATGTTGAATGGGGTAATAACATCAACTTTATCTTCATGAGGGATCAAAATTCGCCACCTCCTCAGAACAATATGTTGATTGGGGAAATAACATCAACTTTATCTTCATGA
>Ga0126342_10000801_pt1 | contig 38853 bp, 36 predicted proteins | sample Cyp1metagenome_FD_92528 | JGI IMG/M metagenome (GOLD analysis project Ga0126342, IMG submission 92528) | Coral microbial communities from Lord Howe Island, Old Settlement Bay, Australia - Cyphastrea 1 metagenome | ecosystem: Host-associated > Invertebrates > Cnidaria > Coral ...
AGCCCGATGGTCAGGTTAAACACAGTAAAGTCGAAATCCACAAGCAAATTCCAGGGTTAGACCAGTTCAGAAAAGGCAAGGGATGTTTTGCAAATACCCGGGTGTTTTGTGGCTCCGGGACGCTAAATAAAACAGAATCAATCCAAAAATGAGAGTGAGCAGTAGTAGAAGGTCACGCAACTGAGTTCACAGGTCAAATTGGAGATCCCTGAAGGCAAAGTTATCGATGCCCGCGGCCAAAGAATTGCAATCGCCGCTAAGGTTAGAGGGTACAGCTACCGAGGGGCTTGGCTTGACCCGAAACCTTATATATAACATATATATATATATATTATATACAATATATATATATATATATATATATTTCTATCTATCTATCTATCTATCTATATATATATATATATGGGTCACAGCCTCTGAATAATTAGCATTCTTTTCGAGATGAACAGCCACATATCGTGATTTTGATGCGGTTTCACCGAAACCTGGGGTTTTTCGGGCTTGACCTAGCCCAGTTTTTAGGACGTTTTGAGCTATTACCCTCTGGTAAACATACAAAAAAATATATGGAAAATCACCATTTTTAATGGGAAAATACACTATAAATCACCATTTTCAATAGCAACCTGTTAGTTTACCAGAGGGTAAATTTATTGGACAAAGCATTCAAACTAGGTCAATTTTTTTAAGGGGTTCCTAAAATAATCCATGGCAACACTCGCGGTGAGATTGGCTCCAATAAATTGGATCATCCCTTCTCGGTATTGAACCTCCACGGCGGATGTAGGGGAAAACAGGCCATACATTTTTGGGCTGTTGAATATGAAGGGGGGATGCCCAAAACTGGAACTTCACCACCAAATTACCGAAAAAAAATGGGATATCAAGCATAGAACCATCCTAAATCCTGACGAAATCACATTTTTTCACCATGTTTGATGGTTATATGTTAAAATCCAACTCAAATCTCCCATGAGTTCCCATGAAATGCCTATGATCCTATTGATTCATCCAGGTGAGGACGCCGCGAGTGGCGCCCCCGTGCCGCCACACGTGCAGCGGGTCTTCTTGCCACCCTTGGGGCCAAAAGCGATGGAGGATGCGGAGGTCGAAGAGAGATTTCACTGGGAATTTCTGCATCAAAAATGGGATGTAACGATCAACAATAAGGACTAATTTTATGACTACCAACCCTGCTAACCACAGGAAGGGTGTGAAGAATCTGTAAGAAGAAAGTGTAAGAAAACTGTAAGGTTTTTTGCTTTAGTTTAGACAGTGTAAGTGAATGTGTGAGACTGGTTAAGGCTGTGTAAGTGGATGTGAGAAAAAATGCAGGCAATGTAAGTGGATGTATGGGAATGAGAAGGGCCAGGCAATGTATATAACTGGATGCGTGAGAAAGGTCTGGTAGTGCAAGTGGCTGTGTGAGAAGTGGATATATAATGGGGTCTAGTTTAAAGGGATTTTCAGGGGAGTTTACTGGGATTTCAAGCATGAAACATGGCGACAAATGGTTATTTAACTAGGATTTGGTGGGTTTCATCGGATTTGATGGGATTTTTGCATGGGATTTCATGGGAATATGGTGAAACATGGTGATTCAAACATCAAACATCGAAATTCAGCCATGAAAACGGGATTTTAGATATTTTAAGGGGATCTAAAGGAATTGGATTGAATTTAAACATGGGGATTTGGGTAGAAACGATGGGGATCTGTTCTTTTTTTTGTTTGGTTTGGGATTTTAACCATTAACAAATATGAAATATTATGATTTCATCATCATCAGATACGAAAATCAAGAATTGTATCCAAATGAGGGATGGAACCGACCCATGTATTGGCATTTCGCCATTGAAACATCGTTTTGTTTTCACCAAGTTGGGGTTGATATATCATGGATCTGGGTAAATCATAACGACCGAGCCCTTTCTCCCTCACTGGAAATCATGGTTAATTAGAGGAATCACCCCCATTCATGGCCTTAAGATTCAGCTTGGTGAAATATGATTTCATTTACCCAGATGGATATATCATGATATATCCATTCAGTTGGGTGAAGCGGGTGAACATAGACCAGCAAACGTAACTTGGGCGTCCAACTGCATGGAGATTATCCCGTGAGATTTTTCAATGGAGAACGGGATTGAACCAGGAAAAAAGGGGTGGTCTAAACGGGATTTAAACAACCAGTTAATGGGGATTTGAACCGTAAACATCATGATTTAGCCAATGATATATATATACACATATATATATACAATATATGTTTGTTCGAAAACGAGGGATGTGTGCCCAAGTGCAGCATGAACATGACGAGATCACCAAGTTGGAAGATCATGGGCATTTGAAGAACTTGGAGGTATTCGATCATCTACCAATGACACGAGGACATCAATTTGTCATGGTTATTTGGGTGTCACAATCAATGACATGTGGACACCGCAGATTTTGGTCGGAAAATCACCATCCACGACTTCACCATGGATCAAAATCATCCAAAGCCCAAAATCGTTTTGCAAAAGCACCTGAGGATCACTTCAACAAGATATGCTTTGCAAACGAGTTTCACCGTAAACAGCCATGTTTGGCTGACAAAGTACATATTTCTTCACACAACTGTCAACTGGACTGTTCATAGATTTTTTTGGCAACATTTCAGGGTGTTCCATAAAAAAACAGAATCGAAGACCCCCCAAGTCACTTTCCGAACAGGTGAAGCGCTCGATCGAGAATTTGCGGAAACAACTGAAGGCGAAGGATCCAGCTGGGGTATAGGTTTCGGTGCTGCCGGTGGAATTTGCTTTGACCTAGAGTCTTAGATAGTGGTTCGAGGAAATTTTGGGCTGGAAAAGATAGATTTGAGTGAAATCCGATGTTGTAAAGAGTGGAAACAAAACATTTTCCATCTTTTCGATGTCACTAAAATTGAATGAAAGTGAGTTGGTCACGGTGGATATGACCTCCACAAATTCACCCGAGGTGATCTTCCAAGTAGACCCTTAGATTGCCATAGATTTCCTCATTTTGCTGGTCAAAAATTCTTTTCAACTTCATTATCATCAGAACTAGCCCTATATTTTGTTGGTTATATAACCATTATTTGAGCACTTCTAATTTTTTGCATGCTTAAATCACTATTTTTGGTGGTTGGTTTTGTCATCCCTTTGGTAAGTTTAGGCCATTGATCCTGGTTCAATCCCCATTTGGGTTGGTTTTCTTCACCCTTGTGCTAGTCACCTCAGTCACCCTATTTTTCATGCCAAAAATCAGCAAAAAACACATTAAAACCAGAGATTTTCCATGGTGAACTCCCCCATTGTTCCTGGTTTTGACTGCGGGGCATCGCAGGATTCCAAGCTCTCCAAGCAGACGGAGCGGCTACACGGCCTGGGTGAACTGCTCGAGGAGCGCGACGTGCAGCTGGCGGAACTGACCTCGGCGAGGAGGGATCGCGAGAAGCTGCGGGTGAAGCTGGCAGACCTGGAGGTGGATGGGGATGGGGGTTAGGGGTTAGGGGTTAGGGGTTGGGGGGATGGGGGGATGGGGGATGATATTTCTATTGGGGGGATGGTTCTTTTTGGGGTTGGAGGGGACCACATATTTTGAGAAAAAGATCTAGAATCCAGTAGGATAGGGGTGTTGGGATGAGGATGGGATGGGGGAGGTCAGGGATGAACGTTTTCTCTGCATTCAAATATACTTCAACATATATTTTGGGGATGTTGGGAGTTAGGATATTTAGGATGCTGACCCGCCATGGCATTGTAGATTCGGTTAAAGTACGGATTTAAGCAATGAATACAGTAACTCAATTTCCCAGCAAGTTGGGGTGCCTGAAAATCACCCGAAAAGTCAGTGAAATCGCCATCTGAAAACAGGTGACCGCCTCTCCCCCCCCCAGGACGCCATGAAGACTCAGAAGAAGGTCCTGAGCCGCGCCGACGCGGAACGGCGATTGATCGCCCAGGAGGCGCGGCTCAAGGAGTCCGAACGACAGATCAAGGCCCCTCCGTGGGATGATGAACGGCCCCAAAATGGGGGTGGGATAGAAATTTCAGCTGCAAAAAATGGAAGGAAAAGGTACCCTCTGGTAAACTAACATAGCTATTGAAAATGGCCATTTATAGTGGATTTTCCCGTTAAAAATGGTGATTTTCCATAGCTATGTTAAATTACCAGAGGGTACTGTCACTGTAAAAGCCACAGTTTTTTTGTGACTTGGAAAGGAGAAAATCACAGACGCATCAAGAAGCGCTGGTTGCACAAATTCATTAATTCACAGTGATAGACCGTTCATTTGTGATTTCTGACATTCGTGTTGAAGTTAGTAGGGTTACATAAGCCCACCTCAATAGTTTTGAATCAAGCTAGATGGCAACTCTTAGAGTTTCTATATGGATTTGACTGCTTTGACCATGGGTCCCAACCCATAATCCCCCAAAATGGTGAATATCCGAACCATTCAACTTCTGAGTTTAATTTTGGGCCAAAACCAGTAATCATCTGGTCTTTCTCGGGCCGTATCCAAAAAAGCCATAGATTTTGCTAGGAGCTGGGGGAAAACTTGCACAAAGAGCGTGAGGAGCGTCAGGCAGGGACATGGGGGGGTGAACCAAACAATCAACAAACCAAAACTGCACATTGTCTCTGTTTCACTGTACAACTGCGGCACGTCTGCGGACATGTCCACAGCTTTTCGCTCCACTGGTAGATGTCGAAATCCATGTTTTCCTCAGCAATTTTGACAATCCCTATGCTTGTTATTCACTGTCGTTGTTTCAGCCACTTTTCCGTGAAAACAAATTTGCGAAAGATGCGAAAGGGCCTTATCGAAGAACACATTCATTTTCAAAACCAATTTTCCGTTGTTCTGAGAGACATCAAAAAATGCCCCCGGAACATTCATCATCCTTTTATATGATTCAGTGATTCATCATCCACAAACATCCCCATAGCAATTCATTGGGAACACGGCGATTTTCTGCAGTTGCCACCAAGTCCACATTTATCCCATTCAGCATCCACGGAATTCCAGGGGTTCCAAGGCCCTTTAGAATGGGGGGTTTCATGCTGTCATTCCAGTTTAAAGAAAACGTTGGGTTCTGGCTCCCAAGGCACCTGGTGGTGGTTAAAGGGAAGTTCCCACCAAAACATATCAAGTATCCCTTAAACCCCGGTAAAAAAAGATAGCTTTATTTTGACCTATCATCCTAACTATCATTATAACCATAAGCTTACTTAGAAACCAACTTCTCTATGGGACAGCACCTTTGCATAGCATTGGTTATAGTATAAGTATTGTGTTTGAAAGTAACTTTGCAACAAGTAACTTGGGTCACCCAGTTTTTTTTTGACACCAGATTGGGTCTCATCCCATTGATTGTATTAAGCATCGATTATCCCATACGTACTATACTAAGTATAATTCATACCATTCTTAGTAATTATATAAATGGAATAGTACATTGTCATCATGGCGGGATTGATCTATATTACACCATTGATTAAGCCATATTTTCATCCCATAAATATGTTGGGATACTAAGTATTATACCATTAATATGTTGATTGTCCCACGGATTCCATCCGATGAAAAACTAAGTATTTCATACCATGAAATATCATCAAATATAATAATGGTTAATGATGGTTAACACTATAATATTAGTGTGGTTGATGATGATTAATCAATATAGGAATGATGAATGTTGATCAATGATGAAATATGAATGGATGAATATGGGTAAATTTGATCACGACCTCACGGTTCGACCGAACCCTGGAATCATGGTTTATTTTAGGGAAATGATCCCCATTCATGGCCGCAAGATTCAGGTTAGTGAAGTATTATAATTTACCCAGATTATATCATCATAACCCAACCACGCAAATTTTCGTGTTTTTTTCTTTTTTAATGGTGTTATGGACTGGTATGAAAAAATCCCATTGATCATAAGCATTATCTTCATTATTTAACATACTGATTCCATATCATATTACCTTCTGGTAATGACTAACAGTTCGCGACATAGAAAATGACCCAGTCGAAAGAACGTGGATTTACCCAGCTAGATCGCATTGCGAAAAATTTCAGTTCGTTATGTTAGTCATTACCAGAGGGTATATTATACCATTGATTCAGCCAGAGGGATTAATTGAGGCCCACATTACCAAAGGGATAAAATGGTGATTTTCCATAGTCATGTTATTATACCATTAACATACATTGGTATGGATCAATACCTATTAATACCATTTTTAGGGGGTTATTCACATCCATAAATCCCAGCTATTTTGATGTGAACTACAGGGTACAAGGTTTTGACACACTGCCATTATTCTCCCATTATTATCCCACTAATATTAATCTCACTACTATCCCACTATTATACCAATAACATATATATATATATACAGTATATATATAAATATATATATCTATCCCATGGATTCATCTTATCGTCCCTCCCAGGTGGTGACTTTGGAGCTGCGTTCCCTGGAGCAACGCTTGAACCACGGCAGCGTTTCGGCTGGCGCCATGGACGAGGCCAATGAGGCCATGGCCAAGGCAACGCAACGGGGAAAACGCTGGGAGTTTGGAGGGAAAAAGGTGGAAACACCTGGGGAAAACGTGGGGAAAAATGGGAAAATTGGACTTGGAAAATGTTTTTTGGATGGTTTTGAACGAAAGGTGGTTGAGTTTGGTTGGAGAAATAGGGAATTCCAGCCGGGAAAAACGTTAGATTTTAGATGTTCAGCCAAAAATTTCAGTCAAAATGCGTGATTCAACTTTGGCAGAGGTGAAGCTTGACAGGCTCAAGTGAACATCTCTAATATGAAAACTGGGGCACATATGATGCTAAATTCTCACAAAACATCCTTTATCAGCTGCTATCATCATTAGCAACTTCATCCCACTCAACATTACCATATTATATTACCAGATTGTATGAATATTCCTATCCCACTATATTATCCTCTGAAATTTTCCAGATTCTATACATGAATATTCCATAATATTCCTATCCCCCTATATTACCCTCTGGTAAACTAACATAACTATGGAAAATCACAATTTTCAATGGGTAAATCCACTATAAATCACCATTTTTCATCACTGAGTCCCCATGAAATCCCTCTCCCAATTTTCGACCGTTAAACATCCGATTCGATTCTCCGTGAGGAGCTGGCGGAGCAACAGGTGCAACTGGAGCAGCGCCGGGAGGAGGTGGTGAAGTTGGAGGAATCTCTGGGAGTCGCGCAGGTGGGCAGCGAAAATTGGGGAAGACTCTTCTGAGATTTCGATGTAAAACATTTGTTGAGGAGGAGTTGCTAAGAAAACATGGAGAGTTGAGATGACTAAAAAAAGAACAAATGATGTTGTATCCATGAAGAAAGGAGGTTTTCACCAGGAAAAACAAGCAGTTTCACCAACAAGAGTTTAGGATTTTGATTATTTTGCTTGGTCCTTACATGGAGGAACCCCCAAATGGCTATTTCAGTGAGAGAATGATCATCGACCAAGAGATCTTGGGTAGCTTATTTTCAGACCAAGCCATATTGTTGTTGCAATCATCGTTTTCGTCGACCTTCTCGTTGGGATTCACACGCGGTACATCATTGGTTGAATTGGACGATGATCAATTTGGGACAATCAACGGTGACGCAAACTTGATGCTTGCCGTATATTGGGGGGCTGCGAGTTCACACATTCGCTTTCAACGTTCAAGATGTGTTTGAAGAATGGGGATGCGTCAAAACTTGCGGATGGTTCGATACTACAAATGACAAGTTAAGTGGTTGGGTAAGAATCACAATCCAGACTTCTGTCTCCTGTGGGTGAACTGCTCATTTTCTCGGCCTCTTGGCTTTTTTTGGTCCCAGTATTCGGTGAAGAATTACGGCTTGTCCAAGAATCCAGAAATGTTTTCGAAGCAGTTGAACCATAAAAAATTCTCTTGTTGATTGGTTTATTGATTGGTTATTGATGGTTATTGAATCACCCCATCCCCCATTCAAAGCACGATTTTTTTTGTTTGTGGATCAAAAACGAGCTGCTTTCAGGCGGAGGTCAAAAAACTCAGTGAGCGCGTGAGACCGGAAGCAGGTGGGGTTCGCTGCGGATGTGAGGAATCCAAAGGTTGTGGCACCTTTTTTGGTTTTCGACCATCAAAACTGTGAGGATATAGGTGTGTGTTTTTCTATATGGATGAATTTGATCACGACCTCACTGTTCTCCCTCACTGGAAATCATGGTTAATAAGGGGAATCATCCCCAAATGGCCGCAAGATTCAGGTTGGTGAAATATTATAATTTACCCATATATATATATATATTCACATGCTATTTACATGATAAACGATGCTTGGTTGATGAATATATGTTGCAACCTAAAGAAGGGGTGGACATTGGTGATTTCGCAATTTTTTGGGTGTTAGGAGCAACCCTGTTGTAAGCCTTTAGCAGCACATGTGGATTTTGACGCCGCACAAAAAACGGTGGAGTCGTTGAGCGCCCACCGGCCCCGAGCGGTGTCCAGAAGAAGTGGCCGCGCTGCCGCAAGTGCAACGGAAGCTCCGAAAGTTAGAGGAGGTGGACCAGCAACTCGCGAGGCGCCTGGAGCTGGGGCAGCTGGGGGGTGTCGTCCATCTGGATCTGGTGATTGGTTCATTGGTTTCACTGGAATTGCATTTTGCATTTAGCTGGAGTGGAAAATCTGAATCTGCAGGTGCTGCTTGCTTTATTTAAACATCTTGGCACATGCAGTTTCGAGTGACTGGTACAGTTTCACCCGATTTCCGACCACCAACTGATGCCAGGGATGTCTTGGTACACCTGCAAGACAGAGAGCAACCTGGATGGCAAGTGATGCTTGAGCTCTAGGCCATAATAAAAAGTCAGAAAACTGCATGTTGCAAGGAACATTGTTCTAAGAAGCCAAAATGAGGGTTGGATCAGCAAAATTACATGATGTCATGTCTTAACAATCTCACGGAAGTCATGGTCCATTGAACAATTGTCGACAATTGAGTTGTGGCCACTATTTTGCTAGATGGTTGAACGCCCAGATTTCTATCTTTTGAGGCTTATTTCATCAACAAGTGGCAACTGTGACGATCTTTTGAGGATCCTCCGTGGGTTTCACAGCTTTGTCACCGAGGAACAGGATCGACACTCTAAACTCGACCGTCGCCTTGCTACGACAGACAGTGGATGATCTTCAGCCGCCCAAGGCCCACCGGAGTCGGGTGTGTTTTTTTTTTTTGAGCCAAAATGGGTGGTTTTATAGAACCACGGATGGGGTGAGATTTTCAAGTGTGCCATGTTTGAGTCCAGCTGGAATCAGCACTATAATATATATATATATATATGTATATGTATATATGTATATGTATATATATATATTTATGTATATATGTATAGCCTTGAACCACCAGCGCATGGGGTAAACCAACTAGGACTCGAGTAATGGACGACAAGACATGGGATCAAAGGAGTAAAAATGGGAGACCCAGATTTCTCTGCCACATTGAAAAAAAAACTGTTCCGTCCTTGGGGAAGCAAGTTTTCAGCCACAAAGGTCCATTTTTTTTTTGGGAAGTTTGAAAATTCCATGACCTTTTCGACCCCCAATGCGCCGAGCCATGTCAGACTGATGTCCAAACCAGAGAACTGTTCCAAGTTTGGTCAACCAACTTGTTGGTGTTTTAGGTGCATTCCTTCCCCAGAATCTTCCTAAAGACGAATTCTCACAAACAGGATACTCCCACACTATGGAGTCCTTCCAGTCACACCCATTTCCAATTCCATGCACTACTCGGATACCTAGTGGGATATCTAAGCTTAAAGTATGAGTAGAGCATGTCCATTATTATTATTATCATTATTATTATTATTATCATGATGATGATGATGATTATAACAATAATAATATATTATTATTATTATTGTTTATTATTATTATTGTAAGTCTCATGATTATCATTAATGACGGCACTATTTTTGTGATTATTAAATATTACTTCGAGTATTACTATTAGTATTGTTATTACAATCATGAAGAATGCGTAGTAATTTCAATGGTAATAGTAATAGTATCAGCAATAGAAATAGCAATGCCAGTAGTACAGGTAATATTATTACTATCATTATCATTATTATTATTGTAAGTCTCAAGTACTGGTAATAGTAGTATAATTCGTATGATTATTTGAAAGTTTTCGGCATTCCGCCGGCCCTCTGGCCTTTGGCCAGGTCCAAAGCAGGAGTTGTGTAACAGCTGGTTGGTCAAAAAGTTGGTTTGCGTAGAAGCTGGTGCGTGTAAAAGCTCGTTTGTGTAAGAGCCGGTTGGTGTAAAAGTGGGTTTCTACAGAAAGTACTTGGTGTAAAAGAGTGTTTGTGTAAAAGCTGGTTGGTGTAAAAGTTGGTTTGTGTAGAAGCTGGCGTGTGTAAGACCTTGGAGATTAAACAGAAAGGAGTCAAGTTGGCAGATGCAAAATGCTAGCGGCATGGCTGTGAGAGTGCATGTGGAGAAGGCGGTGAGTGTGCAGAGGAATGTACTTCTGCCTGGAACTCGCAGGAATCTGTGGAGAAAACGTGGAAAAATGCTGCATCCCAGGGGCGAGCCGGACAAAGAAGAAAAATCTCCTCCTGATGATGATGATGATGATGATGATGAGGACGACGACGACGACGACGACGATGAAGATAACGATGACGATGATGGTGGTGATGGTGACCACCGGGCCGATGGTGATATAAATAAGGTCAGTGCTATGTAGCTCCAAAAAAGAGACGAGACGAGACGACACGAGACTATACTAGACTATATTATACTAGACTGTACTAGAGTATACTATGCTATACGAAACTAGACTAAACGAGACTATACTAGACTATGTATACACGGGAGGGGGGAGAAGGGCAGCGAAAGCACAAATCCGTGGAAGGAACAAGTAATTTGTGAAGCCCAAGCTATCACAAGATGTCTCGCAAGAACGTCCACAAAACACGCCGGTAGCGGATTATAATCCATTATATTCCCATTATAATCCCGTTATTCCATTATAAAATTCCAGTCATCATCATTATACAGGATGGTGCCCCCCAGTTATAAGTTGGTTTATAAACCCCATTAACTATAGTTATATCTACCATAAACCATAGTTATGAGAGTTATAAACCAACTTAGCTAACTATGGGGCACCACCTTGTACCACCATGATACCACCATTAAAATCCAATATCAGTGGCGAAAATTGGCCAAGTCACCAGGAGGTGGCTGAAGCGGAGGAGCTCTGAGCGACGCAAGCGAGTTTTCGCGTCGTTCGTTTCACGGTGGAGCTTTGAACGTTGCCATTTGCGCTGCCCGGAGTTTCATCAAACATGGGTAGTGCGGAAAAAATTCTGGGGATATTATGGGGATATGTGGTAGTTACTGCGGAAAAAATCTGGGGATATGTCAGATATGTCAATTTTTTTCCACAAAGCAGCTTGATATGATAGCAGATTTCTCCATCTCAGGTCTGGGAGTCCCCCTGCCTGGCTCACATCATGGACGAGGGAAAATGATCCCAGGGGTTTTAATCATGGAACTGGAGGAGATGACGATTTTGGCTACTGGTTTTCCAGCATTTCAATCACTAGGCATGGTACCCTCCGGTAAACTAACAGTTCGCTATTGAAAATGGCCCAGTCGAAATAGTTGATTTACCCATTAATAGCATGGTGGATCTTTCCATAGGTATGTTCGTTTACCAGAGGGTATGTGCTAGTGAAGATTCTTCAATGACTACCCATCCTGTGTTGTATGCTGTCCTGACCGTTGTCTTGTCCAATCGCATTTGGCAAAAAACAGTCAATCACCTAGGTCCGCTAGTCCGTGGATGATAGATGTATTTGCTCGGCAGACTCACTTGGGGCATTGTGTGAATGGCGACATGTTATGCGTGGAGAGCTTCCAAGCAGCTATGTGCCCAGTTGGACTCCGGAATGATTCAGCCATCTTCTGTTGGAGATGTTTTTGGATCTGCAGTGCGATGGGGAAATGGTTGATCATCAGTATATGATGTGTATATATATATACACGTAATAGTATATTATTATACATATGATTACGGCAATGATTACGTATATATATATATATATTCCTGAATATACACCAACAAAATGCGGTTCATTGAAACATCTGTTTATAATCAATGAAATACACCTCCAAAATTCAACACCGAACCCCAAACATAGGGGTCTGGAAGATGAGTGTCCTCTTCAATATGCTCGCACAGATGTGGGTTCCCTGTGACCTTTTCAGAGTGTACACCTTCACACCACCTATTTGGTCCAGTTGCTGCTAAACCGTTTTCGACAGGTGAGGTGGAACTTTGGCCATGAGAATTGGCTAAAATGACCAGCATTTTTTGAGGCTTCTAGACGATTACGAGTGACAACTGTGGACATTTCATTGTTCTTGTTGTATATATATATGTATATAATGATGGTTATAAACCATATAATGATGGTATATATATATATATATATATATATATAATGTATATAGTATAAACCATATATATTTCGTTGTTGAACCAAGTCCCTCCGGGCACGTGCTTTTCGCGCGACCGATGTCTCGGCTGGGAAAAGCCCAGCTGAATGCCAGAAAAACTATGAGGTTGCTGGGATTGTTTCTTGGGACTTGGGCGAATTTTCAGACCTCATGGGTCCGTACGGTATCTCTGTGTTTTTAGATGTTTTTAGGAACAACACACACACAGACAGACACATGAAATATTCAGCCTAGATTCTATTCATCCACCAACGTGATTGGAGGTCCCATGCTTAAATACCCAGAAAGATGGATGGATGATCTCAGGAACACTGCAGATCCAGGCCAGCAGTTTCAAAACCAACACTTGGTTGATGTTTTTTCAGGGATTCGATTCTACCCACATGTTGGGGTCACTGGGTCATGGCTAAACCAAGCCATTCGTTCTGAATTGGGCCCCAGCCTTTTTGTGAAGGCATGAGCCGGGCAGAAGACTCGGGGTATTTTGAATGGAATGATCTTCGAGAGAAAAGCATAGGAAACCCAACCTGCCTTGTGGTTCTACCATGTTTTGACTGGCAGTCTGACATGGTGATTCTAGAAGCAAACATCCGGATATTCACCAAATGAAACTGGACATTTCACCAGACATTTTGAACCAAGTCTGGGCTATAATGGGACACCATGCTCTTTCTTTGGGGCACTCAACTTTGAACGTCATGAGGTGTCCCTGCCTATTTTCATATTGATGGCAGTTCCAAATCCAACCAACCCTCATTTTCCTGGAAGAAAAAAACAAAACTGCAAAGTTGAAGATTTCTTGAAACTCAAAACGCTTGCGACCGGCGATGTGTACGATGCCGTGCTGAACCAAGCAGGGCGAGACTGGACCCAATGCCCGGCTCTCAGGTCAATTTTGCAGGTCCGCCTTTTGGACACATTTTCAGCAACAAAATGGGAATCGAACCACTAAGAAGTGGGAAGCAACAATCGGGAATGTACGCAATAAATCTGGGCTGTCAGGCGTCGTTGGTTCAAACGTTCAACGTTCCACATCTCAAAACGACCTCGGCACGACGTCACAAGAAATGATGGGCAAGTAGGGGTATCCCAAAATCATTGTTGTTCAGGTTGGTGCCAACAGAAATCCCGGATAAAACTACGTAGTCATTCTACCCGCATGGAATGGTTGGTTCCCTTATTGTATCCAATCATTTTCCCAAAAATTCAGCAAAATACGCAAAATCGAGAGGAGGATTGGTACGCGTGGCAGGTGGTTTCTGTTACTAGGAGTTCCACACACTCTTCTTTTGAATTCAACAGTTGTGATTTTACCCGGAAAAAAAACCATGGTATTTGACAATCAGCAAGGTGTGATTTGGCCTTTGGTGAACATGGTGGTATCGCGGGATCATTACGGGACTTAAATAGGATTGTCACGATGAGAATATGGGTGATCTGGAAAGATTCTAACGACTTCCCTAGTCGACATCACTGTAAACCATGCTTAGGATTGAGGAGAATCATCCCAAAAATGACCCAATTTCAGAATGGTGAATTGCTATGGGATTGATTCTGCTGGTCAAAAATCAAGCTGAAACCCATGGGCCTTGACTTCAAGTTTGTTGGAGTTTCGGGTTTTAGTTTTCTGGTAAACTAATTCCAAGAGATATATAAATGGAATGCACATGAACGCGGACACCACCTTAGATGTATTTGTCTACATAGGGAATGTAAAGGATCCATCACTCATGATAGATATTGTGAACCCCTTTACCCATCTTTACCCCTGGTTATTTAACAGTTTGCTATCGAAGCCATGGCCCTTTTATGATTTACCATCTGGTAAACTGACATAGCTATTATGGAAAATCACAATGTTTCATAGGTAAATCAACTATAAATCGCCACTTTCTATAGCAAACTGTCAGTTTATCAGAGGGTACCTATAAAAAACGAGGATTTTTCACAGCTATGTTACACAATTCTTCTAAACACTGGCCGAGGTGGCCCTTCTCCTCTTGGTTTGGTGGGTCAGTGGCTTTGGCAGATGCTGGAAGTTTGAAAAGAAGGGGAAAATATGGGGGAAACCTGACCAGCAGAGCTTGGAAGTATGGGATCATGACATGTTTTTTTTTTGCTTCCCAAAGTTCCACTGAAGATACCCAATGGTATCTGGCCATACTTTTTTTGGGCTTCCATGTTCTATGCCTAGGGTTTGGAACCATGGCTATACTAATAACCTCAACTGACCCACTTCTCCAGTCGTGGGATGTGGGTTGAATGTCCTAGAATTGACCAGTCATTTGTTGCTGCCGTGTGGTACCAATTTATGTGGAAAATGGGTCCTACAAGATCATGGAAGATCATAGGCCGATAGGACCGTTTTTGGATCTTCAGACGTTTTTCTGGGGCCAACATTTTTGAGTCATCAACTGGTTGGTGGTTTGGAACATTTGGCTTATTTTTCCATATGTTGGGAATTTCACAATCCCAACTGACGAACTCATATTTTTCAGAGGGGTAGGGCTCAACCACCAACCAGATAAACATCGCTACTTACTATCAGACTAACACACTAACACACTTGACTCTTACAGGATGGTGCCCCCCAGTTATAAGTTGGTTTATAAACCCCATGAATACTATAGTTATATCTACCATAAACCATAGTGAAATGGGAGTTATGTTCACCAACTTAGCCAACTATGGGGCACCACCTTGTAGCCATTGTTGATGCAGCTTCACTTGAGAACCACATATGGTGATCTGCCGTCGGATCGTCATTTAGATCCCTTCCCACCGGAACATTGGATGATCACCTGCGGTTGGGCCCTCGCTTTCCCATTGATTTAGGGATGGTCGCCAGTTGAAAATAGGCTGTTTGCCAAAAAACCTTTTCAAATTTACCATTTTTATGGGTGGTATGAGCCATCAACATATTAGTGGCTCATATTTGTTTCCTGCATTGTGAGCCCACTTTGAAAATAAACTCAATCAAGTCAAAATGTGGGAAAAGCAATACTATTATTGAGTTTCAATATATATAGTATTATTCAACCACTCAATAGTTTCCCAATATTTCCTGGTGATATGATGTGATATTAACACCAATATACCACTCAATATTATTGGTGTCATTATAATCAATATTTTATCAATATACTATTTGAGCGTATTATACGGGAATATACACCAATATTCACTCATATTTTATCAATGGTATTATTATAACCACCAATATACCATCAATATACCACTTATTATTATTGGTTATTATAATCAATATTTTCTCAATATACCACTCAGAATTTGCTTTCGGTTTTCCACTTGTCCATCCCTCCCTAGTGCACGTCATCTCCGAAGCGAAAAGCCGCTAGCGAGCCGTCTTGGCCAAATAGCCGGGTGACCCAGAGAGATCCGGAGGGCATCACTGGTAGAAATGATATGAACATTGTGATTTTAATGGGAATTTAGTGGAATTTCACTAGCCAAAAACTGGGATTTTTCATGATTTGACAATCAAACATGGGCAAAAAAGATGTGATTTAATCATGAACACGGAGATTTCACATTGGATTTTAAGTGGATTTACCAAAATCGGCTTTTAGCCATCAAAAGTATCAAAACTTGGGGACTTGTCCAATGAATGATGGATCTGGGTTTCAATTTCTTGTCCTAGTGGGAAAGCCCCACTGAAAAGTTGGGCAAGGTGAGCTACACATGGCCATGTTTTAAAAACCTATGGATCAAATGGTAACGGCACATCCAACAAAAATAAACCAAAGATGAGTTTTTTAGAATTCCATAACATGTATATATATATATATATATTCCACATGGGACATGTATATTCCCCTTTTTTCTTGTAGATGTTTTTCCATGGAACACATATCACAGGGTTGCTTCGCAAAGCTTGAGGCGCACAAGCACTGGCGGAGGTGTTGCATCTCGCCATTGTCAGGTTTAGTTCGCCGGGATCTGTAGAGAAACGCTGATGATAATTCGCTGATGATAATCCATTGTAGAAAATATCCGTTTATCATCAGTTCATCATCAGTTTCCCCATGAAATTGGCCGTCCATGGTGGGTGTACAAACCATTGTCCGAGCCGATTCATTTGTGGATGAAAAAATGGTGACTGCAACAAGAGCTCTGGATTTTTTGTGGTTCTGACTTGGTGGGTCCAGCATCCAGCATCCAAAAAAACAGTGACAGCTCCTGTTGATGTCTCCATGTGGCAATAGGACAAAGCATTGGGTCTGGAAAACCAGATGGTCGCCCTGCGGTAAACTGACATGGCTATGGAAAGTCACTATTTGTTATAGGTAAATCAACTACAAATGGGCCATCTATACCATAGCTATGTAACAAATTACCAGAGGTATGTATGATAACTCCCCGTTATGTGTGGCTACAGGACTGCAATGTTCTTCACCCCATACTCACATGCTTAGCCTTCTGATTCTGCCTTGGTTCTTTTGCTTCTTCACATTTGATTTTGGGTCACCTTTTAGGCAGGAGTTTGGAGGTAAGTTTATCCCACATGAGAACTGGTGAATACCCATTGTTCCAACTGAATGTATATATATATATATATGTATAGCATTACATATATATATATACACATAAATACAGGCATGGTGGACTTTCTAAGTACGGTGAGTACTCAATATATATATATATATTTCAGTCACAAATTCCATCATTTGTTGTATATACCATCTTTTTGTGTGCGGCAAACCCTCCATTTTTGTTTGGCCCCCACATTGAATTGGTTTTTTCGCTCAATTCTTCACGGTTCACGACACTTTGAAACTAAGATATGCATCCCCCATCCCATCCGATCATCCCCCAGGTTTTCTTCAAGAATTATAGACGAATTGAATAGTTTTTGAAGAAGATGGGATAATCTTTGATCTTCCCAAAAATCGGATGATCTTCACCATTTTCCCATGTTTCTTCGATTTTTCTTCAAGATCATCCACCATTTCCCATCGATCATCCCCGTTTTGGGATGAGATTTTTTGCTGGATCCATTCGAGGATGCGAATGGAGCGTCCTGCGGCCAAATGCGTGCCGCCGGTGCCCGTTGCGCGGGCAGTTGGGCTTGGTTTTATGGAACTCGTTTCATAAGCTCCAAAAGCTAGGACATAAATATAACCATAGTTGTAGAGACTATATATATACACATATCATATGTATGTATATATATATAATCTCTAGAACTATGGTGTTATGAGCCACAAAAATTGGTGGAGTAGCCACCAGTGAATTACTCGTAGCCATGGAGGTTTGGATGGGAAATTTATCGAAGCTGGGGGATTTCCCAGCTAGCCACGTTTCATGGAGGCTTTTCTGGGGTTGGAATTGGGATAGAACTGAAATGGACTATAGTAGTGATGATTCTATATGAAAGTTCCATTATAGTTCTATCCCAATATAGATATAGTTGATTATAATAGTTGGATATCAACTATATGAAATGAATCAATATAGATATAGTTGATTATAGTAGTGATGATTCTATATGACTGTTAGTCACCAGTCAATAAGGATCGATTTGCCGATCATTATTGTTAGCGAAAGTGCCAAAAAAGATATTCGATAGATGACAATGGTGATTGAAGCAAGACATTTGTGTGGAGTTGATCCACACACGTGATGAGTGAAGCATGTAGATGATACGGACGTGTAGTCTACGCAACAACATCCATGGGGAAGCCGCGAAGCCCAAGGAAAATGATCAACTTTTCTGGCGGAATTTGTGACCATCGGATGGTTTGCAGCCCAATGAAAATGGGGAGACAAAAACCAGCACTCCATTGTTTGTTCCAAGCATGTCCATTTAGCTCAAGTTTCTACTGCTGGTTATATACATATATATATACATATTTGGGTTGTGAAATGATTTGCCAAAGGACCTGAATGGCTGTACCTAGCTTTTCTTCGCATGATGCTAGGGACCGTTGATTCAAGGTCGGCTCTGTACGCCTTTTTTTGAGATCTGTCAGGGATGACCTGATATATATATATTTCAGCATTTTTGGGAGGACACATCAGGCTGATACATATATTGAAACATGGTATAATCAAGATCCTATTTTTGGGATTATGCCATGTTTATTAGTGTGTTTTTGCCCGTCACTTTATTTATTCATAGTCCATCGCTTGAATGTGGTCATGCCGTCGTCCGTGAATGTCATGGTGAGAAATCAAATACGGTGGATGGGCCAGCGAAATCCGGTTATCACCAGTTGAAAGCGGCGGTCAATTTCTCCCATTTATAGGGTTTCAACATGTTTCAACCATCCAAAATTGGTGATGCAGGATTGCAGGATTTCGCTGGCCCATCCGACTGTGACCTCTAAAACTTCCTGGTGACCTTTCCCAAGCGTGACGCCAGGCGGAGTCCTGGTTAGGTGAGCGCTTCGTTGACCATTCCCTGCTGCAGGGTGCCATGCGACAGGCGCGGGATCGATGGGATTTTTCGGCATTTTTTTCACATGATTCAACCATCAAGGATGAAAAAAGATGGAGATTTTGAACATGGAAAAAATGGATGAAAAACATGCTTTTCTGCATTTTGAATCATTTGGATGAAAAGAGATGGAGATTTTGAACATGGAAACATCAGGGTAATTAATCAGGCTTTTGAAGAATGGAACAGATCCAATTGTCACCAGAGTCACCAGAGTCTTGTGGGTACCATAAAAAACATCTGCAGTTGTAGCAATCAAAAACATCGTCTTTACCAAGAAACGCGGGGATTTAAGTATGAACACCAATTTGAACAATCGAACACGGTGGTATATATATATATGTTTTGACCCATGATAAACATTCAGATTTAACCAATAATAAGGGCATGTTTACCTACACCAGTCAAAGATCTTAGAGGTGAGCGCAAGATTTCGGCATTTTGAGGACTTACTCATCAAATTCTTGAGGCTTCCTGACACAGCTTGGTCCCCCAAAAAAGGATTCGTAAAGGGGGGGTTGTCAAGTCACCAGCCCCCACCCTAAATTACAAAAGCACACACATAAGATAACGAGACACATGATATCTTATTGTGTTTAGAAAAACAATGCTTATACTAATATACTACAGTATCTTTTAATATATTATAGTATTCTATATCATTAAATTATAGTATTATTATATATTATCACATATTTATTATCATTATCATCATTAAGTCTTATTATTAGCATTGTACCATAAGATGAGATGACATCAAACTAATAAATTTGGTACACTATAAGTATTATAATACTGATAATGTTATATGGTACATTATTTATCTTTATATTGATATATTAGTCAATGGATTGGTTTAAGGGAAAATTTACAGGAAAACCCCATATTTAAAGGGAAAATCTATGGTTTCCTGTAGATTTTCCCTTAAACCAATCCATTGAATTAGTAACTATTAGCACATTACTATTCATCATTATATAATATTACTATCATACTATAGTTTTACCAACGTGCCAACGCCGCAGGTGGCGAGAAAGGAGGCGGACTGCTGGAGGCTGGGGGATGAGGCAGCCCATAATGGGACAATGATACAAGAATAGTATGGGGAAATTTTGGGATAATGATAATCGTTGGAAATCTATAATATGGGATATACGTGGGATATTTTTACATATGGGATGTTCAACCGTGGGATATAGATATAGTGTAATGGATATGAATGGGATCATATGGGAGAATCGTGCGATACCAATGGATCATGATTCGATAAACATTTTTTAAAAATCCATCCCCAATTTCCGGGGGCCCGAAAAGACCGTGGAAATTTCAGCTGTTCCATGGACAGCAACAAAAATCATGTGGTTTTCCATGGGCATAGCCACTGGGGTGGCTCATGGGGAACAAACAAGCGTATTTTCATAGCGTATTCACATAGAAAACCGTCTGGTTATGACTCACATTATGGTGATTTAATGGGTGAAACACACCATCTGGTTATGACTAAGAGTTCGCCATGGAAGCCATGGCCGAAATAGTGGATTTACCCATTGATAGCATGGGGATTTTCCCATCAGTTATGTAAACGTTTACCAGAGGGTAATAGCTTGCAGCGGATGGCAATGGCGATGAGAATCCCGGTGCAGCAGACCAGTGGCTTGGTGGAGGAGCCCCATTAGAAACATAAGATTTCCATCACCAGAAACATAATATTCCAATAGTATTCCAATAATAGTACAATTATATTCCATTTCAATGATTACCTGAATATTCCAATAGTATTGCCCAGAAACATAATTTGGTTGGTGGTTTCAAAGATTTGGATTTTTTATCCATTTCATATATGGGTTGTCATCCTTCCCATTGACGAACTCATATTTTTCAGAGGGGTAGGGCTCAACCACCAACCAGTAATATTCCAATAGTATTCCAATAATACTTAAGACATATATCCAATTGGACTATTATTGGAATATGATTGGACTATAGAATGAGGAATTGTCATGCGTACAAAAAAGTAGGAGTTAGTTAATACTTCCCCATCCGACTGGATGGAATACCTGGCACTTTGCTGCAGCCATTGTGCAGACAAAGATTATGACATCAATTAGAAAGAATAAAAGGACAACAACAATGTTTTGTAAGAAAGTTGTTCTGGCTTTTGCGGCTTTTGTCTTCTCGGCTCCTTAGTTTCTCATTTTTTTTTCCTTTTGTTGGTTTCGGCTTCTTGTTCTTTTGGCTTTTGTGGTTTCTTGGCAGTATGCTGCAACTATTGTGCCGACAACGAGTAAAACATCAGTGAGAACTGAGAAAACAAAATGAAATAACATGATAATGTTTTATAAGAAAGGCAAGATCCAATCCAACAATAGAATTTATAGGAAAACATTGATAACATCCAATGAAACTATTCACACCCAATACACCCAACAGGGTTGTGCCTCAACCTACGTTCTGTATATATATCTATATACATATTAAGATGGAAAAATCGAGTAACACGATGACGATGGAAAAATCGAGTAACACGGAAAAATTGTTTATCACCACGGAAAATCGATGCACAGTGCAAATGAGAAATGTTAGCTCCAAATAGCAAGGAAAAGTGCCCCAGACTGAAAAACAAGTCACAAAATCTCCTCCTCCAAAAAATCCAAAAAAGCATCTGCACAAAATGAAAAGTAACCAGCCAAAGAGCAAAAGATGAACATGATTTTTTGCGGACTACCAAAGATTGACCATGTATAATCTGGTTGGTGGTTTCAAACATTTTTTATTTTCCATTTCATATATTATATGGGATGTCATCCTTCCCATTGACGAACTCATATTTTTCAGAGGGGTAGGTATACCACCAACCAGTAATGTTAGAATCCCAGGATTTAACATTCATCAATGGCCGATCTTTAACGCTTCAGGTTGCCCGATTTAAACCGTAAACGTTGGGACATCCCAAAGTTTTCATGGAGCTTGAGAGCTGGAAAAATCATCGAACTACCCTCTGGTAAACATACAAAAAACTATGGAAAATCACTATTTATAATGGGAAAATCCACTATGAATGGCCATTTTCAATAGCTTTTTGTATGTTTACCAGAGGGTAAATGGATTGATAGGTGATGATGATCATAATGGATCGATTTTTGGCAAATGATTGGAAGATCAGTGAAGAATGCTGATTTAACGGCCGTTTATCAAGACTAGGGACTATTCTGGGAATGAAGTGATTTCATGGGGACTAATCATCTATAAATTTGATCTCAAGGAGATGTTCCAAGGGATAAGAATGGAACATTCGCGGAATGCCCAATAGAATCTGATAATCACCGAACCAGAAGAGGGGATCAGGTTGCAACCCCGGCAGGTCAAGGAACTCATGGTGGATTGGGAACTTATCCGAAAGCAAAACACATGGAGATTGCAAACACCACATTTTTAAACGGGCATGTTATTTATAGTTAAACGACTTGGATGTACGCGGTACCAGAGATTCGTAAGGGTTCATGTTTTTTGTTCATACAAACATGTATATTTATGGGGAGTTTCACCAGCAATGAGGGTGATCTGATCAACAAATGATGCGGATATATAGGTGAGAACAAGCAACAAAAACAAACACTGGCAAACTTCCCATGCGGAAACTGACAATGATTCGAAACTACACAGGATTGATAAAAATGTACACCTAAGTAGTGCGGTAGATTTGCAGATGAACCCGTGCCTGTGGTTAAATCTCCCTCTCTCTCTCTCTCACTTGCTCTGTATCGATACTTACCTATGCATGTGCCTACCGCATATATCATCATATATCTGCAGTCTGTTTTTGAATCCCCGAGTGCCCTCTGGTAGTTTAAGGTAGCTGCCGTAGCTATTGAAAATCACAATTTTTAAGAGGTCAATTCTCTAAAATTTTATGAATGCCAAGGTGGAGAAGCTCTGATGGTCGAAGTTGTGCCTGACATGACCGTTGGCGTGCTTAAAGAGCAGCTCAAGACGTTCCCCGCGGATTCATTGGAAACTTTTTTTTTAAAGTTTATTCAATGAAAAAGCCAACAGTTTCCAAGCTTTTTTCTTGGTCAAAAATCGAGCGCATTTTGATGGTTTATTTCTACTGCTGGCTCGAAAAAAGTCTTCAGGGGATGGCCAAAGCGAAAAGAATATCCCCTCGCAGTTCCGACATTGGTAGTTTGGTAGTTTAATGGGGGTTTAATGGGATTTAATGGGATTATATAATCCACTGCTTGGTGGTTTGGAACATGAATGGATTATTTTCCATTTCATATATGGGATGTCATGACGAATATATATATATATATTTCAAGATGGTTAAAACCACCAACCAGTTGTTGATTCACATTTTATTATCTCACCGTTGTTCATTGTGTTTGTAGCCTCCGCTGGGTGGTCATTGGGGTGGGGTCCCACCAACCTTAAGGACCGGCGCAAATTGATAGAAAGGGACCCACCAAAAGGACCTTGGTTCATTCGGGATTCCATGCGGAATTTCAGTGGAGCTGCTTGCTCCCAGCCATAGATATCCTCATGGAATTGGATAATCATCCCTCTGTTATCAACCCACCGGCTCGACCAAGACCCAGGTTCAGATCAGATGATGAGCTATTGAGAAGACTGATGTCTGTTAAGGTGTTCGTGGATAACCAGGAGTTGGTTGACAACGAGGAGGCGGTGATGGAGGTAGTTTCGCGCGACGCAGTGGTGCAAGTTGTTTTCAGTCAACATGTGGTAGAATGCTCTCAGCCCGAAAGTGCAGACCGCTGTTTGTCTGATCCCGATGCTGTGTGCATCCTCCAAATTCCAGAGGGAGTGAGGGTCATTGATGACAGAGCATTCTATAACTGCCAGTCCGTAGCAGTGCTGTGTATCCCCAGCTCAGTGATTTCCATTGGACACTCTGCCTTCCACGGCTGCAAGTCATTGACACGTTTGACAATTCTCAATTCAGTAGCTTCCATCGGGGATCTAGCCTTCTGTGGGTGCAGTTCGTTGACAAGCTTGGAGCTTCCCAATTCAGTAGTTGCCATCGGTGAATTTGCCTTCTATGGGTGCAGTTCATTGAGATCCTTGATGATTTCCGAGTCAGTGACTGCCATTGCAAAGAACTGCTTCAGTGGATGCAGTTCATTGGGAAGTTTAGCCATTCCAGAATCAGTGACTGCTATTGAGGAGGCTGCCTTCCACGGCTGCAAGTCATTGACACGCTTAACGATTCCCAACTCAGTGGGTAAAATTGGGAAATTTGCCTTTGATGGATGCAACTCGTTGACATCCTTGGTGATTCCTGAATCAGTGACCGCCATTGAAAAGGGAGCCTTCCACGGGTGCAATTCATTGGAAAGCTTAACCATTCCGGAATCAGTGACCGCCATTGAAAAGAGAGCCTTCCACGGGTGCAATTCATTGGAAAGCTTAACCATTCCAGAATCAGTGACTGCAATTGAAAATGGAGCCTTCGACAAGTGCACGTCATTGACAAATTTGACCATTCCAAGCTCAGTGATTAGCATTGGTGATTTTGCCTTCTACGGCTGCATGTCATTGAGAGGTCTGACCATTCCCAACTCTGTAACTTCAATTGGGCACTTTGCCTTCTATGACTGTTGTTCGTTAGCAAAGGTGGTCATTCCAAGTTCAGTGACTGCCATTGGGGAGGCTGCCTTCGACTACAGATCTGCGAAGCGCTTGAAGCGAAGCTGACATGACGTTGCGATCGCCAGTGCAAAAGACTCGATTGGGTGGGTCAACTGGTAGTTCATGGTTAAATGGTGGTTTCCTAAAATAGGGGTAGCCCCACATCATCCATTTTTTCATGGGATTTTCCATTTTTTGAGCCATCTGTTTTGGGATAGCCCCATTTATGGAACCCCCCAAATGATGATAAGCATCACATTTTGGGGTACCTTGATCTTGGGACATGTGCAAAATTTTATCGGTGCAGCTAGTGGCAACAATGCTGAGAAAGCTGGCCGCCCCGAAAGATATCAAATAGGAATTCCTGTTCCAAAGCCTATTCAGGTCTTCCAGAATTTTCCACAGGGTAACCAGGAGGTACCAACCATGTTTTCTTTGTTCCACGACTACCAAGCATGATCATGTGCTTTGCAGTCACCCTCACCATATTATATAAACATGTATATATATAGGCTTCCTGGCTTTGTCATGTTTTCTCAGTGCTATCCCAAAAACAGACTCTCAGGTGGAATCGAGAGCTGTTAATTCATGAAAAAAAATAGAACATCTGCCATAAACCATAGTTTTCAGCCAGTTATGTCAAGCCACTTAGCTATTCTTTGGGGGGGCCCATGGCAATTAATATATACATATATAATATATATATAATATCTGAATGAGTTGGATGAGTTACAACAAGATGTCACTGGAAATGATGGGGCTTGGAGTTGGGCAACTATTCCGATTCATCCAGAACCTCTATTTCTTTGTGAACTCCCCCCATAATACCCCAATGATGCCCCCAATTATTTCCTCATAAATTTTCATAAATCATAACTCCCATTGATAAAACAAAAGTGCACGATAATTTATGATATCTGTATATCTAGATACATCCATAGGTACATCTGGTTTCAGAGGCACAGAAACATACATGATGTACCTTCATATGTGTATGTGATATTATTGAAGTATCTAGCAATAACAATAATCCTAGCAACCACGGGCACAATAAACGTACAACTCATAGTAATGTATATATATATATATACTAGCAGCAGTGACAATAGTAATGATGCACATCGCTAGATATTGTCTATCAAAGTTTTTTTTTTTCCGGATATGATACGCGGCATTTTTGAAAGACCGTTGTAGTAATTTGTATATACACATATGACATCATTACATGGTCTCTACATATAGTGGGATGTATCATGAAAAATATTTATACCCACAGTATTAAGATAGTATAATAAGATATATACTTGCAATTTTCGATGGAACATGGCATGTACAACAATGTATAATCTGTGAAAGATATAAGTTAGTAATGCCGCTACTTGTAAGTTGATTTCTAAAAAATCTAACGGCAATTAAAATCACCATAAACCCTAACTAAATCCGATTGGGCTAACTATGGGGCATGACCAATCTCATTATTGTCCCACCAATTTTCCGATATTTTTTCATGCTTTGACCCCGAAATGATACCTAAATCACTTCCTCAGTACATGGATCTACATGTATATATTCATAGATAGAAATTGAGTGGTTAATACAAAAAAAGGACCCATATTAACCCATGAAATGTTTTTTCTTACCATACCCTTGACCCATATTGACCCATTCCATTGGGGCTATGTTTATATATGTACATATTCATACAGATATATATAAATAGAGATACCTTGTGTTAAACTAACATAGATGTAGAAAATCCAGCAGTTGTAAATCATTTGGTCTGATCATTTTCGAAACGGAAACCATTGGTTTTCCACACCTATGTAAACGTTTAGGCTATAAACACATGGAGGTTTCCGAAAGTAGGCCGGCCTACCCCCAGTTCTCATGAATTTTTGATTTTCAGATGTTCAAAAACGAAAACCACCATCCAGCTATTGGGGTATCCCCAATAGCTATGGAAACCCTCAAGGCTAATGGCCTCAGTCGCCGAGTCGGACCCCGGCTGCGGTGCCGCCGTCGCTACCTTGCTGGGGCGCGGAGACCCACTGGGGATTTGGGCCAAGACATATATGGATTTGACCACCGAAAATTCGTCAACCAACAAAAATGGTCATTTTCTAAGAAAAATTGTCATTTTCGAAAAAAAATTGTAATTTTCTAACAAAACTGGTAATTTTCTACCAAAATGGTAATTTTCTAAGAAAAATGATCATTTTCTAAGAAAAAATGCAGAAGTCATCAACAAACATAGGGATTGACCTGGCAAAAATATGGATTTAGCCAGCAAAAATGAGGCGAAATCGCCAACAACATAGGCAAATATCTGAATTGAACCAGAGATAAAAAATGGCAAACACACAAGGATGTAACCAACGGACATACAACAAATTATACAAGATTTAACCAACAAACATATGACATTTACATGTACTGAATTCTGCGGCCCCAAAGCAGGGAATTCAAGTCTTATCACGACTTTTCAAGCATTCTCATTGATTAAACCCATACTTTTTGACTATGAAATCACCCAAAATTGTTTGGTGCAATACCAGGCAAATTCCATGTTTCACATCTTTTTTTTAAAATGATTTAAATGGTCAAATCCCGTTTTCGTCAGAAACGGCCCCGACGAGGCTCGCCGTGGGCGATTCAGTCGGCGGACCTTTGGAGGTGTGAATCGGGATGGAAAATCACCATGCTATTAATAGGTAAACCATCTATTTCTATGGGCCATCTATACCATGGCGAACTGTTAGTCATAACCAGGTTGGGTACATTATGACCTAACCCTAGAGGGATCAGTGGTTGTTCTTTTTCGAGCAATTTCCATGGGGATTTTTGGAGACCCTCCAGTCAAACGTGGCTGGCTGGGCCATCCCCGAAAAAACATGTAGCCTTTAGTGGGAAAAACATCGATGGGGGATTCCCCATTCCCATGTTTCATTACCAGAGGATGGGTTGGAATTGGGATAGAACTGAAATTGACTATGGATATAGTTGGGATGTAGTTAATTGGGATAGCTAACCAAGAAAAATGTATATGATGGAGAGATATAATGAGGTATTTAACCAACTATGATATGTTTGTTTGGGTCTGCCTGCAAAAACAATGGGAACTGATCATCATTTTATGGGGGTAGAATTAATTGTTTTTTCCGTGAAAGTTGAGGTAGAATTGGGATATAACTAACCAACTTCATATGATATCTTGGTCTCTCTGAAAGTGAGTTGGATACACCTAAGTTATGCACATGTTTTAATGGAACAGTGAGGTTCTTAATCATCATATTTTTTTTGGGTACTCTAGAAAAAAATCAGACAAACCCATGTGCTTTACATGGGACACTCATGGGAAGTCATGTCCGATTGTGGAAAAAAACGCGGCCATTTTTTCAGGAAAAGCTGTCGGATTTCTGTCGCCGGAGTCACAGATCCAGGTAATCCCTCCAAGTAAAACACGTTCTGCTGAATCTCTGAAGTCCGTATTGGATTTGTTCATTTTTCTTGATAATTTGGTTCGTGGTTAGTACTAGTCATTATTAATGGTTGATAGATTGGTTATTGATGATTATTAATGGTTGATGATGGTTTTTGATGATTATTAATGGTTGATTATGATGATGATGATGATGATGATGGTAGGGATGGGATGAAAATCTCGACGTTGTATGAATCCAACAGTTTTGTTGCGTTCACGCCGTTGTATGCTTCAAACTTGGTCAAATGCCCAATTTTGCAGGGTTGCTTGAATCCATGATTATATGTAAGTGAAACATAGGTAAAAAAGAAGAATCATTACATACAGTGGTGCACATGGCAATTTCATTGTTAACTCGAAGCATTTTCGCCCCCCAAACGTATGTGGGGTGGCCAACAAGCATGGCCACCGTCAGTCACGGTCATCCACGACTGGATGATTTTTTGGGGGATTTGGGGGCTTCCCCATGTTCCGAAGCGGACACCTGGCCAGTTTCTACCGGTGGATGGAACCTTTGATGAGTCCCTTGGCAATTTGAACAGGGAAGATGAGGATCAACTGATGAACCATCATATTTTCAAGCCATATACATATACCCTCTGGTAATTTAACATAGCTATTGAAAATGGGCCATTTATAGTGGATTTACCCATTGAAAATGGTGATTTTCCATAGTTATGTTACTTTACCAGAGGGTAATGGGATGACTGACTATACAATTTTTCACCCCCAAAAAGATGCAAGAACGGGGTAAATCCTACTAAAATAGTGAATAAATGACTTTTTTGGGGTTACTAAAGGTTAATATGAGTGTCAGTTAGTATTAGTATTACATGACCAAAATTGCCTTCTTTGAGCTCAGACCATGCATATAGGCAAGGTACAACAGCAATTGGAGGTTTCCTAAAATATCGGTACCCCAAACCATTGGTTTTCCCCATTGATAATAAGCAATCTTGGATGATTTTGGGGTACCCCCATTTAGGAAACCCACAATTAGGTGTAAGCATGGCCTACGTCTAACTCAGGCTTTGTGGTAAGTAAATGGGGAAACAAAAATGTAAAGATGGTTTAACAAGTGGACGAGATGGGTAGGTCTCACACTGGGAAATCCACTCGAATTGGGGAAAGCCCAAATTTTCACCAAACCCACGCAGCGATTCATGTGACAATTGGGCCATTTCTGATCAAATTAGGCAACTGGGCAATTCTTGATAATTTCTGGTAGAATCAGAAATGCTTTTCTGGTCAAATTAAGCCAATCGAAAAGTTCATAAAGTCGACCATGCTTTCAGGGCTGGCCCCAGCCCGGGCCGAGGTTGGACACGACGCGGCATGGGCAGCCCAGATGGAACATGCTGGGCATGGGGCGGTTCAGCCATACCAACAGATAGGCATAGAACTGCGCCTAAATTGGGACCCAAAAACTGATAAAATTTGCCTGGTGAAACACTGCAGTAACATAGCTAGATCCAATTTCGCAGCAACTCAAATCACTATTTGCATTGCCTCAGGCCCTGTGTGGTCCGCGGGCAGCGTGATGGAGGTTGGGAAGGGTTCCAAAAAAAAGGTTGCAGGTGGCGATTTCAATGGGATTTTAACCACCAAAGATCGGAAAAATGGGGTGTCGCTGGGATTATAATGGGATTTTTCCATTAAAAAAAACTACTTCATCCAACTTTGTAAGCAGGTCCGTGATATCCCTGGTTTGGTGAGTGGGATGAGCCACCAGTATTTATTGGTTTTCTGCATCAGGTGGCTGGGTTGACGAGTTGACAAGTTGCAGAAATTGATAATTGTGAGTCGGTTGAAATTGCCTGGAGGCAATCCTCTTCAAGGCCATTCTGTTGGTCCTGAATTTCAACTTTCTCCAATGATCAAGTAATCAACAGAATGATCAAGTACCAATGTAGAGTTGAACTGGACATGTTCATATGTACCAACCATCAAGTCGTCAAACTTTCGCGCCTTCCGAAATCGAGCTCCGAACTCGGTGTTGTTTCAACGCCCTGCTTTCGCTGCGCGGTCAGATGGACGTTTGATCTATCGACATGCGTTTGGACCTCGGCGCCGGTGGAGATCCACAACATGGCCGACCAAAATGGATGCTCATCCCCTCAAATATAAGATCAACTGTTTTGATACCCAAGAGTTGCCAATTTCATCAATTTCTATTTGTTCCAGGCCCATTTCTGTTGGGTTATTTGAAAGCATCAAGCAGGTTTTTAAATGTTGTTAAAAAATAACTCAGCTGGCATAGCCAGTGAAGGAGTTGAAGCTACAGGATGGCTACAGGATGGCCAGACTCTCATAAATCTCATAAGAATAGAAGAGTTTTGTTCATGATGCACGTTGGATGTGCAAATTCATATCATTTTTTTTCATAGATTTCAGTAGACCATCGAATTTTCCAAAGGAAGCGATTCGAGTCCCTGGGAGATCAGTCGCCTGAGGTACAATCGCTTTCACTTGAAACCGGGTCAGTGGATCCTCGGCTACGTGACTAATGATGATCTGGAGGTACCCCGATGACTTAGGACACCTCCATATTTGACATATTTGCGTATTGATATTCCGAATGTGATAGTCTCCTTGCAATTTTCTGAATATTCCGAATGTGATGGGTCTCAAGATGACACACAGATGCTGCCACGTCTCAACGCGAAGTAGATCCAGCTCAGTGGTTGTGTCCCATCTACCACCCAATTAAACATAGACGCTGCAATGAGTTGGGGGTTGGAAGATGGCTGTTGTGACGAAACCATTTGGATGAGCCACTGGTCATGGTAAGGCTGGTTATGAACCAGCTACTATTCATGGAACTGGTAAAACCCTGGTGAATGGCAGTTCTTTTTGGGTTCTTGTGCTATTTCAGTGAGGGAATATGTTTCATACCCAGCTAAACGAAGCATTTCGGAAGGTATCCAAGATTAAACATATATATATATAATTAGATGTAGTGAAACTAATTAAAGCTAGATCTCCTAAATTGGCCTTCCCCTAAGCAAAGTTGGAATCGATTCAATCTACTGATCCCACAGGACAGACGACACCAGCATGGCTTTGTGTCCGGACGCCGCAGTGAACCCATGGCTTTGTGGCGAAGCCATGGTGGTAAATCTCTTTGTCTAACCGCCGATGAAAAGTATCAAGATATGATTGAGTACATTTGAGTACTATTAACCATCATTAATATCATAACCAATGATGGTTAATATCATTACCAATGATGGCTAATAATAACCGATGATCCATTATTAACCGCCAAATGATATGATTGAGTATGATTTAACCATCATTAACCATTATTAATACCATTATCAAGAGTATACCATAACATTTTCTTATGGAATATTTTTGATCCATTATGGTATACTCTGATACCATTTTTTTTGTGGCCAATTTATGGATGGCTGAGTCAACATGACCATTTGACCGGACATTTTTGTACCACGTCGCCATCATTTTTGATCAAATGAACCCAGATTTTGGCCATGCCAGTTAGGGACTATTTTCACTAGTGTATCCCAGGTGCAGCAAACCAGGTGTAAATAATGTAAATAATTGTAACCCGTTATAACCACTTGCTTTCTGGCGCCATAGTTGCAACCCAGGTCTAGATACTTCTCAAATCTCGCTCCAATCTCGATGCTCCAAGGAATCTCTTCCCCCAAAGTGTCGAATACCTCCAATCGAACCCCCTGTGAAATGTCTTGGATCTATTTATGAGTTGAGGTCCCCAAAAACGGGATATTCACTTGTATACTGGCTAGATTCATCCCATTTGAGCTTTGTTAAATTTTGTTAACCATTCCAAAATCCAAGTGTTTTTTTTTCCCCATTAAAGTCCCTTTTTCAATTCCCAGTGAAGTCGCAGAATTTCAGTCCTTCAAGGGCTGGGCACCTACCGGCGATTTCACCGAGGTCTGGCGGATTCCTTGCTGGTGAAAAACGGTGAGGGGCCTCGGCCGGTTGGATGTCGCTTCTCCAAGGGTTGGTTTACCCGTTTACCCGTTTAACCCAGGGCTGAAGTAGCTGATGAAGTAGGGTAAGCTCCAGCCATGGATGCCAGTTCTGCCTTGCCATGAGGAAGTATGATTTCTGGGAATAGTTTTTTTTTGGGTTTTTTCGGTATCTTCCAATGGTAAGAGCTAAAGCTTCTTGAAGCCTCCAAGTAGATGAACCCATTGGAGACCTGGAAACGATGAAGAAAAGATCATCCATCACATCCTTGAACATCAAAGTGTATAAATTCCGGAGCCAAAAAAATGGAAATCCCTACAATACCATCCGTTTTTTTCAGTCCAGTTTACTGGACCCATGCTTTGCAAAGATCTGAAAATGAATAGATTTTTTTTCCCGCCAGTTATGTGAATGTTGGTTTATAAACCATAACAAAACCCCCATGACTAGTTCGTTATATCTACCATAGTTGCCATAGTTCATTCAGCCACAGAATCTCAAGATTTCAATCTCATTTTTTCCGAAAAACGACCAGGTTATGATGGCGGTGACTTGCGTGTGAGATGGCACATGTGGCGACTTGGCGCCAGTTTTTAGGGATTAAGATACGTCGTAAGGCCGCTTGAAAAGAAAAAAACCCGGCTGAAGTATCGGGACATCACGGTTCTATCTTTTTTGGGTTTTAATATTCCCATCTGGTTGGTGGTTTCAAACATGAATTTTATTTTGCATTTCATATATGGGATGTCATCCTTCCCATTGACGAACTCATATTTTTCAAGATGGTTAAAACCACCAACCAGCCATATTTTCTACCGTAATTGGACAATTGGGACTGAATGGGATCATGACTAGCTTGACGGGATTCTAATTATCCACCAGATCGGGATTAAGATATCCATATTTCCTACTATATAAGTTACTATAAAACAGCAAATCGGGATTAAGATATCAGATACCCTCTCGTAATTTAACATAGCTATTGAAAATGGCCCAGTCGAAATAGTGACTTTTCCCATTAATAGCATGGTGTATCTTTCCATCGTTTTTTGTAAACGTTTACCAGGCCGGGTATCCATATTCACCATAAAACCATCATTTATAGTGGTTAAATCCCATTAAATCCCATTAAATCCCATTAAGATATCATTAAGATATCATAAGATATCCATATATTCACCATCAAATCACCATAGAAATAGTGGTTAAATCCCATTAAATCACAATTTTTTAGACAATCGCTTGAGGGATTCACCATAAAACCCATCATTTCTCCAGGTGAACAACGGCCATTTCGAAGCGGCACCCAGGTGGTTCCACGGCTACTGCAACGCCTTTCGCTACGACGAGCGGCGCTATGGTCGATCGCCTGGGGAGCTCAGCGTGTTCTTTCGCCGTTCTGTGGGAGATCACTCATGGGAATCTCATGGGATATGTACTGTCTATACATATATATATATATTCTGGGAAAATGGGATTTCACTAGCAACTATGGGAATATACCATGGGATTATCATTTCTATACTATGGGAATTTACCATGGGATTATATATATATCATATATTAATCAATATGGGAATGATGAATGTTGATCAATGATGAAATATGAATGGATGAATCTGGGTAAATTTGATCACGACCTCACTGTGACCTCACTGTGACCTCATAGTTCGTAAGGGAAATGATCCCCATTCATGGCCGCAAGATTCAGGTTAGTGAAATATTAGAATTTACCCATACATATATATATATACATTTACACATGGAGGTGTCCTAAAATGGGGGGGGTATCCCTAAATCATCCATTTTTAATAGGAGAATCATGGTTTTATAGTAACTGTATAATTATATATATTATTAGATAACTAGCCACTTAGTGGAATATTGAAAGATTCTAATCATAGCTAATTATAGTTACTGTATAGTTGTACATATATGGAGGTGTTCTAAAATGGGGTTACTCCAAGTCACAACGGGGTTTCAATACGAAAAAATGGTCTACTTTTGGATGATTTGGGGTACCTCTATTTTAGGAACCCCCTTAATATATATATATATATATTATTGGAATCCAGTTGGTAACTATTGGTAACTATGAAACACTGTAAATATTGGGATTATAGTGGGATCTTTACCATCTACCAACTGGTGCAGGATTTCTTCCATCCACAGTATCATGGGAGATATACTGTATATACACATATATTATTAGATATCTAACCACTTAGTGGAATATTCTAATTCTACTTAGCAAAGTTGGTTGGAGTCACTAGCTCAACTGTTGGGTTTATGCTGATTATCAGTATAGTTCGATTGTTTTTTTTCGACTAACTTCTAGCCGGGGAGCAGCATCTTGTATGAGAATGTGGATAGTGTGAGACCTGGAGACTCATCCCACGAATCGTACAGTAGCTTATATCCCTGGTCAATAGTAAGCAATTGATTTACTGGAGGATATGACCCAGGATATTGACTATATTAACCCTATCTTCAGATATTGACTAATATAGTAAATAAGCCATTAATGGGATAATCAATGGGATAATTAGGGTGAATACCACTTACATAGGGTGAATTAGGGATAATGGGATAATTAGGCTAATAGTCCCTAGATATAGTTAGTGGAATAATTAGGGTCAATAGAAAATACACCCAAGTTTCTCTGGAACTCCTATTGATTTGGGGTCGCGATCCACGTTGGTTTTTATAGGTTTTTATAGGTTCTAAACAATCAAGAATATGAAATTAAGCAATAATGCTGGTGTATTTACTGGGTACAGTAAAATTAAGTAGTGAGTGTTTGATTTCATGACTTTCTTTCTAAAATGCTCCTCAAACGAACCCCTCCATTCATGTTGGGGCTCCATTTCGAGAAATTTTGATGTCTTGGGGGATTTACCCTTTGGTAAACTAACATAGCTATTCAAAATTGCCCCTTTATAGATGGTTTACCTATCAAAAATTGTGATTTTCTATAGCTATGTTAGTCATTACCAGAGGCTAAATCACCATCAAATCACCATTTATAGTGGTAAAATCCCATTAAATCACCATTTTTTAGACACACGCTTGAGGGATTTAATGATTAAACAAACTGGACACCTGTGCACTGGAAGTCTATGGTCATCTGGCCTGGGTTTCGATGGCCATCGAGAAATTTCGAGGATCTTCGTGGCGAGTTCCTGATGCTTCTACAGTTGCACCGGTTTTATAATAATCATAATAATCATGATATATAATGATATATATATATGATATGTGTTATATCATGAAATCGATTTCCAATTTCAATAATGATTCTTTATTTCATTTCCAATTGCAATCTTAGATAAGAGGACCGGGACATGTTGGGTTATTTTCCAACCGATTTGTTCTTCTTCGAGACGTGTATCCAGCATATACTTTGCTTCTTTCAGGTTTCAGCATGGTGAGGGTAATTCAACAATTCAACACTGAACGTGACATGATTGACCATACTTGTTCGCAAGGTAACAGCTTGTTCTTGTTTCAGGTCACATCCTCATCCGTACAGCGAGAAAATCACCGATTTCTGCCAGTATTTGCTGGCGAAGCCCAGTTTTTTTCTGCTCAAAATTCCACCATTTTTCGGTGGTAAAGTCCTGAAGTCCCCATCTGAACAGTTGGACTCTGCCATATTTTTGCTCCGCATTTTCATGGTCTAGGTCTAGTTGCAGCTGACAGCATCGTTTGGTTTGGCTTTGATTTTTTTCAGGTCAGACTGCTTCAAAAGGTCAAAGATCCAGTTTTTTTCACAGTTTTTCTGCTGCTTGGATTCCCACATTTTCAGGTTGGTCAAGTCCCATTTTTCTCCGTGAAGTCCCCCATTTTTCATGTGAAAAAATAGCGCTAACTAACGTTTTGCTGTTCGCCTTGCTGAGGTAGATAGTTATGGAACATCCAGAGTGGTATAGAAAATATCCTAGGGAAATCCATGGTTTTCCGATGTTTTCCGTCTTGTTTTGTAAAAATTATATGGAAGATATGAGGTGCTAGTTTACCAATTCTTTCTAGTAACATGCCATTATACTGTATACTGTAATCCCAGGAAACCACCATATTTCCATTTTTTGGTGTTAAAATCCTATGAACATCACATTTTTTTGCATTTTTTTTTGGGGTTAGGAACTATATGACTATATGACATTTCATAAAATCCAATTCAACAATCCCTATGGCATCCCATTCAATTCCCTTCAAACCACCACTTTTCTCCAATTTTTCATGGTCAAAATTCCATTCCAATCTCATTCAACCACGTGTTTCCGCTTGCGGATGCTTCAAATCTCCGAGAAAATCCATCAATGGTTGATAAATCCCAGAAATACATGTTTTTTTTTGTTTTTTTCCGAGGTCCGTGGGCCTGGGTGGTAACGTGGCCAAGTCCTTGGACGCTCGGATGTTGGAATTACCAGTCACCATAGATTTATAGATGGGGATTATCTCTAGATTGGAATGGGTTTCAACATTGATTGGAATGGATTTTATAGATTTTATAGATTTTCTAGATTTTATAGATTTTATAGATTGGGTAAAACCATCATTGATTGATGTGTTTTTTTTTTTTAACCACCATCAACATTATGATGGATTCTGACAGACCAATCCTCAACCATGAAAACAATAGGGGATTTTTCTAATACATTCACAATTAATGGAGGTAAAACAATGTCATAAACCATCTCCAAAATCAGCATAAATAGGTTTGATTCAAACTCACCCAAGTTAGTATAGGTGGTTTATGGCATTGTTTTAGCTTGAGCCAGATAGGGATTTTAGATGATGGGTCAAGTTAGCTATGAATTATGATGGGATGAGGATGGGAGATATGAATTTACCATAGGGAATAAGCATTAATAAGCGTCCAGCTATACCAGCTATGACTTAGGGTACCGTTTGGGTACCAGGGTTTTGACCCATATGCACATATTCTCACCAAGCAATGAAAACCAATCGATTTATGTTTTTTCTTTTTCTGGCTCACCAACAAAACAGGTCTGATTTTGGAAGCTAAAAATGTGTGAACTGGTCAAAAGTTGGATTGTACGCACATCTTCGAAGATGGTCATCAATCTTTCATAGGGATGAACATAGACAATCATAGACATATGATGAAATATACCCTCTGGTAAACTAACATAGCTATTGAAAATTGCCATTTATAGTGGATTTACCCATAACAAATGGTATAGGATATTATTCTACTACGGTATTTGAAGGATCTATACTGCTTACTCTAATATCCCGTTATATATATATATATTTAATGGCATTTCATGGGATTATACTTATATTTTGATGGGATTATATATATATAATAGTTGGTTATACAGAGGTAACTTCTAGAACATTATGGTTTCACCATCAAACATGGGGCTGTAACGAGGATATAATGGGATGACTATACTAAAGTAACACCCCAACAAAAAGATTACCATCAGGTAGCAATTCGGAAGATCCTCCATCGGTATCCAAAGGTTTGCAACCTTTCAGATTGGCCTCACGACTGAACTTCGTTTTTAGGTGGCTGATTCACAATTGTCTGGTAGCCGCTTTTTGAGAGGAGAGAGCAATTACCAGACACTGCACTTGGACCATGGATCCTTACCGAACTGGTCCTCCAAGTCTGATCAAGGGTGGAGCATTGCTGAAAAAAGCAACCTGAAATCGCTCCCAAACAATGGCTGTTATTTGTAATAACCCTATAATGATTGGTGGTTAATCCACCATTTATAGGGAAAGGATAATAACAACACACCCATTTATTGAAACCATGATTTATTGTTATTTTATTGAAACCATCATTTTTTATAATAATATCATTTTCTGGTTGGTGGTTTGGGACATTTTTTATTTTCCATTTCATATATGGGATGTCATGCTTCCCATTGACGATCTCATATTTTTCATAATAACATCATGTTTTTTTAAATAATAACATCATTTTTTTTGGAGAGATTTTGTGGATTAGCACATCTTAACAGCAACAAAAAGCCTCTCCACCGGGCGCTGAGCGCTTCGTTCGCCCCAGGCGGATGTGGAGCACCTGGCGACTCGCGGACATCGCGTGCCGCCGATCTATGGCTCCGTGACCAACGACGCAGGCAGAGCGGCATCGCCGGGGACGGGGACGGTGGGTTAAAACCATGGAAGTTGATGGGAAACCATAGGATAATGCCAGAAAAAACACATGGGTCTTAGCAGAAAATGCATGAATTCATGCATATTTGACACATGACATCAGATTTGTTTCAAGTATTGGAGGTTTAAAAGCGTGAAGGGGGAGAGTTTTCAACATGCCACAGTTTTATTCATCTGGCAATTTCCAGTAGCAATTTCCATTGACTTAGGGCCTGGACGGTTCCACAAGTGCCCCCCACGAGTGCCCCTTCCGTATTTGGCTCTATCCGTCTGAAATCCATGGTTTTCCCTTGGTGCTTTTCCCATAAGGTGCTAAACCCAATCATTTTTATCATCCCCAAGTCATGACATTTTTATGGGTTCTATAAAGCGTCCCCAAATGGTAGTTGTTTATGGTAAGGTCCCCTCGAGGGCGTCGTGCGTTTTTGACACTTTTTCATGTTTTTGTCACTGTCGCAACATCCTGGTCGTCTCACGTGCTGTCTTGTTCTCGTGTGCGTCGTTGCATTTTCCGCGCGTTTTGCTGTGTTTCTTGACGCTGTTGCGTTTATAGTTGCGTGTTGGCATGGCAGGGTTTG
>Ga0126342_10000802_pt1 | contig 38850 bp, 31 predicted proteins | sample Cyp1metagenome_FD_92528 | JGI IMG/M metagenome (GOLD analysis project Ga0126342, IMG submission 92528) | Coral microbial communities from Lord Howe Island, Old Settlement Bay, Australia - Cyphastrea 1 metagenome | ecosystem: Host-associated > Invertebrates > Cnidaria > Coral ...
AAATCGGATTTTGGATGTAGGCCCCTGGTGCTTACATTGGCAAAATCGGGTGGCATGTAGGCATCTGGAGCTAACATTGTCGAATGTTGATCATATTTGCACACGTTGGAGCCGTAGGGATATATACATGCATTTAAAATTACGTGTGTGTGTGTGTTTTTTGTTTCTTGCTGCATGTATTCTGTATACATGTGTTTCTCCTTGTTTAATGTTTATGTTCATTTCCAGCGTTTGGTTCCCATGTGTATTGGCTCCTATATTCATGCAGAGCCTTGATACATGCTTTCTAACATTATTCATGAACAGTTTCCAGTGGCCATGCGTGTGTGTGCCGAAGGATGAAAGATATAGAGGACCCAGCCCACTTTTCGCCTTGATGACTCACCAGGGGCCTTTGCTCCCAGGCTTTGCAATCATTCATGCTTTCAATACTCGCAAGCATCCATGGCTTGGAATCATAACATAAGGATTTAAGCCTCAAAAATGAAAATTTCATTTGGATATAATATAATGGGAATATAGTGGGGAGGGAGAGAGAGAGAGAGAGAGAGAGAGTCTGAGAGAGCCTGAGAGAGTCTGAGAGAGATAGAGAGAGAGATATATATACATAATAAAAATAATAATAATAATATTAATAATAATAAATATAAACACACACACATATATATAGATAGATAGATACAATATCACATATGCTAGCCAACAAATATGATCGGTCACGCAGCCGTGCATTTTCTCAAAGATCTCAGCCACCTTTGGCAGAGGACGAACCCACCCGTCATTGGTAACATTGGTAGCTGTGATCAAAATTCTGCCGGAACCATATAGTTCTAATGTGGTAAATAAAGACATGTTTGATATGTAGCGGAAAAACATAGTGGGGCTCTGTGCCCCACACAACCGACAGGTTCTCAAATACACAGCGGGCGAACTCTGTATGCCCAGAAGCGGTTGCAGCACAATATTCAGGAAACCCTTAAAGTTGAGGTTGCGAGGTGTTGCGCCACAGTTTTCTAACTTGGTTTACGAGTACGTTAACTAGGGGTTACCGTGATGAAACAATATGATTGGATGATGTTAGATGGGCAACCACATTTCAAAAACAACGGGTTGTGTTGAACATGTGTTGTCACCCAACAGTTTCAAAAAGTGTGCTGGGGCTGTGTTCCGCCAATGCGTACCTGCTACACCTGGGACTTAAGAAGAGTCCATGCTGGAAGACGCCGTGTGAAAACATCCGGGGTTGGAAGGTCAAATGATACAGAAATGGTGGGGAAATGTTGGCCTAAATCATGTGAAATCCAAATTGTAGTTGTTTTATGTTGTTTATTGTGAAATGGCCTTGTCACAGTAGGTGAACACAGAAATGCGAGGCGTTGGTGAATTTGGGTAATGTATATGGTAGAATGATTATGAATTTCATACACGACGCTGACACAGCGTGATTTGAGATTTAAACATTACCAGGCATTTGTGGATGCTGAACGGCACCATTAAAACGATAGGCACAGATTATCAAACTAAATGGGCATAGCTATATGACACATTAAGGGAGGATACAAGAGGTGTCTGGAAAAGTGACATATCATTATTTCATGATATTTCCCAGTATAATCCCACTATTTCCCATTGTATCACTGTTGTATCACCATTTTTTTCCATGAAATTCGGTGTAACCAGTGACCCCATGGCTCGCTATGGTGTTTCTCAGGTGACATGGGCGAGCTGCAGGAGTGGCAGCGGGAAATGGGGATGTAACTGGTACAAACCGGGGGATAAATCGTGGTGATTTATGGATGTGCCTGGTATATATGGCATATATATATAATACATACATATATTTACATATATATATATATATGTAATCTGTATATATATATATATATATATATATACCGTATATGTTGTGGTATTTATGTGGTGGTATTTATGTGTGATTTGTTTGGGGTTATGAACTATCCATATGGACATATCCAAGGCGAGGGCCCGTGGGATTGTGGCACCAGCTGTGGCCATTTTTTCCCTATCCTAACAGCAATAGCCGTTCGGTCGTGGACTTGAAAAAAAAACATGTTGTGGTACTTATGTGTGATATTTATTCGGGGTTATGACTGGTGATGGTATTTAGTGGTGACTTCTGGTGAGGTCTTGAATCGTATTGAAATGTGATCGAAATGGGATTTTAAGGGGAATTATGTAATTATAATAGGTTGTCATAGGGAAGTGGAAAGTTTCCTAAAATATGGGCTATACCCCAAATCATCCAAGTCATTAGACCAGTTCATAGTATTTAAACCACCATGGTGACTTGGATCCCCCATTGTAGGAAGCCTCCGACAGAGACATGGTCCCGACCATGAGGGGGGATGAGTCAAACAAAAATGGACCATTCAACATAGAATAATTGGAAATAATGAATAATGTGGATGTAATGGAAATTGAATGAAATATAATTGGATGAATCACACAAAGATTGGTTTGTCTGAAAATTAAAAACCAGCATTCCATTCACTGGTCAATAAAAAACAAATATAACTATGATTAATTATCCCTATTCAAAATTGCCACGGGGTATTTGCTTGTTTGTGTATATATATAGATGTTACTGTAGCATAGACAATTGAGGTTTCACATAGCGATGTTTGGTCACCACCGGGTACCAAGTAGGACGATGGCCACATGGCAGTTCTGAGCTGGTCGTGCTTTTAGTGATGAGTACGGGAGCCTTAATAAGTGAATATGGGTAACTACGTCCATATGAGGAAAGGTGGCTCCTGCGGGGCTACCCCCTTGAGTTTTATATCTGAAGAAAGGGGGGAGGGTGGCACCCCCTGCCGATTGGGTTCAATCACCCCCTCCGCCGCGCAGATCTTTTGCCGTAAACGAACCTTTGGAATGTTAATTGTGTTCGCTGCGTAGGCAATATATTCTCTTGTTTTTGGTTTGCATTTTTCTTTATACAACTGCTTGGGACGCAAACAAGCACTTTCAAAAGGTCGTCTATCGGGAAATGTTGTAATGATGCGCATATAATAGCTTGTTGTTCTTCTTTTTCGTTATTATATCAAGTACAGTAATGGGCTGTTTGGAAATGAAGATGGATATGATTTTGACACAGTTGCCTTCGGCTTGGCTTGCATGTGTTTCATTTGAACTGCGTTTGAACTGAATTTAGGCTAATTTGAATTGTGCATTATATGCACTTATTTGAATTGAACATAATTTCAACTGATTTACTTGAAATTGAATTTAGTTTGATTTGAAAGTGAATTTACTGTAAGTTGCCTGATAATCGGAATCACTGTTCCCTGCGCAGCCGAAGCCGCCAGCTCCGTTCTTTTTGGCGACCCTCCGTCGCAAGTCGGCTATGAGCATTCCCCCCAGAGTGACATGGAACGGTTCCACCTTGGAATAAGCCGAAGAAGCTAACTTTAGTATCCCCAAATCTGCCCCATATGCACCATGCTATCCCCATTCCCATTCCCATTCACTCACAGGATACCTTGGAGATGCGTGGCTATCCCTCGCCCCCACCGAAGGTCTCCTTGGGGCGTGGAGGCTTTAGACAAAACAAATTGTAGCCGCATGAGGCAGTGAACCCTTCGGGAACCATGGTTTAATCTGGTTTTAGATGGTTTCATAAGGAGAATCATGGGATTTTTCATGGATCATTGATGGATGTTACCTCTGGAAATCACACGGGGCAAGTGGAAATCCTCTACACATGAGGTTTTAACGAGAAAATCCTATATCGAATATCAACGGGGAATTGTCTCTTGCCGTGATTGATTACCAGAGGCTAACCATCAACAATGGTGCCTTAAGATATAGTTTTTTTTTCCTCTCTATGCTAAAATGAGATGACATGAGGATATAGAGCCAATATAATGTTGATATATATTGAGAATCAGGGGTGGAACAATAACTGGAGTTTTCCACTGGTTGCCCCATGTTTGGCTTCGGCTCTATTTTTGGATAGGCCCCGGCTGTCATCCTTAATTTGAGCGCAATACTAGAACAAGATGAGGCAAGTCTGTAAGGAAATCATGCCCTAGCGTGTAGCAACGGCAATGCTGAATTGCATAGGGGCTTCCAAAGCTCCCCACGAGATCAGTGATTTCCATTTTGGCTGGTTGAATTGTGTTTTGTTGACCAACGCTGAAGTGTTTGGGTCTTTTGTTTAGGGTTGAACCACCATTTTTATCACATGTTGATTAACCACATATTTCAACGGTCAAACCATCTGAGATTGCCTATATTATATCTTATTGTTGGCTAATATCATCAATTGACTGCTTACAAAGCTATGATATGTTCATGTTCGCAAGGAATTCTAAGTTGCAGTTCTTTAAACTCATCTAAGGGAAAATCTACCGGAAACAGGACGCCACGGTTGTTCCATGTTGTTCCCATCAAACTATATGAGAGTTTCTGAAAAACAAATCCCCAGGGCCTCATCCCATGATTCTGATCACCTCCTAACCCCTCATACGAGGTGGTTCCCCAGTTATGTTTGCTGGTCTTTAAACCCAGTGTACTGTAGATACCACATATCTCCACCATCAACCCGACAGTTCATCGACTTATAAACCAACATAGGTAAGCACCTGGGGCACCTGGTAGTTTTCAGCAAGAGGCCTCCGATACCTTGAGCCCGACGCTGGCGGCATTGGTTGTGGGTGTTGGAAACTGGTACACCTGGGTGGAGAGTCAGCTATCTGTAAAATAATCGGCTATAATATCTATAATCGGATAATGTAAATGGAAAATTCAACCAGCAGAAATGGTGGCAGTTAGAACATACCACGCATTTGATAAAACAATGGAGTGTAATGGGATGCCCATCAATGGTTGGTTTTGCTCTCGGGCGAAGCTTCATCACCAAGAATCAAGTGTTTATGGGAACAAATCTGACACTAAAATTGGAAGGTCACAGACCTCAGGGGGCTGATTGAATCCCCATATATAATTGGGTGGGTAGTTTAGGGCTTGAATCTTTGCCAGAAACTAGGACATGTAGAACTGTAGAACACTGTTTGTACAAATATATACTATAACTATATAGTACAATGCCAGAAACCATTGTTATATCGTACATTAGTGAAGTGTTTAATATTCAAATCAGCTAGACATCCATCATTATCCATCGCTAGTTGTGGGTCAGGTCCTAAATACCCCCAAGATGGCTTCCCAAAAGGACTACCTTTGATGGGGCCCACAGTTTCGATCGTTAAGTTGGTTTATAGCAGGTAAATTCTATGGTTTATGGATGTTTATGGATGTTTATGGATGTTTGATAGACATAGCAATGATATAGCTATAGTTAATGGGGTTCATAAACCTTCCTATAAACCAACTTACCACCTCCTTTTACGATTCGCCATGAGCGGACGATTCCTGGCAGCGTTGCGCCCAGGAAAACGGTCCGAACGGCGAGCGACTTGAGCGAGCACAGCCCCAAGGTCGGCCCTGTGGCGACAGCTGTGGCGACTCGGGGGCGTAGGAAAACCCATTGGAAAATGGAGGTTTTAATGGGAAAACCTTGGGAAAACCATAGGAGAATGGAGGTTTACCCTCTGGTTATGTCAAGTTATAGCTATTGAAAATGGCTATTTATAGTGGATTTACCCAGTGAACATGGTGATTTTCCATAGTTATGTTGGTTTACCAGAGGGTAGTCTAGCTATCAAATGTTTGTTTTTTGCACCACAACTAGGATACAGTTGACAACTGATAGGTTGGTTCATGGTTCATTGGATAGCAGTTACATGTCAACACACACACACACACTTTATTACTATTCTGAGACTTTATTTTCTTCTGAACCAACCAGTAGAATTGGATAGAAAATCGGGACATGTGCCATGATGTGCCATGGCCCAAAGCTTGCTCAGCCAGGTCGCAAGAAAACGGGAGAATCATCAGTTCCTGACATCCAAATGATCCTGGATATGTTCCCATGATTTTCATGAGAGCATGATAGATACCGAACCTCAGGGTGAAAGATATGGATATCATATAATAATATAAATATAAATAAATATATATATATGGATCTAAAAACATGATAAGTCAAAGAAATCCTATCAATCCTATTGCTATGGGTAGAGTTAGATTCTGAAATTAACTTATTGGTGCGCAGGCGGTTTTGAAACCTGCTGGAACCGGGAAGAGTTTGGAAATTCTGGAACATGTTCGGAAGGTTATTTGCCCAGTGGGTGGTTAACATTGAAACAGGTGTTTTGACCTGAAACTTTAAAATTATCATGGATTAGAACCTGTTACCATTACTTTATGTCCTAACAAGCTGATTAACCATGACCATTTCAACCTTCTCATATCGTATGTCCATGGTTAAACTGGTTGTTAGGACATAAACTTCACTGCTTAGAGGTTTTCAGCCCATCCAAGCTACCAAGTGAGTAAGAACACTATTGGAACCCATTCGTGTGTGGGACATACCCTAGTAACGAGTATTCCCAACCGCTTACTCACACGGATGCAGCCATTTTGGGCCCATTGGGCCCCCAATGGAAGCGTATGTTTGAGACAATGACCGAGAGCCTGACTTTCAGATTGGACACCTACATTTATTGCTTTGCACTGGGTATTGGCGGGGCCCCCGGGCCGGGACACTTACCAGGTTACAGATTAAATTCGACGTTGACCCAACGGGAGACGGAACGGCTTCCCCTGTTGGGTCGAAGTCCTCGAGCAAGTGTCTCCCGGGGGTAACGTGGAAACTAACTTGGAATCCGGTAAGTGGCCCCCTTGGCTTTGGCGCCCGGATGCCCCGTCCGGAGCTTCCCCTGTTGGGTCGAAGTCCTCGTGCAAGTGTCTCGCGCTGGGGTAACGTGGAATCTATCTTGTAACCCGGTAAGTTGCCCCGTGGCTTTGGCCCAGAGGCCCCGTCCGGAGCTTCCCCTGTTGGGTCGAAGTCCTCGAGCCAGTGCGTCCCCCGTTGGGTCAATGTGGAGCCTAAGTTGGAACCCGTTAAGTGTCCCCGTGGCTTTGGCGCCCGGAGGTTCCGGCCAGAGGATCTCCCAACGGGAAGGCTACAATGAGAAAATGAAAAATGTTACGTTTGGTGGTTAATTTTGGGGTAGGTACCACTCCATTTTTTCAGTGAGCCATTCAGCTATTATAACTATCATAGGATGGATTTCCCATATTGGATTGTGATTTGTGAGAATCTCCAACATATTCCCATATGCGAACCATGGTGCTGGAATATGAATCCCAACATTTGCCCCTGTCCAAAATCACCCAGTTTTGTTGGTAAATATACCATACATGGAGAATCTCCAACATATTGGGATGCCATCCAATAATGGCATTACCATTGTGAGTATTACCATTGGTATAATGCCATATTCTCCAACATATTGTGAGTATCTCTCTCTGTGAAACCCCCTGCAATCCAATTCGCCCTTTGGGAGGTGGCGTTGAGCGAACACTCCGAGGTGGGCAGCGAGAGATCGTCATCATGGCCATGGCTGGGGGAATCTGCGTAGCAAATGGGCATTTCAAATGGGAAACAGCCATAATGGTGGTTAATGGTGGTTAATAATGGTTAATGATGGTGGTTAATACTGGTTAATACTGGTTAATGAGATATATACTGATTGGTGGTTTGGCACATGAATGTTATTTTTCCATATATTGGGCATAATCATCCCAACTGACTCATATTTTTCAGAGGGGTAGGTATACCACCAACCAGATAAATGTGGGCGTGTTCCATTGCCATCTTTGATTGCCAGAGAGCAATGCTTCATAATCCTGCATGTGCTTCTTGATATGAAAAAAAATGAAACACAGGAGGTACTCATTCACCAAACCATGATTATGATATTGATAATATCCCATTATTAGCTCATTAATATGCTATTAATATCTATTAGTATGAGCGTGACCCGTTTGATTCCTTTCTGACCTGCAGGAAGCGCTGCTTTGCAGCGCGCGGCAGCCGCAGGTAGGCGATTGGAGAAGGGGCATCTAAAGGAAGAACCATTGAACCACTATAGCCAGTATTGAATGGGGATGAAGCCAACAATAATTATATTTTGGGTATAGTTATGCTCTAATGTCAACCCCGGATTAATAAACCATGGTTTATGAAAATTAGGCGGGTACTCCCCAAATAGTCATTTCATCTGATACTTAAATAGTATCCCCCCAATTAAACAGTCCGTTTGGGGTTTATTAATCCAGGGTTGACATTAACCAACAACCACGCTTGGTGGCTTCAAATATGTCTAGAAAACCATGTTCATCCTTGTTTGGGAAGGTGATCCCCGTTGACCACGATTTTTGTTTTCAGGGGGGTGAAACCAGCTCGCTATGATACTTGGTGGAGGCTATGTTCAAGGTTATCCGCGTGAATTGCTGCTGTTATTGTTGTTGCTATAGATACATGTTGTTTTATCCCATTGATAATCATTGATAAACCCCGTTTTTCCCGATGGGTACTGCCATTCACTACAATTTTCACTACAATTTATTGCCATGCATTGCCATTATTAGTTTTCATGACTATCACATGATCGACAACATATCTCAATTACCATGACCTTATAGTAATGATATTGTTTTTGTTTTTTAAAACGCATAACCACAATAGTAATTTAATAGTGGTATTACCGCTGGTATAACCATGATAACCAATGATAATAGTTGATAATATGGTAATACCATTATTAAATTACTCATAAATTTCATTATTAATTGACTACCAACTATTATCATTATCACTACCAACAATTATTATCATTATCATTTACTACCAACCATTTAATATGGCATTACCCAGTATATAACCAATGATATTATCAACTACCACAAAAATTGGTAACATTGGTTATCACTTACCATATGATAGTTACCATATTATCACCTAACTATTGTGGTGATTATTACCCTATGGTAAATAAACATAGACCCTGAAAATGAGCAATTTTTAGTGGAAACTAATCTTCCAACCCCTATCTGCCAGGGTCTATGTTAATTTACTGGAGGGTACCAGTGATATCAATAATGATATGAACCATTGAGAAATGGTATAAAAACCAATGATACCAATATTAATCATCAACTACCATAACTACCATTGGTTTCTACCAACTCCCCCCACGTTGAGTTTTTTAGGTGGACCCCAAGCGACAAAGCATGCGATCCATGCGGCTCGGCGAGCCTAGGAGGACGGTAAATGTGGAAAAATCCCCACCGTTTGGAGACGATTTTCCTGGTGAAGTTAGGGAAAACCCATGAAACTCCATGAAAATCCATGAAAATTCATATGGATTCATGGTTTTTATATTTTATACACCTGTTTACCTGAAATGGTAAACGTTTACATATATAACTATGGAAAGATCCACCATTTTGTAGCTGGGAAACCTCACTATTTCTATTGCCATTTTCAATAGCTATGTAACAAATTACCAGAGGGTATGGTATTTTTGGGACATGTTAGGGAAAATCTATGGAAATCCAGTATTTGTAGATGATAAACTGGTGAAATTTATGGTTTTTGGACATTTGATTGTTAGTTTATCTTAGGGTATCATCTAAGGTGTGATTCGTATGAATCAACATGGCAATGGAAAAACTCGTCTTTATACTGGATGATTTCTTCTTATTTTTTTTTAGGTCAAGCCTAAGGCGATAAGAAATAGTGACTAGAATCTTTGTTCAAGGGGTAGTTGAAGCCACCAACAAGACGAGGTTAGCTCGTGTTCAGATTGACATGCATTAAATAGATATGATTATTTGTATGCGTATGTATGTTTTGTTTTTTTCCCCCGGGCAAAATGGGTTGAATGACAATTGAGCAGCGCTCAAACAATTCGGGGTCCATACTACCTTTGATAGTTTGGAAATGACACGTTGGGTAAATACCAAAAAATGTCCTCATACTGTTGATTACAGTCCCCTATCCCCGTGATTATACCATACTATATTCCTACACATATTATTGTTTCTATTCCCCAGCATATCCCTATAAATATCCCTATGAATATCCCCATTCTAGTCCCATGATCAAACCATTTATAGATATGTTTTTGCCAGGAAAACTTCCATGAACCAACCACTGCAGTGGGCTCTGCCAAAACCTGGGTGGGGCCCTCGCTTGCTTCGCCAGGAGCTCCATTCGCCGGAGGTCCTTCTCGGACAATCCGAGACTTGGACTGGAGCGAGGTCCAAATTCGCTAAGCTGCCCATTTCTTGGGTGGGAAAAATATGGGATATGGGTGGTCTATCCCATATGCTCCATGTATGGTATATTTACCTACAAAACTGGGTGATTTTGGACAAGGGCAAATGTTGGGATTCATATTCCAGCACCATCGTTCGCATATGGCTATGATTACTCCCTTTTTTTGGTGACGATATAGAACATGCAAGGATCATGGACTGTATAGGGACCTGATGGGATCCTCATTCCCAGAATCTTCCCATGCGGATTGGGGGTTTCTTGTGGGAATGGGGATCCTATCAGCCATGGGGCGCCCATAAGTTCCATGATTTATTGTAGTTCCATATAGTTCCCATGGGGTGATTGATAGCCCTTCACTGGGTAATATTAAATCCCCAATCAATGGATGATATGATATGCCGATTTCTAGTTGAGATGCCCATGATGGGTGCTGAATTTAGAGTTGATACAGCCGATTTGATGGGTAATAATCAGCAACTACAATGGAGATAGAATGGGTATAGCTAGATACAACTCTCTTCCTTGGTTTACTTCGCTAATGGGGTAACATCAATCTGAGATGGGATATTGCTGGGATAAGACTACAGTACTACAATATACCTATCGAAGATGAAGATGAAGGGGTATGATAATAAAACATGCCCGATTGGGGTTTATGAAATTGGGCATGCCCCGTTTTCTTGAGTGATTTAATCTATTCAAAATGACTCCCTAATTACTATGTAAGGGCTTGTTACTGGGATGGTCAGCATTGGGCTTACCACATCAACCTGGATCATTCCGCCAGAAAATTGGGATGTTGCCCTTTGCTACCCTATTAATATGACAATCATCATCAATTAGCCATCTACAGTAAGTGCCAATTTCCTCCATATGCTCCATTGCAGGAGGTAGGAGGGTAATGAAACAAAACTTGGAGATCTTGGAGGGCAATAGAATGGAGTAGGAACTTGTGAGTCATCGCACATAACCCCATGATTCGGGTCGAGTCAAGCGCTATGGGATGATTGGGATGATGATTTCTGGCTGGTTAGGTTTAGAACATTGCCAAGTGCCACAACAAAGATTGTATAATAACACACACACACACAGATATATATATATATATATATATATACACATAATGATTGTATAATAATACATAATAAGTTATATAAAATGATTAAGATCTACTTGGGCATTGCCCAAGACTCCTGACAGTCCTTTGTGTTCGCCAAGGAATGCCACACTGTCTCGACACTGGCCTTTGCAGGCCATGGGCATCCCATGTGTTGTCAGCAACGGAATGCACTGGAATGGTGGTCAGAAACGGTACCCTCTGGTTTTAATGGGAAAACCATAGGAAAACCATAGGAAAATGGAGGTTTACCCTGGTAAACAGCCACATAACTATGGAAAGATCCACCATTTTGTAGCTGGGAAAACTCACTATTTCGACTGGGCCATTTTCAATAGCTATGTTTGACATAACCAGAGGGTAATCATCCCCAAATGGCCAAACAAATCCGTTATTTTCAGGTGAGTGACTGAATGATATAATTCAGCCAATTATCATAATGCTATATGGTTGATGATTTTTGCTGTTAAAAGTTCAATCTCAAGGTTCAAGGTGTTTCTCGCATTTCCACACACCATGTTTGCTCGGTGAGTTTGATCCGGTAGCCATTTTTCGAGAGAAATCCTGTTGTGGGTTTGGTCATGGACATCGGAAATTTCTTGAGTTAGCCTCCGGCAATGCCATGTGAAATCAACTACAAATGAGCTTTAAATGGGAACAGCATCTGTATTTAGATTATTCAGCGGATGTTTTTTTTTTCGTTGTATCAGCCTGAAATTCCATCTCGTCGAGATCCATGAGATCTTGCAATCCCTTTGGCAGTCTGCCCTAACATTCAATGATTGGAACCTATAAATGCTCCGAATTTACCATGATTTTACTCCTGGATTTGCAATGCAACCCGTTGGTTTCCAGGGTTTTCCATCTGAATTTTCCGGTGCCAACAGATGCTGGTTGGTGGTTTGGAACATGAATGGATTATGTTCCATTTCATAAAAAAGGATGTCATCCTTCCCATTGACTTTAACTCCATCATGTTTCAAGATGGTTAAGTATACCACCAACCAGTCATAATTAACCAATAATTAACCACCATTAGCCATCATTAACCACTATTAACCATTATTAACCATGAACCAACCAGGATCTCTCCGTGCCACACGGTTTCCCGCCAGGCGGAAACCACCGCGGCCGGGCGGATGCACAGCTTCAAGGGCATTAGGCCCGGGCAGGGCTGGAGTCACAGGTATCCATATGGAATCCATGGAGACAGGTATCACTAATATTAATGATGACAGTAATATAATGTCAACCCCGGATTTTGCTAAACCATGGTTTATGAAAATTAGGGGGGTACTCCCCAAATAGTCATTTCATCTAATACTTAAATAGTATCCCCCCAATTTCACAACCGTTTGGGGTTTATTAATCCAGGGTTGACATTATAATGATTATGAATTACTATCAATTAATGATGTTTTTTTTCCTATTTTTTCTCATGTCATGTTGTGGTTGTTTCTACTCGGATCTGATTGATGGTAGACTGGCTTCCATTGAATAATGTCTTATTTAAGACTAAACAAGCAGAGAACGGATACTTGATGTTTTGCTTAAGATCCTTCATTTCAGATCAATTAATGTTTTGCCCCAATTTGCCTCGAACCAACTTTGGGGTTTATTGAACATGAGCCAGATGTTGTATCGACAGCTATGGCTCAAACATATTAACATCGGTAGTATTGGACATGACCAGCCATTCCACTGGCACCCAAGAGATTAGACACGAGAAGCCTCTCAGTGACTTGCACAAAAATGCTGGGTTCCTCTTGACAACTTTGGTGTATGGTAACTTACTAAAAAACTAAGTTTGCCACTATAATGGTTGGAATTCGGTTTTCCTCCCACACATCTCATATATTTGGTAAATCCAATCATAAACTCTATCATAAACTATCATCAATTGAGAATTAGATTCCATTTGCCAATATAACTCACTGGTGCTAAACGTCGGGAATGGATGGGTTGCTGGGGGTTGCTTTGATGATTATGACTAGTGATTATGGATCATTCCCGAAAATTCCCTGCATTTAGCACCAGTAAGATAAACTATTGGTAACTAATTGAACCGTTGGCAACTAATTGATATAGTTGAACCATCATATTACCATCATTGAACCATTGAACCATCATAGTTTATGTCAACTATCATCATATCACCATTGAACCATTGGCAACTCTCATCCCGTCGGTGCCAGTGGCAGTGTGGCAACGGGTGGGTCGGGTCGCCCAGAGGCCACGCTATTTGGATCATCTCAGCCTCCCAGGTGCCCTGGTGCCCTGGGGATTGGGGATCTCCAAATAGCTGGACTTTTCAGGTGAATTTTTGAAAAATAATATGAGCATGATGGACATTTTGATGAAATATCCAGCCCAAATTGGGATATGTTGAAGATGTTGATGGTCATTTTTGTTGAATTTTGAGATGCAATTTTTGGAGTATTTTGGGGATACAGGATGCACCATTTTCAGACACACCCACGTACCCAGTTAATATGGCCATTACCCTTTGGTAAACTAACATAGCTATGGAAACCCTCTAGTTAGTTATTTAACATAGCCATGGTATAGATGGTCCATAGAAATAGATGGTTTACCTATTAAACATGGTGATTTTCCATGGCTATGTTAAATAACCAGAGGGTATATCAATGGGAATTTCAGGATCCGATTGATTGGAGGTACCTACCATATATAAGGCCTATTTTTCAGGCCTATGTAAGGGAATATCACCGCAAGATATGGCCTCATATGGTACAGTACCTCCATTTTAGGATCCTGGAATTCCCATTGATTATATAAACCATCATAAACTATCGTAAAACCAATTGAATCCTATTAAGACCATCATAAACTCACATAGAACTCCCACTTTATTTTTCCATGTCCCTCCCACCCCCCGTTTCATCGGCAGGTGTCGAGCGTGGCCTCAGTCTCCGCAAGCACAGCCGTGGGCCTCGTGAGCGCCGGGCGCGCTAGCGCGCAGCGCACGCAGCGCACGCAGCGCACGCAGAGGGCGGACGCCCTGTGAAAAACTTCAAGGAGTGGAGGTCACCAAGCAGAAAAAGGGAGTAATATTGTTGTTAACAATGGTGTAATTATCATGTTATAATGATATTATCATGTTATAATAATACCCCTTTTTATCATGTTATATTATAATATGTTTGGTGTAATTATCATGTTATAATATATGGTGTTATAATATTAATAATGGTGTAACACTATGATTGTCATAAATTGTAATTATCACGATAATTTTGTTGATTATTATTATTGTTGGTGAATGTTGGTTAACCATATAATTGTGTAATATAATATTAGGACATATTATTACTATAATAGGGCTGTGATTAGTAATATGATTGCTGTAGTATTTTTTGTTGTTGTCATATATTGCAATTACTTGTAATCATCACCATAAATATTGGTGGTTCATGGCGGTTAATATATTGGTATATATTGGTTAATCGGTTAAAAGGAGACATCAGTTGAATTACAATCTGTATAGTGATGACTAAAATGATGATTGCAATGGTGATGACTAATGTTTAGTGGTCTTATCGTCACCTTGTAGCGTAGCGAAAATGGGGAGCATGATGACTACAAGAAATGGACTTAGGGATAAACTATGTGTCATCCTATATGTTTGAATCCTCAAATCAACTTAGGCAAAAATAAACTCATGTCTGATCCCAAAGAATGAGATTCAACTGACAAAGCCAACAAGTTAAAATTCACCCCCCAGACATATACAGAAACGCCCAACACCATGACATGAACATGTGTAAACTTGCGCCATCCACATGATGAACCACATGATTCCACCGGCCAACAGATTAGAAAAAAAAGAGACACTAATAGACACACACACACACATGAAAATCCTGGTTGAATCGTTGAAACTATCGTAGTGGTTAATGATGGTTAATCATGGTTAATGATGGTTAATGATGGTTATCGGACATTGTTAAGATCTTCTTTTGGGACGCATTATCTTAAGACATGATAAGACACATCCGTTTTTCGCACCTTTTGGGCCCTTCCAGTGGCCAGTGCACAATTCACCGAATTCAGAACGGCAGCGCGCTTCCGGTGCTGGAAGTGGCTGCCAGCGGCATTGGTTTTTCAGCCGGAGTCTGAGGGAACCATATGATTTGAAACATATGTATACATGTGTTTCAATGGTCTAGTTTTGGATAACTGGTTGGTGGTTTGCAACATGAATTTTATTTTCCCATATATTGGGAATGTCATCATCCCAACTGACGAACTCATATTTTTCAGAGGGGTAGGGCTCAACCACCAACCAGATAATTTTGGATCTGGAATTTGCATGATTTTCAGACAATAGGAGTCGAGGTCTAGGCTCAATTTGCCGGATTCTGCGGTGCATGTGTGGGTTGGTCCAGAGGTAGGTGTAACAAAGCCTATAATTACAATTGATGTGAACAAAGTTCTGGTATATGATGGCATATTGCCAGAAATAAATATGATGCCCGTTCCTTTCCAACAATTCTGGATGTTCAATTTATGGCCATTCTAATGTGGAACATGAATCTATTCACCATGTGATTTTTGGGCACAGCATTTTCAGACTGATTTGTCTAGACTTCGCGACGACTTATGCTCATTCCGCCACATGGAGAAAGATGTTCCCTTCATGCGTGAGGTGATATCCATCAGACTCCTGGTAGATTCTTATCATCTTTCACACTTATCTGACAAATAAGCCACAGCTTCCTTCTCAAGCTTCCTTATCATATCAGTTGAACTCATGCTGCTGTTTGTACGATGCTGTCTATGCATTTCTATCCATGCACCTTGACCTAAACCCCAACAATTAATCAACACCATGGTTTTCTCGGCTTTTGGCCATCAAAGCCACGCTGTTGTTGCTGACAGTATCATTTCTGTATATGTTTGTTGTGTTTGAGTATTTTTTTGGGATTCATCAGACGGCTTTCATCAATTTTTGTGTTTTTTTTAACGCATTCTTGCTGCTCTCAAATGGGTTGGTCTGAATAGGGCACCCCCAAATTTAATGCTCAATCATTGTATGTCCGTTTTTCAGACTGCAAATGAAATGGCATGCCTCATTTTCGGACCGGAAAAACATAGTGCTAGCACACACACAATATATATATATGTATACGATTGTATATTCGATTTTATCCTCATGATTATTTGGTAGTCAAATCCCTTTTAAATGGGGTAAATGTCTGGCTATATGTCCCATTCCCTTGCATTCATCTTTCCATCTCTCGACTCGACTGGCACCGTAACGGGACGACTGCTGAAGGCACCCTCGCCCCGCCGCCCCAAAGTCAATGCTTAGCTGCAGCTGGCTACCCTTGGCCGGCAGAAACATGGGTGATTGACAATCAAACTATAATTCCCATCGGATCCATGGTGCTGCTATATATGGTAACATTTATCATCAATATACCCCCAATGTTAGCATATATACCATACATGGATCCTATGGGATTAGATCAATCCTTTTCCCAACTGGTTGATGATCAAATGATCAATCTATGGTGTTTAAAATCAATCTTGGGATCAGGGATCTATTCAATCTGTAGATTGTTGATGGCAATAGATGTCCTTTTCCCACTGGTTGGCTGATTAGTACATAGAGGGCACCCCCCTGTGGAGGCCAACCAATAGGTGGATCCTATCTGATTGGTGGTTTGGAACAGCCATAATGGTTGTTAATAATGGTAAATCATGGTTAATGATATATACTCATTGGTGGTTTGGAACATGAATGGATTGTGACTTTCCATATATATATATTGGGAATGTCATGATCCCAACTGACGAACTCCATCATTTTTCAGAGGGGTTGGTGGCTCAACCACCAACCAGATATTGTTGATGGACTATTGTGTTATGATTTATGTTGAACTGTTGATACCCATATGCTCCATGTATGGAATATTTACCAACATTTGCCCTAAAAATCACCCAGTTTTGTAGGTAAATATACCTGCACCATGGAGCATATGGGATAGTTGGTTATAACACTGTTTTGATAGATAGCCATTTTTCCCGAGTTGGATCTGGTTCCGTTTGCTTTGCCATCCCGAAGTGGATCAGGTTGATCAGCATTCAGCATCCAAGTACCATCTGGTTATGACTAACATAGCCATGGTATAGATGGCCCATAATAGATGGTTTACCTATTAAAAATGGTGATTTTCTATGGCTATGTTAAATAACCAGAGGGTAGCAATTACACGCAATAGTTGACAAAACACACATAATTTAATATTAATTGGAGATGGTCTAAGATTATGAACCCCCCAATTCCGTGGTTTAAATGAGGAACTGCAGGGCCTTGCCCGGAGATATCTCAGGGATTTTTCATGTCGGCATCATTCCGATGTTGTCCACGGTGCAGCTAAAACATGGGCGCCGCTCCAGGACTTCCGAAGAACAGTCGGACCGAATTTCGTGGAGGGTCTGAGAAATGAGATGTGCAGCTGTGCGGTTTCTGGGGTGACTCAAATACTTGTCGATTCGTATCACAAAAAGGGAATTTTGATATGAATCATAGGATATGAACTATATGACTATATGAACTATTTTATTCTATGAGGTGCATCAGGGATTATAATTACATAAGATTATATAATTAAATAATTGTTGTTCTGAAGGCGCACAGGCCCTGAAGTGTTTCGCTCATTGGGCGATATGTTACCCTCTGGGAATTCAACATTATAATTATTGAACATCAACCACGGAAAATCACCATTATTAATAGGTAACTCACAATTATTAATAGGCCAACTATCATAAATCATTTTCTAATGGGTCATGTTCCATAGCTATGTTACATTAACCAGAAGGTACGTGTAAAGACTTTTGGGGATCAACTACTGTACTTTAAGCCGGAAGCAGCCGTCTCCTGCAATTCCGGGTTGACGACTCGAAAACACTGGCTACATGGATGTGCGCCCAAGCATTGGCAAGAAGAAGGAGCGTAGAAAGAAGAACGCATTTCTTTGTACAAGTTGAACTCCACACCAAAAGAGTTGGTTGAATAACATTAATCCTTTTTTTCGTTGGTTCTACTTCCATGCAAATCTAAATAATTTTTGGATGACATGCTTTGTACAAAACATATACTACATCCTCATGCTTGAACATTTCCTCACTTGGATGTCAAGCATTAGAACAAGGGTGTCGATCAAAACAAATCATTGTGCAGAATCTAAAACTCGAAACGGTCCAAGTCTCGTACAATGGCAGCATCTCCTACTGGACCCGCAGTTGTTTGGCTCAGGGCAGGGGGAAAGGGGCACTGGGCTGCCGCAGCTGCCGCATCTCCGCGCAATGGATGCGGGCGCAGCTTTTGGGAGAGCCAATGTCGCTCGGACTGCCAGTTCTGAATCCAGGCATCGCCAAATGAAATAAGCCACCAAGGTCAATGAGCTATAAAATGCCCCTTAAATCTATATATACTTAAGGATAGTTAAGGAATCCTAGAAGAACCCTTAGGCACTTTTTTCTGCCCTCGGCGCCTAGGCAGCCGCATAGGCACTTTCACCCGGAAGTTTGCAAAACTCGGCACATTTATATTGATGTAGGCATTTTTATCTCAAGATGTTTTTTGTGCGCCGACATCATTTTGTGCCTAGGCATTTTTACCCGGAAGTTAGGCGGAAAAACCCGGAATCTAGGCGGAAAAAAGCGGAATTAGGCAGAATTTTGTTCGAAACATTTTTGTGCACTGAACAACATGACAAGACCATACAATTGTTTTTTCAGCCTCGGCATTTTTTTTGGGCCTAGGCATTTATTCTGGGAATCGGCAGAAAATAACGCCTACAGGCAGGTTAGGCACTTTTTTCTGCCTAGAGGAGTTTGTATAGGTATGATTATGATAGATCATCTAAAAGATTAAATGTAGACCCTAAAGGGCGGGCGGGCCGCACAGACCTGGTCTAGTGGAGATCCCATTTCAGCGGTATTTGTGGCAAGTTTCGCTGGTGAACCATTCGTTTTGTGGTCATGCGATTTGCTACGCGTGATGATCGTGATGGCATGTGATGGCTATGTGGAGAACGTATCCCCAAGATTTCTCACAGTCACTGAGTCACTGCAAAACCTGCAGGACCTTCATGGGAAACAGCAGTCATGCACACAAAAAGCACCGACAGTTAAGGTGGAACCCGAGGAAATAGTATGAACAACTCGGGAAAGCCCTGTTTTCAAAGCTTCTAACGCCAAAAAAATGGTGGTTACATCAGTTACATGTCAGATTTCAGGGGGAGGTTACGGCCATGACTCATAGAGCTCCAGATGTTGCAGGTTCACTATGTGAACGAAGAGTATGACGAGGCACTCCAGAACTACACGCAGGCGATTTCTCTTCAGGACCTAGAAATAACCGGGGACCTCTGGGCATGTCAAGTTGCTTGGTGCCACAGTAAATGGAGAAAAAAACAGATGGACATAGATGAACATTTAAATTGATAGATAGATGACCTGGTAAATTGACAGGCTTATTTTGTTTCATGTTAATAGGAAAAGCCGACCAGAAATTGAATTGTTGGCTATCTAAGATTCGCCACCTCCGGAATACTCGTTTTTGAGAGCACTGATAGATAAATAGGTGGAAGTGAAAAAAACCTTTAATGACTTCCCCAGATCACGAGACAAATGGCAACATCGCCACCATGGTCTAGAAACATGTTTGACATGGATTGTATGTCCCTTGGGGTATGGTCATCAATCCAGTTGCATGGGGGATTTATATGCCCATTGTAAGGGTTCCCAATAAGGATGGATGACGATAAATATATAGGTACCATGGTTTGAGGGAGACACATGGACTGCCAAACATGTCGGAGAGGCATTTTAATAATCTCACCACATATGTGTTCTTTTCCCCACAGTTACGGCTCAGTTGAAAAGAACAGAACTCCGTCATCGCGGCTTCCGAAAAAACGTCTCCGTCCACCATGCGCTTCGCGACCCTGTTGCTGCTCCTTGCGCCGTGCGCAGCCTACGTGGCGCCCGGCACTGCGCCGGCCGCCGGTGCCGCGCCGGCTCGCCACGTGGTGCAGCAGCAGCAGCAGTTGCTGGAGGAGGAGACGAACAGCGGAACGGGAGCGCTGCTGGCGAGCGGATTTGGTGCCCTGGATGCAGAGGTTTGATGGTGATTTTGATCCCCAAAGGTGATTTCATGGGGCAATTTGTTTGCAAAATCCATTGGGAAGCTGCATTTGTTTGAACTTGTTTGAACCTATTTGAACCTGTTTTATGATGACGACTCTTGATGATCGTTTTCCCCATCAAAATGTCAATGGTAATTACTCCAATCATCACTAACTATAGTATTAGAGTCATATTGTTCTGCTATCTACTGACTATCAAGACTGTAATCATCTATAATATATTGATATTTCTGCAAATCTAGTGTTTTTTTTAACAGTAGCTGGTTGGTGGTTTGGAACATTTTTTATTTTCCATAATATATGGGATAATCCTTCCCATTGACGAACTCATATTTTTCAAGATAGTTAAGGCCACCAACCAGTATAACTCATCGTTGTGCTATCTACTGACTATCAAGACTATAATTAATAATCTATAATATATTGATATTTCTGCAAATCTAGTGGTTATAACAGTAGTTTATGGATAGCCCCATCCTGCAGCAGTCTTTCCCTGGGTAGTTTATCCTAGGCCTTGGCGCTTTGCTGGGCTGGATGACCTCGCGTAAGCAGCAGATCGCTTCGACCGTTGCGGCGGTAGCGGTGGCGGTGCCCGCGGCAGCCAATGCCATGGTGGACTACGACGCCTGGTGGGGAGCTGGTGGTGCTGGTTTTAACACACCACTGGTGGGTAGATTTTGCGGCTAAATTGCGATGTTGGTTGGGTTTCGTGGTTTAAACAGAGCTAACAAATTGTGTCTTTGGTGGGTTTGACTTTGCAAACATTACCCTTTGGTTATTTAACATAGCCATGGAAAATCACCATGCTATCAATAGGTAAACCATCTATTTCTATGGGCCATTTTCCATGGCTATGTTAAAAAACCGGATGGTATTTAAAAAAAACGCTAACCACAATTTAAAAACCACTGGATCTTATCAACAAAAGGTGGATTCGACCAAGAAAATTGGTGGCACTGTGGGCAAAAGCTTGGGTTTAACAAACAAACATTAGGACTAGGATTTTAGCAGAGATTCAATCAAAAACAATACGGGCTTTAATAACTTTGATGAAGAAACACATGGATGTGTTTTTGGTGATAAGGGCGATAGCACCAACATACATACACCAAATGTATCCAAAAGTATGCAGCAAAGATGGGTTGGTTTGGTAGAAGATGTTCAAACATCAGGGGTTCCCCGCTTTACGCTCAGGCCGTGGGGTGACAGCAGCTCCGGTATCCATCCCCATTGACATCCCACAGTCCAAGTTTTTTTAACAGCACACGGCTAAGGACAACATCCAGTACCTGGGTGGAAGTGACAAGGTGGACATCAACAACGCCAACATCCAGGCGGATTGAAGCCGCCAAATGGCCGGTAAAGTGTGAGCATTTTGATGTACAAATCGCCATTTTTTATAGGTGGTATAAATCATTCCCAAATGGGCTGTTTATTGTTGTTTTATCAACATTACATATTTTGGGTGTTTTTTTTTTTGGACGGCAATCCGGATTACTGTAGTCTCATTGAAGGCGTACAGTGATGTTCTGTAGGGGAGTTTCATCACACACGTGCTGATTTTGAACTCAATCAGGATATTATCAACCTTGCTGTTCGGCTAAAACCTCAACTTTGGTTTACTTTGGTAGGTCACTTGTTCATTTTTTTGGCATTTTTTGGCAACGTGCAGTCAATCCTGCAAAGACTCATGTTGCTGGCACAATGTTTAACAGCCTTCGGCATTCCGCCGGCCCTCTGGCTGTTGCCGGGAGGCGGCTCTGTGGCCTGATGAGGATGAGGAGGATGACTGGATGTAGCTGGCTGGCTCTGGGTGGCTAACTGGTGCTAGGTGGCTGGCTGCATGGCTGGCTAGGTGGCTACGTGCCTGGCTGTGGCTGGCTCTCCTGCCTCGGCTGTGGCTGGCTGAAGTGAAGGCTAATATACTTGACATGCTTGCTGTGTTGGCTGATGAGGCTGATGAGGAGGATGACTCTGGCTGTGGTAGGTGGCTGGCTAGGTGGGAGCTGGCTGGCTGGGTGGGTGCTACAGTAGCTACATACAAAACATATTTATACAGATACATATACATATATTGCACAGCAGCCAAAGCAAAAACCCCTCGAAGAGGAAGATTAGCCTAAGCTTAGCTGAGCTAAAGATGTATCAGAAGAACATCCACAAAACACGCCGGCAGGCCGGCGGATTTGTATGGCAAAACCATGTAAAACCCCGTGTACCTGAGGTCATCAAACCCCATCTAACCCCAGCCGCCCTTCAGCATCAGGCCTATCGTCAGTTCCCCGGCATGTTCCCCACCATCTCGGGCTTGATCGCCACCCATGGACCCTACAAGCAGGTCTCAGCACCTTGGACAGCAGATTCAGCAGATTTGGGAGCTTGTCAACAACTTTCACCTCCTTCGGATTCCTTCGGCACGCGCTGGTCATGTCTCTTTTGTTTGAGTTTCTTGGGCGCTCAAGTTTTGGAGCGCTCCCTCTCCCTTCAAATTTCAGGACATCTACAACATCCCCGGGATGGAGGACAAACTGAAGAACATTGTGAAGAAGCTCCTAGGCCGAAAAGGATGAGCCAAACCCCACAGGTGACCCCTCCAACTTCAGAATCGTTTATCGAGGGTTTCTAACTACTTACCAGCAGCATCCAACAGCCACTATTATATAATTGCTTATTTATCAATCAGTTTTTGTTTCACTTGTTTGGGGGCGGGTCATATTTTTTTGTTGGTGAAATTCCATGAGAGTTAAGCTGTGAAACGCCACATCTCAGGACTTCAGGGCTTGCTAAGTTGACTGAAACCAAGTGGTTAACCTTGGGTTGATGGGTGATGTAACCATAGTTGATGGGTTCATAAACCAGCTTATGACTCATGGGGTCTCGCCTTGTGTGTATATAATCATATAATCATATATCCAAATATTATATATATAATATAAATACAATCATATGTGGATAATGTGTTGCTGCTTCCAAACGGCCTCAGGGAGCTTTTCTCCCTGGCCTCGCCCCATTTATTTGTGCCCAGGTATGAGGGCAACCTGGTGTGCCTGCCAGCCAACCCAGCCTACTTCATTGACCGCATCAACAACGGCAACTACCGTTGAGCCTATCCCGGAGCCGCGGCCCGGCAGCGAAGATGGAGGGCGTTTGGCTGTAGATGTCCCTGCAAAGAAGTTCTGAACAATTCTGAACATGGAAATGAGGATATATATATATATATATATAATAGGGATAAAAGTGAACATTTTATGGGATAGATATTCAGAAAATCCCAATGACTCACTTTAAGTACCTATGGATCTATGGCTTCATTCTGGACTATCACTGCTATGGAAGAATTTGTCGACTTTCAGGGTACGAATTAAAAAACCCTGCGAAGTCAGTAGAATTGGTGAAGAGTTTTTGGAATCGTCCCACAATTGGAGGCCCATGGGATTCCAACAAACATGTGGTGAAAATGGAGGTTTTAATGGGAAAACCATAGGAAAACCATAGGAAAACCATAGGAAAACCATAGGAAAATGGAGGTTTACCCTGGTAAACAGCCACAGAACTATGGAAAGATCCACCATTTTTGATGGGTAAATCAACTATTTCTATGGCCATGTTCAATAGCTATGTTAGTTTACCATAGACACCTGATGTGAATGGTACTCTCAGAAACTAAAATTCTACTCACTGATGTATCCAATTCTATTCCCATTGTTTTCCCAATCATATCTCTGTTATCAATGTTATAAATGGCATCCAATGGGTTTCACCATTTAGTGTATTAGCAACCGCAACATGGTTGCTCACTCGAAACTATCTCATGTTCAACTGTTTTGTCCGCCCACGTGCTGGTTTATCTCCATGTCTCTTACTCAATCGGGATGAATTCCCATGGTTTCCTGAGCGGTCGTTTCAGCTTGCGGCACTTGAGGCACTTGTCATACCAAACCTGAGCCGAAAAGACCGCCCATGTCATGGTCTCTACCCAAACAGATAAACCGCTGCTAGGAAAGTCGACACCAGTGAGCAGCTAGGCACCAGCAAGTGTATTAAAACATGGAGGTTTGGACATGTTTTGGCAAATGAACATGTGATTTATTCACTGTTGTTCGCAAGAAACTGAAGGTGGACCTAGGTGCTCATGATAGTAGGTGGTAGTAGTGGTAGCATGTGGTAGCTTGAAACCGTGGACATGATACTAGGGCTTTTTTCACGTGCCAAAGCGCCAACCACAGAACGTTGGCGTTTCGACCGAAGAAAGACCGTCAGCGGTGGCTTGCGGGTGATGTGTCTATCACAAGTTTTCCGGTTTTAATCAAATGTGTTCTTGTTTTTGTCCTAAACTGGTGTGTAAAACTCAAAAGTTGCTGCCTTGCGAATCAAGGTTTTCTTTGCCAAACTATGTTCTTCGTGTTCTTCATTTCTTATCAGTTCTTTCTGGTCCAATCCCAATCTTAAACTAATAAACATGAACTGGCTGGTGGCTTGGAACATTTTTTAATTTTTCCATAATATATGGGAATGTCATCATCACTGACTTTCACTCCATCATTTTTCAGAGGGGTAGGGCTCAACCACCAACCAGCCAATTTTTTAACCAATGATTAACCATCATTAACCACTATTAACCATTACTAATCACCATTTTCCTATGGTTGTCCTATGGTTTTCCTAGGGGGAAAAAGGTGGCTCAACCCACCAGCTTTTTCGCCCCGCCCCGATTTGGGATGATGGATGGGCTTCACCAGATCCCCACGGGTCCACCAGCCGCGTCAAGCTGACAGAATTCACCAAGCTGATAGCCTAAACCTACATAGCTTTTTCGTTTTTTTTTTGGTTTCTATCATCAATCAGCTATATCAACTGTTATCAATCAGCTATACCGGCTATATATGGCTATATCAACTAGAAATTGAGCAGTTTTACCAGATGGTACACCTCCATGTTCCTATGGTTTTCCCAGCTATAAACCTCCATTTTCTCCACATATTTTTGTTGGAATCCCCATGGGCCTCTGGGGATATCAGGACTGCGTGGAATACCGCAGCTGTCGTGCCGCGTGCCAGCTGAAGCTGGGTCGGTGCCGAACTTTCGAAGACCCAGCGCTGGGAGTGGTTTTTTACGGCACCGTATACGGAAGGACTTGGAGGAAGCTAGCAACAGTTAGGTTGGTGGTTTGGAACATTTGGATTATTTTTCCATATATTGGGAATGTCATCATCCCAACTGACGAACTCATATTTTTCAGAGGGGTAGGTATACCCCCAACCAGTTATGAATGGACTAAATGTCATATAGATATTAAGGCATATCCGGCATATCCATTGATGTATATTCATGCACCTATCATGACCTATCTATATTGTCAAAAAAAATGAGAAATCATGGAAAATAACTGGATAACAGGTTAATGCTATCCCATTATCAAAAGGTTGGACAATCCTGGATAATAGAGGATAATATAACTTATGTATGTTTGTCCGTAAATGTTAAATGAAAGATTACCTAATATCATAAGATTCCATGTTTGGACAATGGGATTTAAATGGATTTTAACAATGGATCGGATTTTAACATTGATATTAAGAATGGGCATTGCTAGTCGACAATGGATGAGATGTTTGTTCTCATGGATATTGAGCAAGGCCATGATTGGATCACTGCGAGTGAACTATGCATTTCACCTTGTTCCACTGACCGCTCAAGGATTTGTAGGGGGAGGTTAGAGTCCGAATTTCCATAAAGAGTCTGATTTATGCACTTTTGCTTATGACCAAACTAGGTTTGGAACACTGAAAAAGGGCTTTGTGGCATTTTTTGACTAGATCCCAGGGTAGGTATCACAAGTCAATCTTCCAAAAACAGTGTTTCTTGATATTTGTTGGTGTCTTCAACAGTGTCTTAAGTTTTACTTAGAGGTCCAAATTGCAAAGACAGAATATAAGAGGTCTTTCCTCTGAGGAAGTACCGGTAGGAGGGAACTAGAGAGGGGGTTCCAGATTCCCTATATCAACTAGTAAACTAACGTAACTATGGAAAATTGTTAAATCAACTATAAATCGCCATTTTCAATAGCTATGTTAAATTACCAGAGGGTACACCACCTACAAATGAAGTTTCACCACATGACATCAAGTTTCATGGTGATCCCAGTGGATTGGAGTGGAACATGATGAACCGATGAAGCCCCGGGATGCCGTGGTGATGGGTTTCTATGCGGTTTCACTGCTTTGTTTGAAAAGTTGTCTTGTTTGAACCAGTGTCTTGGCGTTTTTTTTTGGGAGTTGTGTGAATATGTGATACCGTCCAGTAAATTAACAGTTCGACCCTGGCAGTCATCGGGGTTGGAAGATTAGTTTTCATTGAAAAATGTTTATTTTCAGGGTCGAACTGTTAATTTACCAGAGGGTAACCTTTGACAAAATGATTTTCCAGTATGTTGCCCACATTTTCCAATGATATTCCCATTTCATGTTTGATTTGACACCGAAAAAATCATCCCATGGACGGCCGAGTTCCATCATGGCGCCAGTCTGGCTCAAGCCGGACGACCCTCGAAAAACTTCACGTGGTTTGACCCGATGAAACTTTGCGACTCGGAGACAGGATTGTGAGACCAGGGCCCTGTCGATATCGTTTGGATTATAACAAGCCCCATAAAAAAAGAGATAGAACAGTAATGTTCAACTATAAATTGTTGAACTGAAAAAAATCCTATCTGTTTTGGGGTTGCTACAAACAAACAGAAAAATGGGCCGTATATATATATATATATATATATATATATATATATGCATATACACATATGCCATATATGCTCCATGGTGCTGGTATATTTACAAATTACCTGCAACACTGGGCCGTTTTTGCAGTATAGACGGTAAATGTTATCGCTATATATATATATACCTCATACATATACATATACATATACATATACATATACATATGGTTCATGTTGGGGTGATTGTGTAGCCAATCTATTTCTGAAAAAAAAAACGAACAACCAATGGGACCCTTCATTCTTATGTTGACATTGTTTTGCCGGGACATATGAATGTCCCAAGGCAATTTGGATGCTGTAAATTGTGGAAGCTCTCAGGGATGCCACACATCAATGTCAAACCAGGGGGAGTACGTTAACTTCTGGGCTCTTTCGGGGGCATAGCATTTTAGCGATTTTAGTAGTAGGGGAATGATTCGGAATGATGTTTATGAGTAACCATGCAATTCTTCGGCCAGGGTTGATTCATTCAGGGTTGACATTGCAGGATATGGTAGCTTGATGTAGGTTGTGGTGTTCTTTGGGGCTTGTCGCCCCGCAATTGAGCGGCCAAGATTTGTGAATTTATGGTCAGTATGTCACCCAACACTAGGATTGGCCTACTTGCAAGCATTCGCCCCTGAAAGTATCCACACATAGTTGCTCTGTAGATTTTAAACACTGCAAGACCCAGAAGTATCATGAACCGTGCACCTGGAAGCTCCTCCCAGTTATCCCTGTTCAGTCAGTAACCTTGAATCCAGGCTACTGCGCTCTGTTATTTCTGAGACCAACTATAGTAACTATAGCCTCCGGTGATTTGTTACACTTTGTCATGGTATAAGATAGCCGATTGATAGATTTATCTATAAACAATGCTGATTGTCTTAGCAAACTGTCAAAGTATCACAGGATAGCTATTTAAATTCAGTGCGCCCAGCTATAGTTCTTGAGTTTCAATATAATTAATCTGGTTGGTGGTTTGTTTGGAACATTTGGATTATTTTTCCATATATTGGTAATGTCATCATCCCAACTGACTTTCATATTTCTCAGAGTGGTAGGTATACCACCAACCAGCCATAATTAACCCATGATTAACCATCATTAACCATCATTAACCACTATTGACCACTACTAACCACTATTAGCCACTATCAACCAGATTCAAGATGGTTGAAACCACCAACCAGTAATGGATTTGACTCTGCCATATCTTGAAACCTTTCAGACAGCGAGCTAAATCCTTCCGAGGTGAACCCTCCATCTCTTGAAGCCATGCATCTCGGCGATTCAGCGCGATTCCACCAACTAAAATCCCCAAGTCTTTGTATATACCCTCTGGTAAACATACAAAAAACTATGGAAAATCACCATTTTTTATGGGAAAACTCACTACAAATGGCCATGTTCAATAGCTATGTGACATTTAAAACCTTCCCGGAGGTAGTCCACAATACCTCTTCGTTTTTTTTTCAAAAGTCCGTTAATATTTAAATGTAGTTACCGGTAGTTGTACCAAATTTTGATTCACAACCTGGCCGGGCCTTGTGGAACTCAGTGAACCCCTCAATTTTTCGTTCGGGATCACTGGGATGCTCATAGCTATGACGGACCATGGAGTTAGTTATATAACCAGCTGGTACATGGATTATCATTGGGTTATTAGTTATTTCAATGTTTGTTTTTCAAATGTTTGTTTTTCAAATGTTTGTTTCACCCAGTTAGCAATCAGGAATATAACTAAACAGCTACTCCCATGGCCCATCAACATGCCGCTCTCCATCCCCTTTGGGCCGAGGTTAAGAGTGATCATTTGTCTTTCCTGGTCCATCGTCGCTTCTGTTAGGCCTGGCGTGCTGAAGAAGAATCACCATTTTGAATCGGCAAATCATCATAAGTCATGTATATAAATGATGAAATCTGGTTGGTGATTTGGAACCATGGAATTTTATGACTTTCCATTCAGTTGGGAATGGAAAAATCATCCCAACTGACTTTCAGTCCATCATTTTTCAGAGGGGGTAGGTGGCTCAACCACCAACCAGTTATAAATGGGCCATTTGCCATGGCAAACCTCCACCGTGCTCAGTAGGAACTGAGGCACAGAATGTTGGATTGGAGGATGATTCTTCCCCACAAATGGAGGCATATATATATATATTTACATACATGTATATACTAATTCAGCCAGCTAAAAGTCAGATAGATTATAGATTCCAGATATATATATATATATACAGAGAGATCCACATTCTGGATTTTCACAGAAAATAATAGGACATCGAATGTCCCAAAAATTGCGCCCAGGGACGGTGCCTTGGAACTTCATGGCGGGCTGTCAACAAAGATGCACCATGTGGCTGGGTTTCTATTGGAGCTGTGTACCTCATTGGTAAGTTACTATAACTTATAACCTCAGTTATAAGTTAATATCCTGTTGGTGGTTTGGCACATTTTTTATTTCCCATAATATATGGGATAATCCTTCCTAACTGACTAATATTTTTCAAGATGGTTGAAACCACCAGCCAGGTTAATATAACCTCAGTTATAAGTTATTGTCTGTTAAGTTACTATAAGTGGCTGTAAGAACCTCAGTTATTAGTTACTAAGTCAAGTGACTCCTAGTTCTAACCCCAGTTATAACTTAATACAAGCCACAATGCCAAGAAACTTTTACTTGGGATAAGGATGCATAAGGGATGATCTAAGCTACTTAGAATATCTTAAAATAAGAGATCCAGAATGTAAAGAGGTTTTGATGATTTTCAGTTTGTAGCCAAAGCTGGTATCTCAGGTTAGCCATTTGAATGCTGGATGAGGTTTTTCAATGCCTGACCCCTTGAAAGTTGGATTTTGGTCCTCCATTTGCAGCCATTTACACTTTTATTACCCTCTGGTAAACTAACATAGCTATGGAAAGATCCACCATTTTTAATGGGTAAATCCACTATTTCAATGGCCATTTTCAATAGCTATGTTAGTTTACCAGAGGGTAACTCGTATTGGCCATAAACCAACTGAGACAACACCAACTCCATGTGATGCCGGTCCGATAGGGACGTATGCTGGCTGTTTTGTTTTGATAAAACTCCTAAGTTGATAGGTAGGTTGAAGAGTTTTCTTCCTGCCACCAATGGAGGAAGATCTCCTATCCCAGCTAAACATGATCTTTGTTTGCAGGGTTGAATCGCCATTTCAACCTATATATATATATACATATGGTTGATGGTTCAATACTCATGATGTTTGTCGTTTGTTTAAGTCACTCTTAAAATGCCAGTCTGGAAGTTGAACCGACTCCGAGACTCGTTGTCGGTTCGACCAGCTAAATCCCGGAAAGTTTCATGGCTTTCATGGTAGGACATCACCATGTGTTGCTGGAAAGTCCCTATATTGAGGGGCACATCCTGCGCTGTTTTTCAGTCCAATGGGGCATAACATTACCAAAATCGGTGACCGGTGGTTAGGAGGGAGCGTTCAGGAGGGAGCGTCCAATGGTATCTTCCCTATTAAGATTAACTGGGGAGCCAAGGAGTTACTGAGAGTTTCCCGATCACATGAATCATGTGTTGCCTGATTTGATAATGATAACTTAACCTTTTGCTTTATTCTTATATACTACTTGATTTTTCAAGATACTAATATTCCCATACGCTTGGGCTTGGGAAAATAATGTTTGCCAGCAACAGAAATCAACAAGTGGCCGGAAATGCAAAATTTCCGGTTAAACAGCGCAAATCTATAGAGTCACCCACAAAAAGATAGAAAAGTACATCATCACCATCAAAATAGTGAAAATTCATTGTTTTCCATGTTTATGGGCATTACTGCGACCAAAAAAAAACATCGCGCAGAGGTCAGATCTCGTCATCGGAATCACCAGATTCAAGGTGCGGATGGGTGTGGGAAGTGGCCAGCGTGGGTTGCTCCGAACATAGAAAAAAGACAAAACATCTGCAGGGTAAATTATGTTGCGACCTCACTGGAATTTATCCCAAAATAGACCTCTGTCAGATTGATAAATGACTACTGTATTTGTTTAGCTAGAAACATTGTATATTGAACAAATCACGATGCAAAAAATGTTTTTTTTTCCAGTAGCCAGTAGACCTGTTGATTGAACCAACAATTAGGGGTATTAGAGTGTATAAGTTTTAAAAAACAACCGCAATGGGAATGCAGTGGTGATACAGATGATGTAACTAGCAATATAATTTTGGTTTGTCCAAAAAGATGGGTTTACCTCCAATCTAACCAGCATTTCTTGAATTTCAAATTGGTTGTCTCAACCAGAAGATTTTGAAACACCATATTTTCAGACAAGCGATTTGACGCAGATCTGACACAAAACTAACCATCTGTTTCATTGGAGATGAAGGCCTTAAAGGAAGTCCCCATGGGCTGCATGCAGCATGTGGCAATGGAACATCTCCTATAGAAATATCTATGAAATATCTATAGAAATATATGTTTATAGCTGGGGATATTCATCCATAAGGTATAATTATGTATATATATATATGATATAGGCATACATAGGTATATAGTACCCCTCTGGTAATTCATCCATATTATATATATACATATATATATATATATATATATATATATGTACCTGGGTAAATTGTAACGACCTCACTGGTCTCCCTCACTGGAATCATGTTTTTTTTTTTAAATAGGGGAATCATCCCCTTTTATGGCCGAACTATTCAGGTTAGTGAAACATTATAATTTACCCAGATATACCGCTGAGAAGCCCGGATGATCCTGTTGGGCAGTTACGTCTGGAATGGCTCAGACGCCATCATTGGCTGAAAGTTTCATGGGCTAAATGACCGATTTATAACTGTTGAATATGGTGGTGAAATATGGTGGAAAATCATGTGGAAAATCATGTGGAATAGACATGTATATAACTGCTTGGTGGTTTGGAACATGAATGGAGGATTTTCCCCAATAGTTGGGATGATGATCCAATCTGACGAACTCATATTTTTCAGAGGGGTAGGTATACCACCAACCAGATAATTCACTTTTCATGGGGCATAAACATCGTTTTTCATTTTTTCAAAGTAAGTTTCATGGGGTTTCATGGGCCTCCTACTTTTTTTTTACCACAATGAATCTGAACTTATTTTTGCAAAAACATCGTTCTGTATCCCAACGTGCCAGATCTTCTGTGAATCTATCCTTTAACAAGCCAAAATTCATGTGATTGGAGATGAATGAGGGGGTCAATGGCAATCGCATCCCCCGTTCAACCAGATTAAACACCCCATTCGATTAGGTCCCAGAAAATGTGGTTTCATTCCCTACTCAACCATGGGTTCCGGGGGGTGTTCAATATTCAAGATTCATCACCATTCCATCAATCATTCCATCAATAATTCCATCAATCATTCCATCAATCATTCCATCAATCATTCCATTAATCACTACCCATCACTATTAATCACTATCAAGCACTATTAATTAACCCCTATTAACCACTATTAAACCACTATCAATCACTATCAATCACTATTAACCACTATTAATCACTATTAAACCACTATTAAATCACTATTAACCAATGGGATCCAATTGGAAGGAATTTTTCAATGCATCACTGGGATCCCCGACATTGCGGCCAGAAGTGGACCCGGTAGAAGGGTCGGGGCCTCAGAGTAGATTGCAGCCGTGTACCTGTCTGGCTTGAGCTGAGGAATCGTATTTACCGGATTTACCAGAAATAACGGTTATAGTGATATATATATATATATATATACATATATATATATATTTATTTATTTATTTTTTTATGTATAACACACACACACATATATATATATATATGTGTGAATGCATAGTATAAGTTTTGATCAGTTACTTTGATTTGCGTTAGGTAGACACAGTGATTGCGCTTCAGACATGGCCTAGGGGTCACCAGCTGACGGTGGCAGACGTTCAAGGCTGGGACGGGAATTTTCAGCGGTCCTGGAGGGGTACGAATATGTGTTTGTCTGGAAATGATGTCTACCCCGAGGGTATAACATAACCATTTAATGGGGTCAATGAGAATTCGCCAACGGATTTGTTTTTTATGTGCTCTATTTCAGACAAAGCCACATGGATCAAGATATAGGAGTCGACACATGTAACTATACCATGTTTGGCCAGCGATCTGTGTTTATTCCATCATATTCCCAGATGCACTGGATTATGATTCCAGTTGAGTGCTATTCTTTGGGATTGGCCTGGGCTGAACGACCAATCAGTTTTTAGCATGGTTTAGAAACATTCCCAGACTCGCCAACACCAGTACTCCCCTCGCAGGCAAAAACTCCTTCAACGAGGAGGTCAGCACTGGGACGTGGTCGCTGTCAACTGCAGAATGAAGCTGGAAAATAGATGAAAATAGTTTGTTTATTTGGATGTAATTACCCACATATCATGGTCTCAGGTAAACCACCCAAAGAAAACATCCGACCTAAAAAAGCAAACGACAAAAACATGTTCGGGATGTCATGAATTCAGCTCTTGGTTTCCAGGTGTCCAGTTTTTTTAGGTGTTAACAGCTGAATCCTGCGAATAGCCACAAATCCAAAAGCTGAGAAATACTGTTGGTGTTGATCAAACCCACATGTCTACAGCTTAAATCTCCAAGTGTTGGAGATGTGTTTATCTCCATGTTCCAATTTAATTCCAAGGTTTAGTACGGGTGGTGACCCCAGTTCTAAGTTGGTTTATAACTCCATCTAAATATAATTAGAAGTATCATACACTATTGTTAGTATAGTTATAAACCAACTTAGCTAACTATAGGGGCCCCATCCTGTAACACACCTTAAGATTTTGTGATATTTTGAGTTCTTCTTTTCACTTACCCTCTGGTAAACTGTCACATAACTATGGAAAGATCAACCATTTTCAATGGGTAAATCCACTATAAATCACCATTTTCAATAGCTAACTGTTGACATAACCAGAGGTTATATCCCATTAAATCCCATTAAATCCCATTAAACAACCATTTTCCTATGGTTTTCCTATGCTAAACATTAGTCCTATCCTCGCGGAAGGACAGCCAAGCGGCGACCGTCAAAAGTCCAACGAGTCCAACGGTGCCGGTGCACAAGGCGAAGGTACATAGCAACTTGGCGTTCGGAAAATGGGGGTGAAAAATGGTGAAAAGAACTGGGTGATGAAATTTACGCCCAAAAAAAATGGGCAATCTCCAGATTTTGGCTCAATTCTTAGGAAATCTCACCATAAAACACCAATTAATGCTACTTAAGAAATAGTAAATAATCCCCAAATTCACCATAAATTGGTGGTACATAAACCATGAACATACATGTTTGCTTTACTAGCAAAAAAAAACCGGTAAACCCACAAGGGTGAACGAAGTTGAACGTACCAGGTGCCAGGAAACGGTCTGGATTAGGGTCCAACGTGATGATCTCATGGTCATGGTTGACTCTCAGGAACCGATTGATTGGAGGTACCGATTCCATATATGTTTGGCCTATTTTTTAGGCCTATTTAAGGGGATATACCGGATATACCCCCCAAAATATGGTACGTTTACGTACCTCTATTTTAGGATCCTGGAGATCTCCCATTGACATTGAAGCCATGGTGATTTAATCACTATTTTTATGGTGATTTAATGGTTAACAATGGTGAATAATGGGATGATAATGGGATACTACCCTCTGGTAAACAAAGATAGATATATTGAAAATGGCACAGTCGAAATAGTTGATTTTCCCAGCTACAAAATGGTGATTGTCCATAGTTAGGTTAGTTTACCAGAGGGTAGTTATAGTTTTATATCTTGGGTTTATAAACCCAGATATAAATTATTGGTTATCATTGGGATTGTCATATATCTGGGTATATTTCATCCGACCGGCCCCTGTTCTCCCGAACCCTGGAATCATATGGTTTATTTGAGGGGAATCATCCCAATAGCTGGCCCAAGATTTCAGATAGTGAATTATTAGAATTTGCCCAGATATATTATTTCGTGTCCGGGATAGATGATTGGTTTGTACGGATGGTTGTGGTGGCTAGCGTTTGTTTGTATGCGTAGATTATAAATTATAAGACTCATCTTGAAATTAACCAATTTACCAGTGTCAGGGACAGGGATGTCCACTTGCCTCATCGCATGGGAACCAATCTCTGTTTCCCGGCCGAGCAGTTCCTTCCATGTCCCTTAAGCAATTGAAAAACAGGTCATAGTCATGGTCCTCTGAGATATAGATGCTGGTTGGTGGTTTGGAACATGTTTTATTTTTCCATATATTGGGAATAATAATCCCAACTGACGAACTCATATTTTTCAGAGGGGTAGGTATACCACCAACAATAATGGATTAGATGGGTACACGAAAATCTCCGACAGAAAACAGGGACTCCACGTCTCCACATCCTTTTCGACGAAAAGACTCAGGCAACACCCACGGCAGTGCCTTGACATCACAGGGCGGCAGGGCGGGGTGGATGGCGGCCGCAGTACTGGGCAGACTCAGCAGTGAAATTTGGGTTTGTCTGAAAATTTTGGGGGGACCACCCCCCAAAAATTGCTGCCAATTATATTGAAATGGCTAAACGTGTTGTTTTTCAATCAATCTTCAGACGCACACAGTCAGCCGAGGCATGGCACAATGGCACATCACAGGGGTTGCCTAAACATCGCCGAGGGGTCAACCTTGGATTAAGATCCAAAGCGGTGGTTTCTCATCAGGAGCGTTCCCCCCAAATAGTGACACTTAAACAGTCCAGGTACCTTTTTCATCCAGATTCACAGTATAGATGGGTGGCTACATTGATTGTATTACCGTTTGGTCATGAAACATGGTTTGCTGGACCCCCGCATCTAGTTTGATGATTGTCCAATTTAAATGCAAATTTATAGAGTACTTCCATGATTTTTCCATTGCTATGTTTGATGACAGTGGAGGGTAGTCATTCTTTGTAATTCTATCGATGAAGTCGACAAGACTGGCGCAGGTGCCTGCCACACGATGCCACACAAAAAAAAACAGTTGAAATTGGCAGGAAGGCACCAACTTCACGATCCTCATGGCATATATTAACTTTCGGAGTGTCTTCTTGTTGCGGTGTTGCCTTTTCGCCTTTTGGGACTGCCAAAGTTTCTCACGGGTGAAAAGATCATCCCATGCCATCAGTTTCCCCAAGTGTTTACCTCAGCTCCCGTGGCCAGGAAACTTTGTGCCGCACCGGCCACAGCGAAAAGCACTCCACGTCCGCACAGATCCCATCGCAGTGCTGGCGCCGGAAAAGGAGTCCTGGCCCGCACTGAAAACCGGGGAGTTGACAAAAACTTAGAGGATATAATGGGATATTATATACGTATGTATACAGTAGTTTATTTATAGTTTGATAAACAACTGGGATAAACTCATGGGATATTAATTGGTATCCAGCTTACTGATGGGATATGAATGGGATAGACTAGATCCCATGAAATCGATCCATATTGGAATTTTATTATTAAAGATATAGGTTCAACATGTTAAAAACAAATTGTGGATGGGATACACATAAACGTATAGTTTTGAAGAACAAAAAATTATGGCACCATGGGATCTTAATGCGGATGGAATGGGGACATGGATACATTTGATCACGACCGCGACCTCATCGCAACGTCACTGGAATGGTGGTGAACGTAAAGGTGGGTATCTCCATTGGGATTTCGGAGGTAAGAATCGTTTGGAACGGTGGTGAAGAACTAGTAGTGGTGGATTTACTCCAAGTAACAGAACAGTGCAAGATTGGTATGTTTATTGGTTTACCCCACATGACTGGTCATTCGACCAGTAAACATGGAATGTTGTTTGTGTGGCTCTCGGTCTCAATCTCGGGGGATGCTCTTTGGTAATTTGACAGTTTGCTATGGAAAACCATCATCCTTTTTCACAGATATATCATCTACAGAAACATGATAGATTTACAAGCTATGTTTAAATATGTTTAACGATTTGCATGGATGTACAGACTTACAGATCAGTTATCCATATACTTTTCATAGATATGTTCGATTACCAGCAACACTATTTTAGGCTGTGTCATGTTGTCCGAGAATCGGGGATGATTTGGGGCGATTTTTTGTGGACGGACGGAGAAAGAATGTATGTCTTAAAAAGAACCCATTAATTTAATGTGGGAAACCCAGTAATGAACCTACCATTTGAGCAGCACATTTGGGGATGGTTTATACCACCCATTTACGGTGATGACTTGGGGATGGTTGATGGAATTGAGTTTACCACATTAGTGTGGTTGATTGTGATTAATTGTTATTTATTGTGATTTCTGGTGTGCTTTTTTGGTGATAAATGGCGTTTACCGGGGATTGATGGGAATATCATGACGATATATTGTGGCAAAGCCAATGCCACAAACGATCCCCAATATGACATATTATGACCACATATGGATATAAATGGGTTGTAGAATCCATCCCCAAATGGTAGGTTTATACAGGTTTATGGCATTGGGTTTACCACATTAGCCATGATGCCTATAGGTGTGAGGACCAAACCACGCTGGAAGCAGAGAAATCTTGTCGCAATCGATGCTGCAGCAGGGAAGCGGTTTGCGTGATAAGCCCGATAGCTATATGCTCCAAGTGTCGCCAGCTGATCAGGATGGAAAAGAAGATGATAAAGATGAGAAAGGAGAGGACAAGGACAACAACGAAGAAGAAAAGAACGGTGCAGCGGGCGAAGAGGGCGAAGACGGAGAAGAAGAGGAGGACCGATCCGAATTGCTTCCAGCTGCCTGCTTTCTTTGGTGGACAGGGTTTGATTCTGTCTCGTTGAAACGTTGTCATTTTGTTGTAGGGGGAAAGTGTATGAAAGTGTATGGAAGTGTATTTTCTCAATGTTCTTGCATTTTGAACGATTTAAATCCAGGATAGCCAAGGGACAAACAAAGAGAATCAGCATCTATACATACTATATATATATACATTTAGAGAGAGAGAGAGTGTATGTGTATATAATATTTATATATAATATATCTCTGTGTGTGTTTGTTTTTTTATGCACAAACATATATGGCTATGGAAACCAGCATGTTTAATCGGTAACTTAGTAACTCATCGAACTAAATGGGCTACGTAAACATACTTGGACAAAATATCAGAGAATAAATTGATCTGCATCGTGGCTGGTTAAATCCCTATGAACATTCCATTCAAAAAATGTGTATTCCCATCATTATTTTCTACAAGTAAAACGAACGGGTAAGCATGCATTGAATCCCACTGATGTTGAAGTGTTGGTTCTAATTGGGTCAAGTGTCAGTTGGGGTGGCTAACTCCCTGGTGATACAAGTGATTGAGCCATGAACAAAATACCTCCGTTGATTGGTTAATTTGTTGGGGGTTATACTAGCTATAATAATAATAATAATATGTGTTGGCTTTACATACCCTCAAGTACGAAGTGTCTAGAATGGGTACCCCCCTGGGGGTAAATTCTAGGGTTCTAGAATGGGTACGCGATATGATTGTAGAACCCTGACCTCCCCCCATTGTAGAACCCTGGAG
>Ga0126342_10000803_pt1 | contig 38823 bp, 24 predicted proteins | sample Cyp1metagenome_FD_92528 | JGI IMG/M metagenome (GOLD analysis project Ga0126342, IMG submission 92528) | Coral microbial communities from Lord Howe Island, Old Settlement Bay, Australia - Cyphastrea 1 metagenome | ecosystem: Host-associated > Invertebrates > Cnidaria > Coral ...
AGTACAAATAGCCTCTCACCGTGGAGTGATTCAAGAGAGTCTTGTCTGCACTGCGCGGCACCCAACTCTCATGTGGAGCAGTCAGGTGTTTGACAGCAGTACAGAATCGTACAGGTGCCTTTTTCAGCTGAACCTGTCATGACAACACCTCAGATACAGCATGTTCCTGCTCCAGTCACACGCAACCAATCGCAGTTTATGAAAATCAGGACCAGTGCTCGATAGGATGTTCCAAAACAGTTCTTGAACGGTTCCATGATGGACTTTCCCCTGAACCATGGAAGTGCCGGGGACCCCCGCAAGGCTCCCCAAGAACGACAGTTTGCTATAGGCAGGAATTGATAACCCCTGAAAAGGAATTGATTGTTGAAAAAGGAAACCTTTGGCCTTTGGAGATCTTGGTATCCGGGATATTCTTCCGTGAGCTCCCATAAACTCCACAATCCAGGCGCGGTTGCGCACGCATCAATCTCGTCAAAAAAGATGGTGGTGGGAGCATAGAAGCGAGCCATCCTGAAGGAAATCGTAGCCAGAAGGTGCTTTGTTTGTCAAAGTCCTCTGGTCCGATGAAGGTGATCCACCAATGGCAATCTAAAATAAGGGCACCTTGCCACCAAATAAATTTCAGAATTAAAAGATATCGATCTAAGCATGGGTCCATCTCTCAGCATTTCTGGCCTAAATCTGAAAATGTGGTCTACCAGTCTACCCCAAATCAACTGCATTTGGGGGCCCATACCCCATTTTCAGACACGCCAAAACATCATACTGTTGGTTAGATGCCAATATTTACACGCCTTGTTTCTAGTTAATGTCCCGTCAAATTGATGGTTGAACCAACGTTGTCAACTATTCAACAAGATCATATCAAGCTGGTTGGTGACGTCCCATCAAATATCCCCTCAAATACCATGTTTTTTTCCTAGATAATAAATCATAATAAATCATGATACCCTCTAGTAATTAAAGATGGTTATGGTATACAATCAGCATGTTCAATGGGGAAATCCTTGGAACTCAATGGGCCATCTAGCAGCCATAGCTGCCACACATAAAACCGGAGGCGGTTCGAACCGCCCAACGATTCCCATAGGTTTCTCCCACACCACTGAGGTCACTGTGCCAGGCTGCTCGAAGAGAAGTCGCACCAACTTCTCTGAGTCGCCACGGTATTTACTCGCCTGGTGCCCAAAGGCGCCAAACGCGAGGTCCGCGAGGTGACGGCAATGGCTGGACATATCCGGTTAGAGACATGAGTCTATTGTATGTATTGCATATCCACTTCAGAAGCCTTGATATAAAGTGATGTAGATATGATATATATATAATTATACAATTATATATATAGTTACATGTTTAAATATTATATATATATGTGACATGTGTATGGTGCATATCCGTTTTAGATCCACGAAAACAGGAGCATCTCAGTATGAAATAGACCCATCATGTCTGGCCTTGTCTTAAAACTGAGGGGAACTCCAGAAAATTTGATGGTCAATCATGGCGAATCCATGTTAAGCATCACAGGTCCATACTGGCTACTGGTCTGCATAGATATTCCATGCCAAAAACCCTACTGCCACCGCGCCATGGTAGAAGCAGAGACGTTGAAGAAGGAGGTGGAACACTGCGTAGCAACTGCCTGTGGCAAAACTGCTGCATTTTTTCGCAACTGGGGTGGACCATCCGAGCCTGGTTTGTCACATACTCCAGGGACAAATGGGACAACTCCAGTTGCTGGCCATAGACATGCATCCCGGATCCAGGTGGTATGTGGATCCAAATCTTCCGGTATACTGCATTTGTAAATGGGATAGATATGGATAGATCAGGTTCTCTATGATTGCATCATGGGCTATCAACATCTATCAACCAGTTACTGTACCTGGAAGTGCAGTTCCAGTTATAACTGGATATATATATAACCATATAGTTCTAGAGGTTATATCCCAACATTTGGTGGGAAATCAGAGTTATAACATGTTATACCCTCTGGTAAACTAACATAACTATGGAAAATCACCATTTTTAATGGGAAAATCCACTATAAATGGTCATTTTCAATAGCTATGTTAGTTTACCAGAGGGTAACATGTTATAACCAAAGTGACCATGTTGGGACCTCCAACACCTCGCACCTTCGCCAGCATCGTCTTACCAGTACCGGGAGGACCAAACATCAGAACCTAAAGGGGGTCCCCGCGGGTGGGTCCAGCGGTGGGTCTGGCGCCGATGGGGTCCCCAAATGGATGGAGAAATTCATGGGTTTTCTTGGGAAAATCCTAACCGGAAACCATGCTTTTTACCATTAAATATAGGGGGTTCCTGGAAATTGACTCGTAAACCAATCCAATGAGAAATGGATTGTGTAGGCCAGCTAATAAGTATTTATGATTATTTATGGCCATTTGACATGGAGAAGATGATTTTCAAACTGGAATTGAAGGCTTTCCCATCTGTGTCAGGCAAACACACAACTGACCAGAGCAAATTGAAGTTGGCTTCCCTTCTGTTGCTCCAAGGACTCTTTCCGCTGGGGCATCTGCTTATAAATGCTTGTAAGCTCGGACCTGACATTATATCCCAAGGCTGGTATTCTTGGTGACAATATTGAATATATTGGTAAGGTGATATCATAAACATCCAACTGTGCTTGCTGGCCAGCCTGATTGGTTCTTGGGGCCCCATCCCTCCTAGTCAAGGACGCAAGAGGCGAACAGATTTCAATCCACCAAGCAGATACCAACACCGGCCAGCTTCCAGCTGGGTACCAGACAGACTCTTTTGCGTAAATGCCCAAAAAAGTATGGAACCAATGGTAATATAAGATCAATTGAAAGGAGAACATGATGATAAACCATGGGATTTAGGGTATAACACACCAAAATCATCCAAAACCAACTGCCAGTGATTGCGACCTCCTAAGGTTCCCGACACCTTTCCATGGTCTTCTGATACCCTGGACGGAGCCGAAAGGAAGCCATGCCCGGAATGTTCTGGGACCCAGTTGGCACTCATTTTGAAGGCATGGCTCACCTGTTTTCAAAGGTTGAACCGTCAAAAAACAGCACAAGAGCCGAGGTTGGATCACCCATGTTTAGGTAGAAATTGTAGATATGGATGACTACTATAGCCCCCAGAATTCTGGGAAGACTCAGGAGAATGGATTCCATGGATATCATCCTTCACATCATTCAGGTACCAACGGGACCTATACAATTTGTCGGTTTTTGTATGAAACCATCCATCTTGGGGCTTGATAGTTTTGACTGTCCTAATGTCATGGTCTTCCTTAGGGTCTTCCTTTCAGTTTAGTTTTGCCAGAACCAAACACACAGCAAGTCTTCAATCACAGCACCAATTGCTCCAAAGCCCTGAGTGCTTGCTTTCACCAACCTGATTTGTGGCAATTATTGTGGCAGGATATAATATTTTACATCCCTCCAATAGCTGAAAAACATACCATCAACCTCCATTTATATGAATTATTCCCGTCAATATCCACCATGGCAATTCGTTGTCGATCATCGCACCTGAAAATACTCTGGCATGACCAGGGGCAAGACCACAGCCTACGCGGATCCAAAGGTATGGCAAGTCTTAAAGACCTGGTTTCCATTGGCAGTCGATCGATGTTTCAGTCGATCGGTCCACTCCTGGGTTTACAACTTGATAACTTGTTGGTTTGTCCATGTTTGTCCCACTCTTTTTTTATAGGGCCGTAAAAAAAGGACTAATCTAAATACAGTCTGGTTGGTGGTTTTTCGCCACCCCTCTGAAAAATCATGGAGTTAAAGTCAGTCGGGATGACTTTCCATTCCCAACTGTTTCTGGAAAAAAATAGTCCGTTCATGTTCCAGTCACCACCAACCAGCAGTAGTTTGTGTGTTGTTCGTTTCTAAGTACCTTTTATCAACGATTGTTGCGATGGTGCCGAACTTCCGATGCCAAATTCTCCAAAGATTCAGATGACATCGTTTGGATCACCAATGTCTTCAACCAGTTCCAGGTTTCTTATGCAACAGCTGCTTCTTAATGGTGGTTAATGGTGATTCATAGTGATTAATGATGGTTAATGATGGTGTGAATGATGGTTAATTATCTGCTTGGTGGTTGACCTACCAACCCCTCTGAAAAATGGAGTTAAAGTCAGTTGGGGTGATGACATTCCCAACTGAATGGAAAAATAATCCAAATGTTCCAAACCACCATGTTTTCGGCCATGTTTTCGGTGCTGATGCCTGCTCAGTTGGGGAGCGAGGCAACGCTGTCTCAGCCAGCAGACCAGGCACCTTTAGCGAGGTCTCTTCTGCCCACTGCCACTCATTGGTGGGAGCGGCAGGCCATTCAACGCCCCTGCAGCACGGGCACAGGGATCCGGCAGGTGTTTGCCAAGCCAATCATCTACCACCGCCAACGAATGGGCGTCCCAAGGAAGGGAGGCAGAGGGGAGAAAGGCAGTGATCGCCGTAGAGGTCGGGCGACATTGTTCCATCCCAACTGACACTCCAGCTTCCTTCCACAGATGTTTGAGGCAAAGCCGAAACCACTTTGTTCGCTGCTTGAACGTGAAGGTTTCGACCGTCAAATACGGTCGCTGTTCTGCATCCACCCACTGGCCATTGACGCGTAGTGGTCCAGGGTGTCCAACTGCAATTTGAAAGTCCAGGTACAACTGTGCAAATGAAACCCAGACCAAGTCAGCCTTGTCAGCCAGTCGCCCCAAAAACCACTGGCTAATCTTCTGCATGACGGTTGAGCCATACAGGCGAGAAACCCGTGGTAACAAACAGCCATCCCAGCCTCCTCGGGTGAAGCTCGGTGCAAACTCTCTAGTCTGGCGGACAGGTCCAGGGACATGATCTCCGGAGTCTGCACTGACATGGCACTGGACCTGTCGCCGACCAACTGCCAAGTGTAGCTCCCGAACCTGCTGGTAGACTGTCTCCGAGGCACCAACTGCTTGGACATGAGCCTCCCACACGTCCCAAAAACTGGATGGACGATCCTGATTGGCTTGTCTCGCAGTTCTGTCTGCGACGTCATTGTAATAAAACATCCACGCTTCAAGCTTTGTAGTGGCACTTGAAACCCGCCGATGAGCCGGCACTTTAGACAGTTCAATGCGGTGTCTTCCCAACCTGTCTGTCGACTGCATAACCCACGTCCACAAATCTGCATTGCTCCTGTTGACATTCAGCTTTTTGTGGCCATGTACCAAAAGATTGAACTTGGCAATGACCCCCAGACAATCAGTCCAAATGCGGACACTGGCCTGTTGCTCAGCTGCTTGATGCAATGTGAAGGCGACCGCAAACAGTTCTGCTCGAAATGCAGTCTGGCAAACACCCGGCAGATAGGAAGCACCAATGACTTGGGCACCCCCTAGAGACCTCGATGAGCAGAGAGCTGGCACGAGAGTGGAGGACCAAGCAGCACACCGATAAAGCGGACTAGCCTGAAACAGACAGGACCCATCAGTGAACACATCGTTCCAGACCCCCTTGGCAAATCCAACAGACGTCCCCAAAGAACACGGTGGCAGACTAACCAGACATTGGATCCAAGAATGCCAAGTAGGTGGCAAAAGAGCCCAGCCCCGAAGTGACATGACAGGTGGCAACTGGTCAAGGACAGGAAGGACATCGGGAGCCAATGCGTCCCTCAAATCTTGATGTTGGGGGCAATCCCAAAACCGATGACGGAGGGTATCAGGTTGACCACACCAACGACAACTGTCTGACTGGTCAGTCCACTTAGCTTTGTAGCTCTCAGTGTAGAGCCCACCAGCTAAACCCATGCGATACAAAGCTTGATCATCGGGGTTTAAAAGAGCAAGAGCACGTCTGGTAGCAGCCGCATCGACTTGCCACAGGCCGTTAAAGTCCACCCGATGAGTCAGTTGCTGAGCGACAACGAGCTGCCAAGCCCATTGTAACCGCAAATCCAACTCAGCTATGTTGCAAGTTTGCAAACACAAGGGTCCAAATTGATCAACCACACGACCATCTCGTTCAACCTGTAACCCAAGGGACTGTGCCCGGTGCAGGGCAATGGAAGCAGGGGCATTGGGGGGTAAGTCCAGGTCCCCATGAGCCAAAGGAGCAACATTGACAGACCAAAAATCCAAAGGGCATTGGGCACGCAAGGATCGGAAAGTCCAAGAGATGGCAGTGAACTGGGGGTCAACGACAGGCTCCACCAGACTTAACAACACAACAGGATTAACTCCTGGTTTTTGCCAACCCAAAGCTTTGACGGCACTCCGCCTAAGCGCAAGCCAAGTTTGATCACCAATCGGCGCACTGGCAACAGCATGAAGACCACGAGGCCAGGCAACGGCTCTCAGCATATACACTTTGGCTTTGTATCTGGCATGACTGGCCCGCAACTGCACCCAGAAATCACCAAGGTCAGCGATGCGTTGGGCCACAGTACGATTGGTGTACTGTCTGGAAATTCCAAGGTGGCCGCCAAGCTCCCGCGCATGGTGCAAGACCTGAATTCCATGGTCCCTCATGCGTTTGCGCAGGTCAGGGCAGGTAGCCCATCCAAAAGTTTTCTTACGATCAACCGTCAAATCAATCAAGGCCGCAAACTTTTCAACCAGGGCTAGTTGACGGACAGCATAGTCCACATCAAGAGTGAGAGTCTGCCAGTCATCCACATACGTCAGGCATCTCACAGTCGGTGCCTGGAACCTCATCCAGCAGGCAAACAGGTGGTCAATCAGCAGCATCCCATAAACTGACAAACCACAACCCTCAGCTAAGCCCGTGGAAGTCAAGAATCCAGCAGAGAAGGAGTCCCTCACCTTGAAGTGCCGACACATGCCTGCAAGTGCTCCGCTCCAAGCAGTGGTAACAGCATGAGGGGTGCCAACCAAGACAGCAAGGCACAAAGCAGGGAACCTGGGAATGCAATTGAAACACTTCTCAATGTCTGCTGAAATCCCCGAAAGGGCATTGGAAGAGGAGTAAGCTGACTCAATTTCAGAAAGGAGCTGAATCCAAAGGTCGGAAGCCTGTCTGCCACGGCGATTTCCAAAAACACTATCATCAACCCACTGATCAGCGAAGGCCAACAAGTATCGGGACTGGATACTGCTCCAAGCACGGTAGGGGAGTCCAAAGATAGTTATGGGCCTATAATCGCCAACTGACGATGCAGATTCATGTTTGGCAAGTGAGTGTACCTTGCCTGCAATGAGCTGATCAGGCCAAGCTCCATCATGTTCAGCACGCCGGTACAAGTTACAAAGACTGGCCAACGTGGCTTGGTCCGCAAGGACAAGATCATTCCTACTGACCCCATCAAGTCCAGTAGCAGCTCTTTTTTTTTTCCTGTGGATCTCAGCTTGAAGGAGGGCACAGTCAACCGACAGATGGGGCAAAAAAGTGGGATGGATGATCCGACGAGCAAAATCCACAAGGTCCTGCCAACGGGTAAAAGGAACACCATCATGACGACACCATCGACGCTGCCATTGTTCATGAAAGGCATCAAACAAGGCTCGAAGGTCACCGACCTGCTTGGTTTGAACACAGACATCATGAACTTGAATGGGAGCGACATCGTGGACCCAAACCTTGTCATGTTCTGCATGGATAACTTCGCGCAGTTGCCCGGAAATCCAAAGGGGCTCATCAGGGATCAGTTGAACGGCACGATCAAGCTCAACTGCACACTCTGACCAATCAACACAGGTGACTTTCGCATCAACCCGATGGAGAAGAGTATCCACCGGTTCAGCAGCAGGCCTGGCAACATCGCGAAAGACCAGCAGACGATCTTGGTCATGTTGGGCAACCCGATGTGAGCGACGAGCAACCGTCAACCGTTGTTCCAGCAAACGGACATCAGCCAAGACAGCGTCGAAAATCTGACGAGCAACAAAAGGGCCGGGACAAAACTGGGGCACAGCTGGAGGATCCAAAGGACTGACATACAGGCGGGTGGGCCACCAACAGGAAAAGGAAGTCCCAAAACCGCAACCCCCAAGATGGCATTCCACAAACCGATCCCATGCAGGCAATCACCCATCGTGGACTGGGTTCTGTTTTCAGCCCATCTGCAAAAGTTTTGCAATCTCCTAAGTTGTTTGAACCGTTTGGCATGGAGCGCCGAAAATCCAAAGAACCCAGGGTGAACATCATTAGCTCTCCCTTGTTTGATGGGGGCTTGACGACCCACGACCCTTTTAGGCTGAGTTTGTTGGCCTCGGCCAGCCATGGCAGGACACCACTCTTGGTCAAGAGCTCGTTGGGCACAAGCTTCCTTCTGTTTCCACAGTGCTGCATACTGCTTCGTAGGGTCAGCAGGAGGGGCAAAACAAACAGGTGTGGACAACTCAGGAACAGACCGCCAGGCAACCGGTTGAGGACAAGGCCAAACAAACCGTTCAAGTTGGGCTTTACCCCCAGTGAAAGAGGCAATCAAGACCGAGTGGTCAGCAAAAACATTTGGATCAATCTGAAGACCCACAAATCCAAGGGCCAACTCCGGAGACAGCCACAAGAAGTCCTTCCTGGTGGTGTTTTTGCAAGTAGGTTGAATGGTATGACCTGTACGGGACTGAGCAAGTTCCTGCACCTCAACCCATCCAGCAGCACGCATGTGGGGCACTACTTGAAGACGGTCATGGGTGAAATTCCAATCCCCTGCCATAAACCGAGGGCCTGGTTGGGCTTGAAGTCGATTCCAGGCAAAATCCAAAATGGCTTCGGTCTTGGCATGTGCTTGAGAATGGGTTTTACCTTCAGGGCAGCCATAGACTACAGCCCCGGAAATCCAATCAGCAGGGGTGTAGAAAGCTGCAAACTGAAGGCGTCCTGTCTGATACAGGTCATCAGGCCAGGGAGCTGCAATGGTCCTGCTTGGGAAGACAGAAGTGAAGGCCACTCCTGCCCATTGCCCTGCATCACTGGAGAGCTCTCGGGGCCATGGGGGCACCCGTCAGAACATGCTTGAACCGAGACTTGTGAGACCGAAAAGATTGTGCCAAGCCTCGTTTGGCTTGGGCAGACAAGTGCGTCTCGCTGATGGCTAGCACATCGGCCTTGACACTATCCAACACATGATTTTTCCCCTGCAATCCCGAGGGATTGGCGATCCCAAGTGTCCACGTGTCAGAGTCAGGGCCTGGAACACGAGCTTCACCAATGCGGCACATCGACAAAATCAAAACAAAGCGCAAAAAGGCCCAAATGGAGCGTGGTCGCCCCGGGGTCACCCTGGCTTTGGGCTGTGGCCAAGGGCCCCCTTGCTTTCACTCAGTGCGTGGCTTCTTTGCCAGGATGTTCTCAATCCTGGCCATCTGGTCTGTCAGCATAGACTGCATCTGGTGCGTTTGCAAGTCCATCTGCACCTTCATTTGCTGCTGCAAGGACTGAACCTGTGCCGTGTTCTGCTGGTGATTGTCCTGCACGGTCGATTCCAAACTGACCTGTCTGGCAGAGAGCTGCTGCACCTGGGCCTCAAGCAGCTGCAATCGATGATCCTGGTCATCGATCTCCATCTTGTCAGTTGCGGGCAGCTTGGCAAGAATGCTTTGTTCAATGCGCTGCTCAAGTTCTTGCAGAACTGGTTGGGCAGGAGGTCCTGCAGGCAGGGTCGGCACTGAGCTGACTGCTTTTGACCATGGATCATTCGTCAGCCATGGGTCGGCATTGGTGGCCTCAGATGGCCGGCACAGGTTCACGGTGGCTACTTGACCGACTACTTTGTTGTCAACCTCAGAGACGGGGGACTTCGTGTCTGGGCACGTGATCACGACCTGGCCATGTTGCAGGGACAAAACACGGACCGGTGGTTCAACCACAGCTTGGACCGACCACATCAAACCTCCAGGGACATGTTGGACCGGTTGCAATGGCCTGCACTCCCATTGGCTGCCTTTGAGAATCCGGGCGATTCCCTTTCTGTCACTGCCGAAAGGCCACGGGCCGCAATGGTAAACCATCCTGGCACCTGGTGCAAGATACACCGCATCTGGCTTCACATTGGTGAACAGGCGTTGGAAGTCTTTGGTGTGAACCCTGAGTCCATACCGCTGGCCAGTGCGGGCAATGCCCAGGCAGTCAACTTCACACTTGGCCTTGTGAGCCACGGCATTGTAGTCCATTTGAGGAAGCCACACCACCTGGAAGTCACTATGAGGTCTGAGGGCATCCTCCGACTTCGGCTCTACATAGACCCCATGTTGGCCGCTGGCAGACAGGACACGGGACTCCAGGCTCTTGACATACCGGACAAAGACTGCAAAGTGAGTGGCCTTGTCCCACTTGACTGGACGACCCGAATCATTGAAGAACTGGCGGCGGAAGACATCAAGGACTGCTTCAGAGGACTGATCAGCTGTTGGGTGCCACCCGGGGCAACTACATTCTGACCCATTGCGACACGTCTGAAGGCACTGCAGTACTGACAGGACATGTTTGACAGGGCGGTTCGTGAAGTCTTCCCAATCATGCTCCCACTGGTCTTGGTACACCGTGACTCTGGCACATGCAACTTCCATGGCAACTACAGCAGGGGTATCCTTGGCAGTGTATTGGTAAACACATGACCGACCAAGTTGGACAAGCAATCCAGTGACAATCATGGGCTCCTGATTCATGCTGCATCGAGCGGCAAACCTGATAGTGGCTGAAATCAGTGACGTCTGAACATCTGATGGGGGATTCAGAATCAGAAGCAACTTACCAGCCTGCAAGAAGGGCAATGCATCTTGATAGGTGGTCAGGGCAAGTCCAGAAGCCAAGGGACCTAATGCGGCAAAGGGCACCTGCGAAACTGGTTCATCTTGTCCAACGCAAAAGGCACCTGTCTCAATCAGCAACTTGGCCGGGTCCAGATCAGCTGGTCTGGATGGCGCAAAAGTTTGGGTCAGTGCGCTCTTCTTGGTTTTGCCTGAGGGCTTGGTGGTCTGTCTAGCGAGTCTAGCATTACTGTGCTGGGCTTGTTCGTCAGGCAAGACCATCTGCAAAGGGGGTGTCTGCATGTTGGCCAAGGCTTTGAGGGACTTCCAGGGTGAGATTCCATGCAGGGCTTTCTGGACATCGGCTTTTCCAAGTGACTGAACCACAAGCTTGGCACGCAAGGGAGCTTGAGCGACAGGCACTCCATGTGCTTGCAAAAGTTCACTGGCAAGTCCAAAAACATCGGTGGTACCAAGGCCCCAGCACCACGGTTTCGGCAATGCATGTGCAGTCCTACACGTCGCGGCAAAGCTTGCTTTCAGGTCTTGGTGCAGCTGCATCAGAGCATCATGTGAACTAGGCAAGTCATGACCGAGGAGACGGTGTGACACAAAAGCAACGGAGGCAGCACCACACAGCCCACGGGCAAAGGACCGACGAGTACAGGGACCGAACATAGGCCGACCCCAAGAGGAGCTGATGAGTCCATGAAGAATGAAGAGGGTTCAAACATTCCACATCCACATCCACATGTTCCCACAAGGCAACTTGAACCTCAGAGATACCAGCAGAATAGACAATGGGAAGCCAGTGGTTCTTCACAGGGACAACCGTGACAATCGAAGTGAGGCCAGGGTATTGAGCAATCCAGTCACGCACATGATCACTAAGCCCTCCCTGTAGCCAACTGCCAGCCAACAAAGGGTCAAGATATTGGACATCGGGGCGGCCACAAAGTTGCACACAGGCACGAAGGTGCAAGTTGAGCTCATCATCACCCATGGCCAGACCTTCATTTGACAGGACCTGAAGTCTAGATTCCATGTGAACAACTTCACGTCGGAACATGTGGCAAGTCGACACATCCGGAACAAGGGGAGGCACAAGATCCGACAACTGGTGACCTGTCAGGTCTCGCAAACCATTCAACATGTCCATGACTTGGCCTGGAACCACTGGAGATGGGTGTGCAGGAGTCAACCCAAGACTGCTGTCATCAGGACAAGAGGCCTCAGGGGCAACGGCAGGCGGCACAGCCATAGTCGGGCTTGAATGGGCATTGGAGGAAATCAAAGCATCTTCCTGTTCTGGGTCATCAAACACAACTGGGAGTGGCTGAACAGTCGAAGTCCAAAGTCCAGAAGAGGCATGGGAGGTGTCAGAGCTAGTCCCTGTCATTTGAATCTCAAGTCCAGCAACGCATGTGAAGTAGTCCAACTGTTGACCTGTTGAGGCATCCATCCACTGGTCCGAGGCAACTTCATGGGACAGAGCCATTTCGGCCTGGAACAACTCGATGACCGTGGTGTCCTGCTGCACTTGAACCTGAACCTTAGTACCATCTGGATACACCAACGTAGTCCAAAAGACTTGAGTGGGCATGGGCATCGGAGCAACACTGGGGAACAGATCCTTGGCAAACGCAAACAATTGGCTTTTGAAAGCGCAGAAACGTTCGAAAGGAGAAACAGGTTGCAATTCCAAAACCATGCAAAGTTGCTGCATCAAGCAAGACCCTACCCAAACCGATTGCAGTGGTGAAGCCAGTTGGCCAACGGCACTAAGGCAAAGTCTAAGGCTGGGGTGGTCTCGGACATCCATGCTGCAGGTGGTATCATGGCATTAAGGAGTGCAAGTTCAATCGGATGCAAATGTCGGTAGCCAATGCCACCATCGGCGGAATGCAACTGAATCAACTGGGCATACACTCCTCGTTGTCTAAGCAGCTGTTCACTGAAAGCTCTCCTGCAACCACATGGGCACTCACCTGCCTGACTGCCACAGGAATGGAGGCTTGTGGGAAGCTTCCCTTCAGTCTGGATCATGTACTTTCTCAATGACGAACTATCAAGAGTGAACCTGGAGGCCTCATGTGGTGAAAGTCTCAACTGTTCCAGGTCTTCGATCGGCCAAGACTTGATGAACGGCATGACATCCCTGATGCACAGGCTTGGATTATGAGGCCAATCCGACAGAGTGACAGGACCAAAGGCAGGATGCACGGCAACAAACCACCACCTGTGACGACGGGCACACCAGTTGTCCTCAAGCTTCAACGTAAGTTCAGAAACATGATACCCCAGAACAGTCTCAAGCTGCTTAAGACATGCTCGGACAAACTGATTGGTCCTGGCCTGTGTGACATTCTCAATGATGACAATGGGACACTGCAACAGGTGGACAGCGCGGACAGTGGCTGGGACAGTGTCTGACCTCTCATCATTGGATCCACCTTGAGCACCACCAGTGGAATAAGGTTGGCATGAGAAACCTGTCATCAACGTGAAGGGGGGATCCACCTTACAGGCCACTTCTTTGAGACAGTTGGGATCACAGATATCCCCATGGATGACTGGAACTCCAGGCTTGGAGATACGGTGCAAGTCCACAAACGGGGCACGCCACTCAACACTGCAGACATGACGGAAGCCCGCAACCTCAAGACCAGAGCTGGAACAAGCAATCCCAGAACACAACTCGACACACCTGAACACGTCCTCAGAAGGCCGAAGTCCATGGGCAATGACAGCTGACTGCTCATCGAGGTGTAAATCCAAGATTCTGCCAGGGTTTTCCAGTACTGCATTGAACAGTGTGATCCTGCGGCAACCCTTGATGGAGGGGTCAATCAAGCCCAAAATCCTCACCTGTTTGCAGCCTGGAACTGTAACCCCCACCATTGTATTGCCAGTGTGAACCAAACTGTCAATGACCAAAGCCAGCCTAGCCCCTTTAGTGAGATTGTCCCAATTCGGGCTGAACATCTCATCACAGCCTTGTGGGGGTTGATCCCAAGACATGGCAGCCAAACCAGGGTGAACCTTCACTCAAACATCTGCATGAACGACTGCCCGCTGGTAGGGTTTTGAGCCACAGCTGTTCCAAACCACCAACCAGTAATATATATATATATATAGATATCTGGTTGGTTTAGCTACTAAAAATTGTGATTTTCCATGGCTATGTTAAATAACCAGAGGTATATACACACATAATTAAGTATGGTTAATCCACTATTGTTAAAGTTCCTATGTGTCACCAATCACCGCAAGAAATTCATCGCGCCCCAAACGGCCCAAAACCGCTGGCCGCAGTGAATTGTCCCCACCTCGCGCAGATAGAACAGCCGCAGCTCCCAACAGGCTCAAGGCAGCACACCTGGGCAGTGTTCCTTGTCATGAGTGTGTGTATAGTTACAATCCATATATACCATATATATATATATACCATATATAGCATATATATGTATATACCATATATATATATGTATATATATATGAACATGTATGTATATGATCTACATACACGTGTCTGTTACAATTCAAACATACCATGGTCCTAGTATTGTATATATTTGGATGGATGATCATCCATATGATTGTAAAACCAATGTCATGTGTTAAAAATAACTATAATGTTATATTAATGTTATATACTGATTTGACGTGCATAACCGCGCATCGTGTAATTATCTATATGAACATATAGGTGTATATATTTTTCACTTTAAAACTTAGCATACATATTGAGAAAGAGGAAGCAGCAATGATGCGGACAACAACAGCGTCCCGCGGCCCACCGCGTATAAGCCACGTCAAAAGGCTTTGCGGAACAACCAAACTTTTTGGAGACGATTTGGCGACATTGTTTTTTTTACATGATTACATTGTAATGTCAACCTAGGATTCGTAATATGCCCATTGGGTTCTTTGATTGAGGTCCTTTGCAGATGAACATGTTGGATCATGTTGGCACTTTGAGCCCCTAGAAAAACAAAGGTAAAAAACTACCCAAAACAAACCAAGTTGTCGCTGTGTTTCCAGTCCTGCTCGTCCAAACCACTTTAACTTCGCAGTTTTAAAACTTAAAAATGTGGGTTCCGAAGATTCTTTTCCGCCTGAAACTGCCATGTTGTTGAGTACCAGACTAGTTGGGTTTGTCTGAAATTGGGGTATGCGAGAATCCCATGGTTTATACAACCAACTTCCCATCAGTAGATGACAATTTGACAAGCCGAATTGAAGGAAATTCTATGCTTTTCCTACTTAAGTCCTTATTTGATGCAGTCAAAACATGTCATGTCGCCATTTCCAGTACCCTCTGGTAATTTAACGTAGCAATGGAAAATCACCATTTCTAATGGGAAAATCCACTATAAATGGCAATTTTCAATTGCTATGTTAGTTCACCAGAGGGTAACATCAAGTCGTCTTTTTTCTTGGACAACCAATGCCAAAATCACCCAATTCTTCCCATGAAATCCGACTTTTCGCTGGTTGAGACCCCCATGTTTTCCTCGTCAAATCGGGTCCCGTCCACCTTGAGGTACTGCTCTGCGCCAGCGCTGGAAGCTGGGCTCCGGGCTGGACTCCTGGAGCCATGTCGGATGAACATCATAAATAGAAGGCTTCCAATAAATTATTATGGATATCATGGAATAATGGTGATTTAATGGTGGTTTAATGGTGATTTAATGGTGATTTGATAGGATATCATGGGATATCATGGGATATAATGGGGATTCAATGTGGATTTAGCCTCTGGTAAACTGTTACATAACTATGGAAAGATCCACCATTTTCTAGCTGGGTAAATCCACTATTTCGACTGGGCCATGTTCAATAGCGAACTGTTAAATTACCAGAGGGTATTATGAAATGTTATGTTTATAGGGCTTGGTGGATCATCTCACGAATCCTAAGTAGGTTATATCCCTAGTTAGAAGTGGAATACTGGTTAAATATTTTTGAACATTGCCATAGAAATAGTTGATTGACCCATTAAAAATAGTGATTTTCCACTGTTAAGTTGATTTATATCACTATTATCTGGTTGGTGGTTGACCTACCCCTCTGAAAAATATAAATCAGTTGGGATGATGACATTCCCAATATATGGACAAATAATCCAAATGTTCCAAACCACCAACCAGATTATGATGAGATATGGTATTTATAAATGTTAGCTTAAATAGATCTAACTAGGAAATCAACATCATGAATCTCATGGATCTATTTAGTAAGTGAATACCACTCAAAAAAAGTGTTGTTGGAGATATAATCTTATATTCCTCCCTTGCTAGCCATCTATGCTGAGGTCGGCCCGTAAGACCGATCTAATTTTTGCAAACTGGCACTGTGGAGATCACATGGGTGAACTAAGCATTAAAACAGTCAAACTATCCAAAATCCCAACATGAATATATCTAACTAATGTACCTACGAACGCAAGGATTTTTCATTTAACGAAACCAAAAGGGGAACACGGAGGAGATGTTTTCCAGGATAATTTGAGAGAGTAAGCTCCGAGGCCTTCCAACAAAAACATGCCCTGTAGATCAGTAGATCCCTAAAATGTGTGAATTTCCTGTCGCGAAACAGAGAAACACTACAAACATACTTGGTGGCTCGTCCCACTTACTAAGTAGGTTATAACAATAGTGAATTAACTCTACTTAAATATAACACATCTATGTAACCTACTTAGTAAGTGGGATGGTCCACCAAGTATATGTATGTATATATATATATATATATATCCCTATTGATCCAAGTACCTTCATAGGAAGTGTTTAGGGTATGATTTAGGGGCGTGCAGTACCTTATCAGACAGTGTTTGGATCCATAGGAATATAATAATTATCTATATATATATAATATACATAATATATATATATATACTAACACCCCCCTGAAAACTATAGGTCCAGGGCTAGACGTGCCGACGCAGCCGCTCCTGAGTGTGGTGCCCGCACACTGCTGGGTGTGGGCGCCTTCCACAGCGAAAAGGCGCTTGCTTTTTTAGCCGGTTGCTGGAGAATGGTGGCAGCAAAAACTATTGAAAATGGTGGTTTAGTTTTTTAAAAACTATATCAATATGTATATATATAAACATGTGTATATATATATATATATATATCCAACACAAAATGATTTCGAACAGGGCAAGCATGATAAACCTAGTGAATTTCCTTAGCTTGGGTTTGTCCGAATATGAACATTCATTTACCCCTCTCAAATTTGCAATTCCATGTGAGAAATGAGGTTTTAAACCATTGCGTTCTGGTATGTTCTGGTTCTGTTGTCAATGGATTGGTTTACTTATAAGGGAAAGTTCCGGTCGAAATACGTTGTTTTTCTCCGTTTTCAAAAAAAAAAATGCCCAACGGATTTTGACAAAACCCGGGACATTGACACCTTCGTGGAGCAAAACGCCGATGCCGAAACGTGTGCAACCAGGATGGTGATGATTTGCCAACTTCATGGATGCCATTGACCTACTGGATACGCCGGATTGACCCATGGATTTTTTGAGGTTGCTGAACTTCTGGGTTTGCATAGTATAGCTATGGCAGCTATGGACTATACCTGGTTGGTGGTTTTAACCATCTTGAAACATATTAGTCAGTTGGGATGATTATTCCCAATATATGGAAAAATAAAACATGTTGCAAACCACCAGCCAGTATTATGTGTCATACTGTATGTCATAAAGTGATGCGTTGTCATGCTACCACTAGGGGCAAAGAGACACACTTACACAAAACAATGATCGGCCATCAATGTTGTTTCCTGAAATTGAGCACTGCCAACAAGCAGCTTGCACTACCGCTCCCCAACAAACCTTAAAGTGATGAGGTAAACAGCATCTGCGAGATCTTTAAACCTTCTTTTTGAATATAGACTCCTGGGATTCCTAAAACAATTGGGATCAGCCACCCAAATAAGAGGAACACCAAGAGTACCTGAAACCCTCGACCAGCCATGCGCACACCGTGTTACATATTTACATTGTTACACATATATTGACTGTTATGCATACATTTTAGCTTTTATCTAAGTTTATCTACATAGATTAGTCATACATAGTTCCAGATATACACATAAAGTCATCCTGGAGTAGATCGAATATGGACATTTCAAACAACATCTCCCACAACTGGGAATCTGGTTGAAATTGTGATATATATCCCATCTACTTCAGGATGATTGCATGGAAGTCCCCTCAGTTGCAGGTCCCCAAAAACATTGGTTTCCGTGCCTGGCCAAAGGACACAAAGGTCTCAGCCATGCTGAAAGGGACAGCCTGGGGCCTACCATCTGAGCGTGGCGAAAGGTTGGGATTTCTGCGGGTTGAACTGCTATCAATGAGGAGACGTTTTGGGACAATACTGGGATATATAACCAACTAACCAACACATATCTAATTTTGCAGTGGTGGCAACTCTGTACATGGAATGAATCCCCGTACGTTCGAATAGAACCTCTGTGATTAAAGCATATTAAGACCAGATACCCATCTAAAATTCTAAAGATGGGATGCTATACCGAACATCAGGGAACACAATGGGAATAATATAGGAACATTACATGACAATGGGATGGGGCCCCACATGATCATTTAGGAAGAAATGCTGGGCAACGAAAAGGATGCTCCAGCTGGAAACCGGGCCAGGCTTGGGATTGTCATCATTATATTTCAAAGGCCATTTTGGAGATAGCATGTTCACACAAACCTCATATTTGAAACCACCAAATGATATGATAAAATCCTGAGACAACTGAGACAACCCAACGAAACTTGAGATCCGAAAGCCATCAGCGCGGCCTTGCCCAACACACGCGGCGGGCAGCGTGGACTGCAGCAACCGGACCCTTTATCAAAACAGCTGCGGACTGGAACTTCACCATCAACGGCCAGAGTTAGTCGTCGCGGCCGATAATCGTGGACTTGAGCATTGTTCAGAGAATCTACTTCTCTTCTGACATCTGAATGTGTGGATTAATATAAAAAATATATAGCCAACTACATACTATATATATATATACACGTATATATACAGAATTAGTGTGATCAAGTCATGATCACTTTTATTATCTGAAGGCAATTCAGATCTGTCCTACTTAAATCCCCGTTGCTGATGGTGAAACCATGATTATTTTCTCTGCTTACATCCATATAGTCATTATTGTTGTTTCAATCCCAAGTTCTCCTAGCTTATTATTATTGATGACACAAATAACCAATTGTCCATGCATCAACCGATTTTGGATGGGCAAAATATATTATTTGAATTTACCATCACGTTCCATCATTTTCTCATCATTTTGCAGATAAAATCAGTATTTTTTCAGATTTTTGTATAGTCAAATCACTGACTTTCCAGATTTAATCACTGATTTTCCAGGTTTTGCAGATAAAATTACAATATATTACTATGTACCCATCATTTTCCATCATTTGTCCCCCTCATTGTTCATATGTTCCATCAGTTTCCCCAGCATTTTGATCCATCGTTGCTGGGTGTGCCGCACCGTGAGTGCAGGCTGGTCCTCCAGAGGGTTCTCCCTCAACAGAGCCTTCACCTTTGCACCGGGAGGAAGAAGAAGGCTGGGAAAATCATCCCTTCCCCCAATCTTAGGGTACCCTTCGCTATTGAGCATGGCCCAGCATGGCCATTTAGGAGGTTCACTCCTGACTTTTTGCACAGAATTCCACAGTATTATAACCCATCAACAGACCGATCCAGCCGTACCTTCTGAAAGGAAGTGTGACGTACGGGGTATGATGACGTTTCGGGGGTGAGCCGTACCTTCTCAGACAGTGGCCATGGATCAATGTTATGATAGATATTGCTGTATTATATCCACCAATCAGATTATGAAATCATTGTGATAGGTATCCCATATGCTCCATGGTGCCGGAATATGCACACCAACATAAAAAAAGAAACTTTTTATGAGCCAGTTGTGTAGGTAAATATACTAGCACCATGGAGCATCTGGGTATTATGAATAATATGTCCCATCTATATCTGGGTACGCTCTGGTAATTTGAACATGGCGAAAGTTTCTTGATTTACCACTAAAAATGGTGATGTTCCACAACGATGTAAACGTTTACCAGAGGGTAACTGGAAGGTTAGGTTGAAGTTGAGTAATCCCTTCCCGCCACCATGGTTTAGTAGGAGATAATACGATATAAAGGGATATCAATGAGGATATAATGGTTTATGATTAACCAACTATGATTAATCCCATCCCCCGATTATATTAAACACTACCCAGAAACTACTGTCAAGTAGGGTATTTACACTTATTGGGACCAGTCAGGATAATATTAGGGGGATGGCATTAGTGGTTTTTGCCATGAAAACTGAAACATGCTTTTTCTCCCATGAACCATTGGAATCTTATTGAGATACTTGATGTATCACAATCGTGACTTCAAGTTTTGCATCTACATATTGCAATAGTTGAAGTTTGACTTCAACAAACAATGCCTTCAAGATGCAACGAGACAATATTGACTCTCATTCTACCGCAAGATGCCTTCAAGACGCAACTGTGGAATAATTTGGATAGGTGATTTGTTCGATAACAGTATGTATACAATTTATTGGATACTTCTCTTTTGTGGGAAGGATGAAAAATTGCAAAGCGACCCCAATCTACCGCAAGATGCCTTTCAAATATAAATTGATCCCGTGTCTGTTCCGCAATCCCCATATTTATGGGATACGTCCAGAACTTCCGGAATAGAATGAAGATAACTCGTTCACCAAGCAATCCCTTCCCCCAACATGAAATGCCCCGGGAAAGGGATTATTATTGCCTTGCAATCTGCTGCATGTTTTTTTTTTTGCAAAATTGGACCAATTTAGATAGATAAGGATCGATAAGGAATGACAACAACAACAACAACCAAAAACACCAGCAGCAACAACAAGAGCAACCACATGCAACCACATTGTCCTTATTAATTGCTATCATTATCAATAATCCCTCACCTTCCACTTACCTATTAGATAGGTAACCAACCCCAAAATCAGGTAAACTCACCTACCCCAGAGAAAACTGCAAGGTTACAACACATTATTGTAGGGTGGTTTCTTTAAGTGGAGGATCCCCAAGTTCCCAAAGGTTTTGGGACCCCGGTGACTTTTGAAACCAAAAGTCATCGACCAGGACAGCGACAAAAACCAGGACTGACCACTTCTATCCCCCCCTGCCACTGTACCGGGGCAAGCCACAGCATCGGACCAGGCCTTCTTAGCCTTGTCCCTGCAGCCGTGTAAGGTTGAAACAGGAGGCCACGGTGGCGCACCCAGTTATAGTAGGTTGGTTATGGTTAGTTCACCCCAGGTGTAGGTGGGACAAGTAGAAAGGGATTCACCTACTATGGATGGTTGCGAAATCTTGCACCGGTTGATAACTACTGGCAATCCTATGAAACACTGGTTTATAATGCGATTATCATGGGATAAGCTATCTACCAACTGGTGCAGAATTTCTTCCATCCACAGCAGGTCAGTAAGTGGCGTAAGTAGAAAGGGATTCAGAATCACTTAGCTATAAGTGGGTGTATTCTAAACATGTGGCTGTCCGAAAATTGGAAGATGTAGCACCCATTTATAGCCGTGCATGACCTAACCAGTGGATATAGAGGTAGACTATATGGTTAGACAAATCGAGGTGGTGCCCCAAAAAGTTACGTAATTTCGTGGGTTCATTACCTAACGATAGTCACGATAGTCACCATGCTAACTGCTAACAAGACAACCTAGCCAACTAAGGTCATGAATCCAGCTCTAAACCAGAGGAAGCAACCCTTGGGGTATTCTACGTCCCGCGTTGCGGGATTGTATAATGTGATAAAATCAATCCACCGCAAACGGCAATGATTTGATATTGTACAATGATTGTATCTCCCTAACCTTCCAGTTGACTCTGAGATTGCTAACTAGCGTGATTCTACCTGATTACTTTTGGGTTACCTATCTGATAGGTAACTGGAAGGTGAGGGTGTTTCATAGGAGCAACTAGGTATGTTTCTGATCTGTTATGATTATATGATTTTGATGGCTGGATTTTATGAGCGGAACCACAATATTGGCAGACATGGGCCATGTTCGGCACTTCATGCACTTCACACCATCCAATGCTGAGAGTCAATGATTTTCAGTCAATCTCATATGACTCGGATGAACACGTTATATAGTAGCGACACAGCTCATGGTCACTATCCATGGCCACACTCAAAATGGCGTTGACTGATAGCGGAGGGTCACTAGGTAGGACCCTGTTTTCCTCGTTCAACCAGTTCCCTACTCACCGGAAGTCCATTCTGATCCTGATTACCCACCCAAAACATCACAAAACACAAGAAACCCATGAAAATTGCGTAGCTTCGCTGACTCTCCACTGACTCTCCACCGAAAAACACAAGTTGTCTTCTGGACTAGCATTTACCCTCTGGTAAAATAAACATAGACCCTGAAAATCACCCATCTTTAATGGAAACTAATCTTCCAACCCCTATCTGGCAGGGTCTATGTTAATTTACTGGAGGGTAATCATTCAATAATCCCCTTCAAAAACGCGATTTTTTCATGTCGTTGTTCAAGGGCTCATTCACCAGCCATGGTTGGAGTCACCTGGGGGTTTGGTGAAGTCCTCATGCTGCGTGCTAAACAAATCCGTGACTCCTCACACTGTTTAACGGTATGGGTCCACGACTAGTCACAAGTGGATTTAACAACTCCCGATAAATTCTATACTTATAAGATATTATAAGTATCATTAACCATACTGAAATTGGAGTTATGTTCACCAACTTAGCGCGATTTCGTGGCCACGGGGGCCCCACTTTGCAGGGCCACTGGTTCACTGAGAGTCCAACGCTTCTTTCCTCAAGGCTTCTGCGTATTGCAGGAGTTCCTGCCACATGGTCTCAAACAGCTAGGACTTGTAATTCACATTGGATGGTGGACAACCATGGACAACCCCTGTTTGTATATAGATATCATCTTGTTACCCTTTGGTTATTTAACGTAGCGAAATAATCACCATTTTTAATAGGTAAATTAAATCACAATGTTCGTCATAGTTTTTATTGGCCTTGGCTTTCATATTGCAAACTGTTAAATACATTTCAAATGATATGTCCCATAAATATTACCATTTTGTTGGTCAAATCCCTGTGACTTATCATAAAATCCCATGAACAACTGAACAACTCCATGTTTATCGCTATTTTCATGATATCTTCATCATCTTTATGTTTGAATCCCAATGACTCACCATCAAAATCCCAAGGTTTATCGCAATTTTCCTCGATTTTCCCATCTTTCCCGTTGGATCCCATTGGTGTTCGCATCGTCGCGTCTCGTCCTTCTGCGCAGGACATGCCCGGCCAAAGGTTGCAGCTCGGTCGGTCACCTCCTTCAAGTCCTGGAAATTCACAACGGGATTGGTTACCTATGGCAGATGCTCCATGTATACAATGTGGCCCCCCCCAGTTATAAGTTGGTTTAGCCCCAGTAACTATAGATATAAGTACCACAAACCATAGTTATTGGAGTTATAAACCAACTTAGCTATCTAGGGGGCCTCACATTGTAGTATATATTTACCTACAGAACTGGCTCATTTATGGAGAAAATTTTGGTAAATATTCCAGCACCATGGTTCGCATCTGGGATAGGGCAGAATCTTAAACAGAAACCAAAATTAGGGCAATATCATGACAAAAACAATGGGGAAATACTGGGAATATCATGGACATATATTATGAATATGAAGATTGGTTTCTAGCAACTCCCCAAAACCGCTGGGATATGAATGGGATACTTATGGGATTTCATGAGATACTTATGGCTTATCTAGAAAACAATGGAATAATCAGGCTCGCTCCACCCCAGTTTCACCGGTGGAAATTTGTGGAAGGATGTTTTTCAGGGGCCACTTGCCAATTTCAGTGGCAATTTAAAGGATCCACAGATTATCACGGATTGTAACCTCGGAACCGTAGTTATACAGTTAGTTATAGCCAGTTTTATATAAATATAAATATAACATATACCCTTTGGTTATTCAACATAGCAATGGAAAATCATCACTTTTAACAGGTACATCATCTATAAATAAATGGGTCACTTTCCATAGCTATGTTAGTCATAACCAGAGGGTAATATAACACCCATTTTCTGGGAAGATCCCGTGGGACACGCGCCTCGTTGCAGTCTTTCACTTTTTGTCCATGAAGGAGGTACAATCCTTGGAACCGGATTGGAACTGACAATCCATCGCGTTCTTCGCTTTCCATAGCGAGGCAAAAGAGTTGCAAAAGATCTACAGACGGAGAATGATATATGGTTAATGATGGTAATTGATGGTAAAAGATGGTAATATATGGGCAACCATAGTTGCAAAAGATGCAAACGTCAGCCAATGCGTCCAGGCCATCAACGGAAAAAGAAATAGGTCACCAAACGAAGGAGAGCCACATGTCGCTCGCTGACCCCAAAAAGCTGAAGCCACCGGCAAAATGGAACCCCCAAACCAAGCTGAACTCCAAGTGCAATCAAAGAATCGCTTCAAGGCTGAGAAAAACATGATGACATGTCCAATGTGTATTTCCATGTTTCCTAGTTCTATATCTACCATACATAACCCCAAGAGGCCCAAGATCTGTAAGCTACTCAGGTTCAACCAACTTACCCTCTGGTAAACTAACATAGGTACAAGGTGGTGCCCCCCCAGTTGTTAGTTGGTGTATAAACAACAGTAACTATGGATATAACTACCATAACCCAAGTCCTTGAACTTATAAACCAACCTAGCTAACGAGCTGGGGCACCACCTTGTATGGAAAATCACCATATCTGGGTGGTGGCTTTAACCTCTCTGAAAAATATGAAAGTCAGATTGGATCATCATCCCAACTATTGGGGAAAATAAAATTCATGTTTCAAACCACCAACCAGATATTTACTATGTAGACCAACTATAAATGTGCCATTTTCACTAGCTAAGCTACCACATACCACGGGGCCCCCACGTCGCAATTGGAGGCGCAAAGACTTCTTGATGGCCTTCGGCTTGAGCTCCTGACAGAATATACACATGACAGATGTGCAAATATATGTATATTATATAATAGTTTAAACTATTATACAATATTAATAATAATATCCAAATAACTATCCCGTATGCTCCATGTATGGAATATTTACCAACATTTACCCCATAAAGGAGCCAAATGTAGGTAAACATACTATACATGGAGCATCTGGGTATGTGTATGTAATTGTATGTATGTAAATATTTGGTTGGTGGTATACCTACCCCTCTGAAAAAATATTAGTCAGTTGGGATGATTATTCCCAACATATGGAAACATATAACATGTTCCAAACCACCAACCAGCTACCCTCTGGTAAACTGTTACATAATTATGGAAAATCACCATGTTCAATGGGTAAATTGGGTAAATCCACGATGCAAATATTATAATATTACACATATGCATGGTCCTCGGGTACCCTTCAGAATCTACAGATCCCGCTCTCGCCCGCTTTCGCCTCCGGCCACAGTTCGGCATCGGAACGGAACACGGCGGAGCCATCCTCCGCGGCACCTTTGGCACCTGTCGAAAAATGGGGCTGATCACAGCAGTGGCAAGCGATTAAGGTGGCCAAGAAAAACAAAGGGAACATGGGGTACCCTCTGGTAGACATACAAAAAGCTATGGAAAATCACCATTTTCAATGGGTAAATCTACTATTTCTATGGCCATTTTCAATAGCTATGTTAGTTTACCAGAGGGTATATCATGTTTCTAAATCCTCCAAAAAGGCCATTTGAATCAGGAAAATGATCATAACTGATTGGAATTAGGCGTGCCTTAATTTCAGACACACCCATATTTAGTATGAGAAATAAAGAACATAGGAGAGAATTGAACACCAATCAACAACAAATCTTACATCATACGCAGGATTCCGCCGGTTTTGAAAACCAACATGATAACATGTATCAACAAAACGAGTGGACATTTACCAGCACAAGAGAGAGAAGACACGTGGACGTGTTATGTTTTAACATGGCAGTGCCATCCGGGGACCATCATCATTTCATGCGGGCTTCTCAGCGAGGTACCAGGGTTACATCCGTGAAGCCTGATTTCACAGGTCCGTGCCTGGTTCTTCTGCATCATTTCCAAGTGCTTCACTCTTCTCCAGCATGATGACCTATAGCGAAAAGCACTGGAATCGAAGGCCTGTGTTGATCATGGGTTAATTGATTAAAACATAAAGGATTTAATGATATTGGCGGTTGTACTGACTGCTCGGGAATTGATACCATTGATACCCCATCAATCACGTCCCCCATTGCCTCGCTGACAAAAAAAACTGGGTAGCTTAGTGACTTAGTGGCATATTCTTTAGTTCATATCCCTTTGCAGAGGTGAGGCACGAACAGGACTTTGATCCATTCCCATCCATTCCCAGTTGAGCGACACCCAAACAGCAAAAAAACCTTTGCTTGATGGTCATTGAAGCTAACACTCATCGGTTTGGGAGACTTTTACGCCTTGATCTTAAAATCCAGACAGTAGCGGCTTGCTCTCTATGCGCGATGGCGTTTAAACGGTACGGCTGATGGCGTTTTTGCTTATCAAAAGAACCCAACAACCCTGGTACCATGGCTTTCACACCAAAATAGCTGCTGTAAAGCGGGATGTTCATCCCAAACAGTCGCGGTGGGGTATTGCCCCATCCACACAGTCGCGGTGCGTGGCTCTGAAAGTCGTTCCCAACGTGAATTTCCATGGTGAAATCACAACTTTTTCGCCTGGCTAGTCTTACCTTAAGAAAAAAAACAAGCTAGATCTGGTTCTGTAGTATTCCCCCTTATGGAAAAAAAGGAAGTTGCGTTCAACTAAGCATCCAAGGTTGACCCAAGGGTGAACTGTGACTCCCTGCCTTCTTGCCAGCCTCCCGCGTGCGCACCGCCGGGGCAACAGCCTCTCGGGCCGAGAGTTTGTGGCAAATGCCACAGCAGTGCTTCAAGGATAAATTGTTGTTTTCTTGAAAGGAAGCATGTGAAGCTATGTATATAATATAAATAATATATATTTATAATATATATATGTGTGTGTTGATGCAATCATCTTAAACGTGTTCTAGGAATCTTGGGCATTGGTACTTCTTTGCCAAACAGATACATCATGCTTCAGCTTTCCCGGTACATGGTGAACACTGGGAAAATCATTCAGATGTAAACAGGAAGGGGCCCCCGTTCTAAGTTGGGTGTATAACCCCATCTAATTAAATACGTATGTATAATTAAAAATACACTCAATCTATCCCAAATATCCATTGTCAGATAGAACCTAAGACATCTAAGACCTAGTTCATGCAAACAATTGCAAACATGTCATTTCTCACCCAGTTATCTATGGTCAGATAATGTCAAATTTCACCCATCTAACTACTTTTTAATTTCCACTAGAAATCCATCCTAGTGACCCTCCGGCAATCAAACATGGGCCAGGATAGAAACTATCATAAGAAAAGATCGAGGATGCTTCCCATCAATTAAAGCCTCCGGGATTGTAGGGGACTTCGGAACACAGCCATGTTTCATGACATTAGAGGACAACTAATGGGATAATTTATAATTAGTGGCATATGGTATTGCCCAAGGGTCGCCTAGGATTAAAAAACAAAAAAGTAGCGCTTTCCTGCCAGGCCCAGCCCCTCCTCATCCTCCTCCTCCAAGAAGTCTTCCGCAGTTCCACAGGGCCTGATGCGTCACATATGTTTAAACCTAAAACCACTCTATAAAAAATCTTAGTACTAAGTACACCATTTTCTTGGGCTATTTGGAGGGTCGAAACGGAATTCACATGAATTGGGGATGGGTCAAAACATATATGAAATTACCATATTTGGGGAATCAACAGCCATAAATCCCAGGCATTTTAGGGTACCATGCAGGTGACAGGGTCTTGACTCGTTGGTGAACATAGCTCCAATAACTATGGTTTATGGTACGCAAATAACGAGCTAGTTACTGGGGCGAATCTAAACCAACGTTCACATCACTGGGGGGGCACTACCTTGTAGCTATATGGAAAAACAACTCTAAAGTAACACCATGTTCAATAGCTATGTAACAAATACCAAAGAGTAAACTCAGAAAATGATGGTTAGTAAAGGGTAACTATCCCCAAATGGCCATAGGTACGGGTTGGAAAATGATGGTTAGTAACATGATGGTTCGAAAATGATGACTGATAAACTGATAGTTGATTTATGTTGTATTGACCTATTAAAACCATGTGATTTTCCATCGTTCTGGTAGCGGGTAACAGTCGACGTCCGGATCTTCGCCCAGTGGCTCTACCGCGAGTTTGGAGAAGTCCGCCTTCGCGCGTTCGCAGATCCAACCCTTGCCGTCCTGCCATCGGCATTGACCCAGCGAGGCATTTTGAAGAATGGTGGTTTCATGAGGATAGAAGTGGAATCATATGGAAGATGAGTGGGAATAGATGATTGGAATAATGGACCATATCAGAATGGAATAGCCACTCATAATATGACTTGGAGATTGGTTTTTATACCCTCCGGTGTCAAGTTAAGTTCTGGCTTGCTGTTTCGAATTCCCCATTCAGTTTGATCAAAAACGGTGCACAGAATGGAAGATCACGACCTCATGCAGACTTTCCACGGCTATAAACAATATATAAACCTCCATTGTGGGGATTTTCCAGCTAGCCATGTTTGATTGCCAGAGATAGGAGCTCTAATTACCTTGCTCGGGTGACATGTTTGATGGCTGTTGAGGGTCAAAGCAATGGCTGAGTGGTACAACAATGTACGACCGCCTGATTGAAAAAGTACTACCTTGCCAAAGCGCATCAACCAACATCCGAAATTTGAGGTCATGATTGTCAGTAGCTGTTCCTAGATTAATCTTAGATGTATTGGATTGGTTGAACTGCAGCCAGATTGCACATGGTGTCATTTCAAAGCTATGAAATCCTGCAGGTTCAGAAGAATCAAACACAAATCATGTGTAGATTTCAACCAAGTGTATGGCAACAAAAAATCATCGGCTCGGAAAACAAGCACAGCTACAATGTGAGGCCCCCTAGATAGCTAACTTGGTTTATAGCTCCAATAACTATGGTTTATGGTACTTATAAGGGCTTATAAACCAACTAACATCACTGGGGGGGTCACATTGTATAGATTTGAAGTTCGGGATGACGATTCGTCATGATTCGTCTACTGGGTGGACCACCGACTCCGGATACTCCGGACCACCACCTTGAGATGCAAATATGCTCTGCCATCAGCGGCTTTCACATAAGCTCCGTCCGCCAGAAATTCCTGCGCTGGCTGCGCAATGAATGGATGATTCGATGATAACAGCTGGGTTCTTCAAGTGGAGATGGATCTTCACAATTTGTGTGTGATTAAATCAGCATGCATCTCACGTTTCTTTGGGTCAAGTCAAACAAAAACTGCTCCCAGCCCAGCTTTTCACAGCATGGCAAGACGCATCCCAGCAGGTGAGGTAACTTGCATCGCACCGTCCTAACTTTGAATGGATTGCTTGGAAAAGCCTGGTTTTTACCAAGAAATTAAGTGTCCTTTAAGCCTGTAAGTTCTCCCTGTTATACCAATTCCACAGCTGACATGTTGGACCCAGAAGTTATTTTTTGGAGGAGCCAAGGGCCTTATTTGGCTCACAGAACAGCATCTCAACAGTGCAAAAAGACTACCTTTGGAATGGAAATCAGTTTGTTGTTGGGTTCTCAAGCGATTTAGCCACCCCGGCAGGAACTCAGGGTTTGGTTTACAATGCTTTACAGGTAGAAAAATAGCAATAGCCAGACTCTGGCCCATCTTGAGTCATCTTGAACGTGCTTGCTATATGGCCTGTATCGAAGCTTTGTTGCCCTAGCGACCAGTCACCAGTTGGCCTGACCCGCTTCAACGACTAACCCACTCGACAGCCTCTTTGGCGTTCAGCTTGGCAGCGGCTCCTTACGCCATGACGGTTTGGTTCGACGAGGTTCCGATTGGAAACAAAACACACACATATATATAACATATAACATATATAATATGTATAACATATCTAATTATATAATAATAATATATAATATAATACATAGCCAGTTCAGGGCCAGAGTTCCATGTTTGTTTTCAGAGGAGTATATGTACAGTATATCAGCCAATTGGTAGCCTTATGTAATCCTTTTATTTTGCTTTGGAAACATCATTGTAGAATGCATACCTTTCGACAAGTCTAACATCAACGTGCGCAAGTATAGCTGTGTCAGGTTCAATGTAGTTCTTGTCTTCTCAACTCCTATCAGTTCTTCATTGATTCAGTGGCATCTCCGGCATTCAGTTATGAAGAGATTCATGGCTGCTGACAGCTGCACTATGGTCCATCTATGGTCCGTAAGGTCCGGATTCGTCCTGTTGAATCGGGAGTTGGCAAGATCCTTAGTGGCGTTGGTGTGGCGAAACCTTCCCAAGCCTTGGAACAAACGCATTTAATCGGAGCGTCAGACCTGCAAAGATGAGTCGCTCCGTGCTGAAACATGGCGTCGTGTCTATCCACACGACGCAACTGGCACAACAGCATTGCGTGCATTCCCCTGAGTGCATCCTGGAACATTGTCTTCAAAGTCATGATTCCTAGCCAGTGAGGGCAAACACTATCCAAACATCTGAAATTTACATGCAACCCAAACTGCGGCTACACTGTCTGAATCGAGTTTCAATCTTTGGAGGGAAACATGAAAATTCATGAACATATACCGGGTTGCATGGGTGAGGGAAATCAAAAAAAAAACAGAAAAAAAACAAGGCAGTCGTTCTTGGCGGTTCAGTATGGCTGAGACCCGTTTAGTGGGGTAGTGGTGAACATGATGAACATGGAAACCGTCAATAATATCTTAATGATATATTCATTACTATATGTTTGCTAATTTCATTACTATCATTACATATAATTACTATAATTTCCTATCATTATTGATGATGAGGAAGTTGGTAGCTCAGCCACGACTTGGGCACACATTCAACGCCATTTAGATCTTGCCAGTGCCATGGATCATGATGGTTCCGGATAAGAAGCGCCTATTTGTTATCCTTAGCTATCCCCATGTATATATATATATACACATGTTTAATCATGTTATATATGAATCATATGAATAATTATGTATATTATTATATATATACATTAACATGTGATATATACATAAATAAAATTAAATAAATCATATAAGTATCCAAGTCATACATATATATATATATATATATAATTCTATATACACTACACTAATACATACAATACTGGTTGGTGGTTTCAACCCCTCTGAACAATATGAGTTCGTCAGTTGGGATTATGATTCCCAACTGAATGGAAAGTCATAAAATTCCATGGTTCCAAACCACCAACCAATGGTTTAACCAGTAGAATTATTCACATCTAACCATCTGATGGTCAACTACCATTGGGTTGCTTGTTTCACATTTGCAATTACCCTCCAGTAAATTAACATAGACCCTGGTAGATAGGGGTTGGAAGATTAGTTTCCTCTAAAAATTGGTGATTTTCAGGGTCTATGTTAATTTACCAGAGGGTAAGCGATTGAATCGATCCAGTCAGCAAAAACCTTGAGATTTCCTGAAAAAATTGGGGGATCCCAGTACCGCTGCCAAGGCTCTGCACCTGGATGGTGGTCCGGAAGCGCCGCGCCGCGAAAGCCTCCTTCCGCTCGATCAAAAGGTGGCCCTCCTGGCCGGCGTGGTTTCGGACCTAGGGAACCCGTTGGAAAAATGGGGAAAACACGGTGAACATCGTAAGAAAATAGAGAAAACCATAGCAAAACCATAGGATCATAAAAGGGAAATAGGGGAAACCCCCAGGAAAACCTTAGGAAATTCATAGGAAAATAGGGCAAACCCCTCTCGGAAAACCATGGGAGAATTGAGGATTTAAAGCCCTCTTATCGGTTATGTTGATGGTTATAACTGCGGGTGATCATGAACCCGAACTAGGGTGACCTTCTGACTTATGAGTGGTATTTCGGGCCAAAAGTGAAGGGTTGAAAATAGAGGGCTTGACCACTAGATGAACATTTCTTGTCTTCAACAAATATTTAACAATGTAGGGTTTCAAGACATGTTGTGATTATTATAATATACCATATAGGGCCAAAGGGTTGCAAGCAAACAATGTGTGAAACCACCAGATGCATAGTCGAGGTTGTTAGGCTCCCCTATCCCAAACAAGGGTTCAGGCATTGCAGTAACAAACGAATCCTCAAATCTCATGCTTGGATATCAACTATTTCAGTTTCCGAACAAAAAAACATACCTAGACCCTCAAACTATCTCGAAATTGGGGTGATATACCCATGATTTTGTCGGACTTTTACCCTCAAGGCCCTATGGATCCAGCCGTACCTTCTTAGGAACTTGGGGTATGATGACTAGGGGGTCGGGTCGGTGTGCCTTTTTAGAAAGGATTTAATTTAGATCCATAGGAAGATACTATGAGGTACTTGGATAAGTACTATTAGGGATTGCTACCTGTAAGAACTAAGAACTTATTACCAATTCATACTACTTAGACTCTCCAAGTACCTCAAGGACTTTTACCAATTCTGATTAGATAATATTAAGCAATTATTGTACATGAAAAGTCTAAGTGCTGGGCAATTGTTAAGTACTATATTAGGCAACAGATTCTCAGCCATATTATCTAGCAATATTACCAAGGTGAGAGTCTAAGTTAGTCTAAGTACTATAAAAATTGTGTACCCGAAATTTCATGCTTTGTCCTCATTTTCCCTGTTAAAATAGCCACTTGGGGGGTATACTGCCCTCTGGTAATTTAACGTAGCGTCGTAGCATGACGTAGCTATTGAACATGGCCATATTTATAGTTGATTTACCTATTAAGAATGGTGATTTTCCATAGCTATGTAAATGTTTACCAGAGGGTAACCATTCTTGGACACAAAAAAAAAACATGAAAATCATCGTCGACCATCAAAAACGCACCTGATTCATCAGTGGCATGAGCCGGGCCACACGACTGCGGCCGATGACCTGTGTACCTCGGTGGGAGAGCCTACGATCCTATGACGATCCTACGATCCAAGGATTCGAATGGAAGATTCATAGGATTTCATGGGATAAATATGGGATAAATGGAGGTGTAATGGGATATTTAATATTTATGGTAATTGACCTGACAAACATGGTGGTTTCATGAACAAATCTAATGGAATCTTGGTGGGATATTGGTGAATACCCTCTGGTGTCATGAAACATGGTTTGTTGGAACAATCCCAGTTTGATGCATGGGCCATCCGGCCGTATCACCAATGTTCCCTCCGGTAATTAGATGCTATGGAAAATTGCCCATGGATCTTCCCTTGACTGGCTTGATTCCCTGTCCTTGGAGCGTTTTCCATTCTTTTCTGTTGCCTCAAAGTACAAATCCACATGAGCCAGTTGACCCTGCTACCCTGGTCACAACAAAAAAACATCGCCGATGCCTGTTGCGGCGAGTTCATCCCAGCATCAACTCGTCCACAGAGTGACAATGGTTGGTTCCTTTTAACATCAATGAATTACTGCTGCCAACATCTCCCCCATCCTTTCTTTTGCTTAAAGGATCTTAAAGGCCAAGGCCAAGAAAAAAGTGTAGATAAGAGATCATTTCTGATGCTCCTAAGAAGAGTCACAGAAACATGCAAGCATCACATGGTGATTCCCCATTTGGAAAATCAATCATTACCGAATCAGCGAAGACGGGCATCAACTATAATTACAACATGATATGCCCCTGCTCTGATCACATACGATCACAGGTTCTAGCAACCCCCACCCCTCCCATAGACCTTCATCTTCAGTCATCTAATCTGAACATGCGATGAATCAACCCCCTTTGAGTCAAGTAAACCATCGTCCCGGCAGAAATATTAAACACCCCCCCAGAAACCATGGTTTAGTAGGGGATGAAAACACATCGGACCATAGAATGGAGGTGTTTGATATGAATGGGGGATGGGATTTTCATCTCCCACAATCACCTACAAGGTGCCCCAGTTCGTTAGCTAAGTTGGTGCAAATAACTCTAACAACTAGGATTTACTGTAGATATATCATGAATCATGATATATCTATAGTTAGCATGGTTTATAAACCAACTTATCACCTGGAAAGGCACCATCCTGCAGAAATTTCGCTTCAACCTGCGATCCGTGCCACTGGCCGGCTCCAGCTCCTTTCCAGACTCCACCTCCAGCACCACCTAGCCGACACATGCCGACACCAAATGCTGGGAATTATGAGATTTATATGGGATTTACAGGGGGATTTATATGGGATTTCTATGGGATTTGATGGGAATTCAAGTTCGTAAGTGGGCTATAACTCCATTTTCGAGTGGGATCAATAGGGTTGGTCCAGCTATAAAGGGAATGACCACCCACTTCCTAGCTGGGGTAAACCACCAAGTATTGCTGGTGTTTATTTCAGACATGTTGTCTTAATAAGTATAGACTAGAACATCAAGACACTCTATAAGAAAGATGATAAATTAGCAACAAACAAATCTGAGCTAAACAAGATATGTTAAATACATATATAAGTGACAATTACTACATTAATTCACATGAACGGGGCTCTTACTGATCACAACGGCATGCGTAAAGAGCCTCTTTGCTAAGTCCCCCAGCTTTCGATTTTCATGGGTAAAATCGACACCGGAAGAACTGTTTTTTTTGCCTCACTATATCATACTAATATATATATATATATATTATCCTATATATATAATTATGTTATATCTGTTATATAGGATCATAATATAATAAATGATCATACTAAATATATATAAGAATCCATAGGAAATCCCTACTGTATAGTGTAATATAACATATCTAAATATATGCCAGAATACACTATACGCTATAGGGAATTCGTATGGATTTATGCAATTGTGGAAAGCCGATAAAGGGAACCGGTCTTGGTCATGGGAAACTACGATGGCATCTTCCAGTCAGTCACCATTGGGAGAGACGGAAGATCCTGAGAGGAAGGGGAGGTTGACTGGCACAATGGTGGATCAATGAGGACTATCTATTTATACATATATATATATAAATAATATATATATATAAAAGAGTCTTGGAGTCCCCCATGTACCCAGCGCCCACAGCCCTGCCTTGCTAAAGTCCTTCCTGGAACGACTGGAAATCCAACCGTTGATGTGCCGAAGCCTTACCTGCAGTGGACATCCCGCTGGAATGCTGGAATCCCTAACTCTGAGATAAGTGAGGAAAAATCAGATGATTTTGGGGTACCTATCTGATATCAACTGGACTGGATACCTATCGGAATCGCTATATATATCCACCAGACTGGACTGTTGACATTCAGGATCCCGACCAATCTCATCCCACTGCATAGAATTTTTCATAACCCCAAAACTGGGAGAGCGTCTCGCTGACTTTCTGAAAACTGGAGCGCAGTTTTACGGTGGAGCAAGCTTTCCACGGTGGTAATTTCATGTTAAGGCGGCGGAAGGGAATTCATCAGAACAGATGGTCCATGATCATAATTTCAGGTTAGTGAAATATCATAATTTACCAAATATTCATCAGAACATATATCTGGGTAAATTTAATGATATTTCACTAACCCAGATATATGTTGGTCCATTTGGGGATGGTTCCCCGGAGGTTTAACCATAAAAAAACCGGCCTGGTAAACGTTAACAAAAAGCGAACTGGAAGATGGCCATAGAAATAGTTGATTTACCCAGCTATAAAATGGTGGATCTTTCCATCGTTTTATTTTATGTTTATCAGGCCAGGTATATAGGAAAGGCATCTGGGTCACCATCGAACTCCGCCCTGGCCAAGCCATCTTTCCGTCCCACGGCGCCAGGGCTGGCTTGGATCAAGTCATGGATAGAACTTCAGAAAACTTGACACCATATTACCCTCTGGTAATTTAGCTATGGAAAATTTGAAAATCACCTAATTTTTAATGGGAAAAACAACTATTTCAATGGCCATGTTCAATAGCTTTTTGTATGTTTACCAGAGGGTAACCAAATATCACATTAATTCAATGGCCATTCCAGGATCCGATTGATTGGAGGTACCTAGCATAGAAAAAAGATGAAACAAGGCCTATTTTTTAGGCCTATGTTTGCGGGAATATCCCCACAAAATATGGCCAGAAATATGGTACAGTACCTCCAATTTAGGATCCTGGAATTCCCATTGATTCATAGTAGTTGGAAACAGGTATGTACACATTGTAACCATCAACAATGGCAATTTTTCACCAACAAAAACGCTGATATTAATATCATGAAACTGGTTGGTGGTTGACCTACCCCTCTGAAAAATATGACGAATCGTCAGTTGGGATGATGAACTTCCCATATATTATGGAAAAATAAAATTCATGTTCCAAACCACCAACCAGCTTAATATATCAGGATATATCTCAGGATATATGATATATATATATATCATTCATCAGGATATATCAGGATACCACATGTTTTTTCATTTCTCAAATGTTGGATTTCTGGATTTCCAGTGAATCTTCAGCCCTTTTCAGCCCGTCTGTTTGCTCTGAGCGACATACACACGGCCATCCTTTCGATTCACCACACGGGCGCATGTCTCGGCCCATTGATTTGCTTCCAGGGCATCTCCAGTCGGCAGCAGGCCGTTGTCTGGCTTCGGAAGGACCTGGACCTTTTGGTTTCCCACCACACCTTGGCATAATTTTTGGGCGACAGAATCTGACAGAACATGGGGATATGTCATGGGATGTGTAGCCAAACATGGGATTTTTTTAAGGCACAATACATTGGGATATGATGGATTTTCAGGTGTAACAAACTCAATATTTGAGGTGTAAACTTAATTTATAGTACTTCCTCTCGCTAAAGATAGGTTATGCCATCAAAACCAAGTTTTTACCTATCTCTATGTTAAATGGTTCATCCCCTCTATTGTTCAGGCAAAACCATTGTTTTTTAATGGTAAAAACAACTTGTTTGGCAAGTTGCAGTATTTTCCGCCAAAAGCAGTTTTTATAGTACCAAAGAGTATCCATATCATCTTCCATTTGAGTTGTTCTGAAATCCTATAATTATTTACACTGCTCCGATCACAAGGTTTGACCAATGCCCATCTGACTTGTTCTGCCAACATGACTTGTTGCTGTCTGGAACCATTTATCATTTTTGTTTTTTGGTCATCACAATGTTTGTCGGTCAAATCGACACGTTTGCTGGTTAATTCCCCATCATGTTGATGAACTCACATGTTCTATAGGGGTTGAATCTCCATGTTCCACACCTCATAGCCCCTTTTGATATCGTTTTCTGTAATCAATCCCACAACTGTTGCAGATCAAATCTTGATTTTCTCTGGTGAATTCTAATGTGTTTTGGTGAAATACAGATTTTCCTTGGTTAAATCAAACTTGATAGTTATTGTTTATAATTTCTTAAATCTAATTGTTTAACCACATTGTGATAATTAACCCATGACTAACCCCCCACCTATTTTTGATACGGTGAACCCATCGAGCACCAGATGGATGAGTTTGCGCAACAGCAAAGTGCCCCGAAATGCAGCTGTTTATCATCAGTTTCCCCATGACAACTGGTTGGTGGTTGACCTACCCCTCTGAAAAATATGACGAATCGTCAGTTGGGATGATGAACTTCCCATATATTATGGAAAAATAAAATTCATGTTCCAAACCACCAACCAGATGTTCTCTCTTGTGGATGGACCGTGCCGTATGTTCAGACACAATGACATCATCATTGTTTACAGTCGCATCCGGACTTTTGCTGGCAAAGCTTCCTATCATAGCTGATGGCAAATCACAATGTTCAAAGTTGTTCCAATTAAATCACCTTTTTTTCGGTCTAAGTAATAAGTTTCCATAGTTGAACCACCATCTTATCTAGTTTAACCCCACTTTTCTTCAACGTTAAACAACAGTGTTTTTGAAAGTGAAACCACCATCTTTCCTCCCCAAACCTCCTCAGAGACAAGTTCGATATACCATAACCCCAAATGTTAAGTTATACTAACCAACCTAACTAATCCCTTCCCCCTATTACCAGTACTAACCCCCCCGAATAATAAGAATAATAAAAGCTAGGGTCCATCTCCAATTTTGCTAATTTCAGGTTGGCCAATTTGACTTTTAATTGATCCCCTTTAGAAAACAATTTAAAGATAAAGCTACCATTTGTGGGTTTCAACCCCTAATAACGGAAAAAAGTCAACCCCGGGGTATTGTTTATTAGGGTCCGTCCGAAAATTTTAGTTTTTTTTATATTAAGGTGTTACTTTACCGCTTCGAAATCCAATTTGCGGCAATATTTTAATTGGGTTATAAGTTATAACAGGAAATTTAATTGATTTTGAAATCGAAAAACGCAGTCTTTTTAAATAAGGGTTCAAACTGATTATTAGGGTCCGCTTTGCTTCCCTAATAATAAATACCCTAATTTCAAAAACTACCTGAGGTGTTTATTATTTGGGGAGCGAGGGGGGTTAGTATTAGAGGATTCCCATGCGCACCACCTGAGAAAACTCACCGCGCCACGGACGCGCTCGTTGTAGGGCTCTGCCTCCTCACACTCCGCCAGCGCCTTGGCCGCCAGCGCCGCAGGGGACGCCTCACTGGGCACCCAGCGCTGCCCTGCGGGGCCGGTGGTGCCGGTGGCGGGGCCAGTGGCAGCGCCGTTGGAGGCTTCCTGGCGGGGCAGCAGGTGCTTTGAGGATCCGACCCAGTTGAATTAACATATTACATACATATTCATACATACATATCTATATGTATGTGTATATATATACATATCATACATGCGTATATATATATATATATATGTATATACCAACATAGCCAAAATTGCAAGAATAGTTACTCCTCCCGAAAAAAGAAACAATTTTTCAGATTTCTCGCAATTCTCCGGGTTGATTGGGGGATTCTCGCAACAGCCAGGGATTCTCGCAA
>Ga0126342_10000804_pt1 | contig 38823 bp, 31 predicted proteins | sample Cyp1metagenome_FD_92528 | JGI IMG/M metagenome (GOLD analysis project Ga0126342, IMG submission 92528) | Coral microbial communities from Lord Howe Island, Old Settlement Bay, Australia - Cyphastrea 1 metagenome | ecosystem: Host-associated > Invertebrates > Cnidaria > Coral ...
CAGGTGGGAGCACCAAAACGAGCATTTCGTGCGAGACTTCCTCCAATTTTCACACTTTGCAGCTTCAAAATCGACGTTTTCCTACGAGTTTTCCTTAGAACCTGAAAATTTGCAACCTCAAAACTGATGTTTCGTACGAGGCTTCCGTCAATTTTCAGCACATGTCAGAAAATGCCACGCCTGCCACGGAATTTGCACCGTGTCACCGCTTGACGCAGCCCTGCCAATGCGATTTACAAAAAACACGCAACAGGACGTGTCTAAAGTGCTGCGCCTGCCACAAAAAATGATGATGGACACGTCCAAAGTGCTGCGCCTGCCACGAAAACTGCAACACATCTTCTGAAAACGTCACAAAAGTATTGCGCCTGCCACACAAAACGATTTTCAACACGTTGCACAGCACGTCTGAATGTCACGAAGTGCCACGCCTGCCACGCGAAACGAAGCAACGACACGCCTGACACCTCCAAAAATGACCACCTCTGCAAAACTTACTATATAGGCACGGCCATACGGGGATCGCGCGAACGGTTGCGGACGGTTGCGAACGGTTGCGACCGTGAACGCAACGTCTAGCGAACACACCCTCAACCCCCAGACCCCCAGAGTGAAACGGGAACCCTTGCTACGCATTCGGGAAAAAATGTTCCAAACCACCACGCTTTTCCACGCTTTTCCGGACACGGCCTACTCGGGTCTTGGAGTGAGGCCTTAGATCACACCATTAGGCACCGAAAATGCCAGGGACCACTGGTGAGTCCAACAACAGCGCATACCGTGGCGATGCTTTCGCGATCGGTAGCGCCTGTAACTTCTTGGTACCACGCAGGCACGACCCTCCAATCTCGACCGACAACCAATGCTCGGCACCTGCCCAACTAACAGGACACCAGCAAATCGAAGCAGCTGGGACAAAACTTTGAATGCTTTCACCTTCTCCACGGCACAACGCCAATCCGACCGAGTGGCCTGAGTGTTTCCAAAAGTGTTTCAAGCATCGTTTGAACCATTTGCATCGAAGTAAAAAGGAATGTCGTTCAGGATTGAGGTAGCGTCTTGTCGACGGGTCCAACCAGTTCTGACCTGACTTAATCGGTCCTGGGGAACCCCAGGTAAGTTGGTAATCAACGTACAAATGCGCAAACGTGATCCACCGCACTGGGCCAACATTGCTGCCCGTAGTGCGAGCTGACCACCATTGCAGCACTCGTTGCGCAAGTCCAGCACCATACTCTTGGGCAAAGGGCAGTGGCATCTCACCCTGCCAGCCTCCACTGTCAAACACGGTCGGAAAAATTCTGACCTTCTTCGGGACCACAGGCTGAGCATCATCCAGTGTCATCTGCTCCTCTGTCTGTGTACTGCGTTTCGCAACAGCCAAATGAAGAGCACAAGCCTGTTCATGTAAGAGCTCGGCCGCTTGTACCGCTTCAACGTGTTCACGCCATCCTTGCCAAAACATCTGTGAGCGGTTTGTGTTCGCTCGCTTTGCAACCTGGTCAACCTTGTTGTTATGCCAAATCTGCCAAGCCTCTTGTTGATTGCGCGCTTGATGCATCTGTTTGTGGGCTGCAGTTTTGTAAACCTGAACCCGGTCAAGTCCAAGTCTCTCCACAGATTCCAAAATCCAATACCACAGATCTGCACTGGACGCAGTGGGTTTGGGCGTGGCTGTTCCTGAAGTGACAAGGTGGAATTTGTTTACAACCCCCAAACAGTCACTATATACTTTTACCCTAGCACCCACACATGCAGCATGGTGAAGGACCCAGGCCAACGCAAACAGTTCACCACGGTAGGCAGTTTGACACAGACCAGCCAACGGACCTGAACCAAGGACCTGAACAGGGCACACCAGCCAAGAATGCTCAGCAGGAACAGCCAGGATAGCACCCCACGCAGCCAAACGGTAGGAGGGATTCGCCTGCCAGAAGCAAGAACCATCTGTGAAAACATGATTCCAACGGGTCAAATCCAAGGCACAGCAAGTAGGGGGCACGCCAACAGGAACAGACGCCAACATGCGAAGCCACTGCAGACGAGTGGGCGGGAGGATCGCCCAAGAGCGTAAAACCATGGCATCAGGCAAAAGTCCACGGAGCCTACAAACGTCTGGTGCAAGGGAGAGTCGAAGGTCTGCCGTCTGGGGACACTCAAAGTACCGATGCTGGAGCGAGTCTGGTTGTCCACACCACTTGCATCCACCATCCTGCTCATTCCAATGTGAGTGGGCATCTTGGGTGAACAGGCCGCCGGATAGGCTGAGGCGCAGATACGCTTGGTCATCGATGGCCATCTTTGCAAGCCGAAGTCTGGTGGCGGTGGGATCAACCTTGTCAAGCCCAGAGAAGTCTTTCCTGTAGCCCATCACATTGGCAACCACTTTGTTCCATTGCCATTGGACCCTATTGGTGAGCTCGGCAAAATTGACCTGACCCGGGTGAAATGAACCTATTTCATCTGTCCAGGTTCCATCAGGGCAAACCGTAAACCCCAGGCGTTGGATGCGGTCAAGAAGGACTGCCGCTGGAGACGAGGGTGGGCTATCAACAAGGCCATTTGCTAACGGAAACAAGTCACTGGCCCAAAAGTCGAAAGGGCAGTGCATGCGGGCTTCAGCGATGGTTCTGATGGTGGCAACATATTCTGGATCAATTGCGGTCTCCACCAAGCCCAACAGCAGCAACGGGTTCACTCCTGCCTTGTCAAACTGCAGAGCTTGGACTGCTTGTCTCCGTTGGGTGGTCCAAGTGCTGGAGCTCACTGGGGCACTCTCGATGGCATACAACCCTCTGGGCCATGCAACTGTCCGCAGGGCACGGAGTTTGGTTTTGTAGCCGGCACGGCTTCGTTTGAGTTGTTGCCAGAAAGGTTGCAGGCTGCCAAGTCGGTCAACCACCGTTCGGTTGGTTCTTTGTCTGGTGATCGCAACATGGGCTCCTAAGTCTTTGGCATGGTGCCGGACTGGCAGTCCAGCATGTCTCATGTCTGCTCGAACTTGGGCAGAAGTCGACCAGCCGTAGGTCTTCTGGCGATCCACTGTGAGGTCTGTCATGGATGCAAAGGCCAGCAGGGCATCAAGTTGTTTGACCGCTACCGTTGAGTCCCATGTCAAAAAGTCCCAGTTGTCCACAAAGCTGAGAACCCTCATGGTAGGGTACTGGGCATTGATGTAACGGTGCATAATGTCATCAAGGATGAGCATTCCAAAGCAACTCAAGGCACATCCTTCTGCCAAGCCCGTGCTGGTGACAAAACCTTCACTATATGAGTCACGCACCTTGAACCTCCTGGTCATGGCCGACAGAGCTCCTGCCCATGCACAGAGGACAGTGCTGGGTGTTCCAACATGGAGGGCTGCTGCCAGGATGGGCCACCGCGGTAGGCAATTGAAACATTTCTCGATGTCTGCCGTCAAACCGCTCAGCGCCTGCTTCTGATCATGTGCAACCTGTATCTCTGTGGCAATGGTGCGCCACAGGTGGGCGGTGCTGTGCGCTTTGCGATTCCCATGCACATCTGGATGGGTCCAGTCGTCACACCATCGGAGAAGCATTCTGGCTTGCAGCCCACTGTACACCCTGTATAAGAGGGAAAAAATTGTTATGGGGCGGAACTCATTGGTGGAAGCTGCTCCCTCTTTCTTGGCTAAAGACGCCACTCTCCCAGTGGTGATCTGCAATGGCCAGCAGCCATCGGCCTCAGCACGGCTGTACAAGGAGCAGATGCTTTTCAGGAGTGTTTCGTCAGCCTGCAGGAGATCCGTCCGGCTAACACCATCCAAACCGGTAGCGGCATGCTTCTTTTTGGAAACCACTTCAGCCCGAATCAACTCTGGGGTGAGCTTCAACGGGGGCACCGGTTGGTGCGGCATGGTTGCACGTGCAAAGTCAATGATCGGCTGCCATCGGCTATTGGGCACTGCATCGTGACGACACCATCTTTGTCTCCATTGTTCATGAAACGCACTGAAAATCTCTGGGAGGGATCCCAGGGGCTTAGATTGTTGGAGCACTTGTTCAGGGCTGGCATGGTCTACGCTGTCAAGGTACAGGCGGCCTTCAGTAGCATGCACTATTGGGATGGGCTTATTGTGAAGCAAAACAGGCTTGGTGTCATCAAACATGCATTCAGGAGCAAAATCCACTGCGCAGTCCTCAGTATCCACCTCAGTGATTCTGGCACGATTGGTGATCAGCAAGCTTGTCACAGGTTCAGGCGGGGCTCGTTTCGTGTCTTTGTACACCAGATTGGCATCACGCTGGTGTTGGCTGATTCGAGTGGCTTTCTTGGCTGAGTGCAGGCGTCTTTCAAGGCACTTAACTTCACTGTGGAAGATGTCACAAAAGGCGTTGGCATGTGCAGGACCAGGCGGGTAGTCCGGGACAAAACCAGGGTCCCCAAGTCCAATGGACTCCCTCTGTTTCCACCAGTGTTGAAAGGAAATTCCAAAACCTGGTGCATGCAAAATGCTTCTCCACAGGAATATGCCATGTAAGGAGTCCTCACTGGTGGACATGCCGCTGTGTTTTTGGGCCCATGCCTGGTAATTTTGAAGCCTTCGGAGCTGCTTCATCCATCGCGCATGTTGGACATTGTAACCATGGAAAGCAGGTTGGAAATCCATGCTACGGCCTTTTTTGGGGGGTGAGACCCAGCCTTTCCTGATGGTGGGGGATGTTCTCTGGCCCCTTCCAGCCATCGGGTTCTGCCATTGGTTGCCTAGGGCTTGCTTTGCCTGATGTTCTTTGGCTTGCCACATCTCAGAGTAAACCAGGGTCGGGTCACGATTGTCAAAACTGTTGGCTGCAGGAAGGTCAGGGACACGTTCCCAAGGGACAGGCTGCGGCATAGGCCAGAGGTACCTGTAGGCATAATCCTTTCCTGCATTGAACCTGGCTTTAAGGACTGAGTGGTCTGGGAACCGGTCATGGTCAAGCTGCAGATCCACAAAGCTTGCAACTAGTTCAGGCGACAACCACAACACATCTTTTTGGGTGCTGCGCTTGCAGGTAGGTTGAGGGGCCCTACCTGTGCGCTGGAACTCAAGGTCTTGGGCTTCACGCCATCCAAGTTGGTGCAAAACTTGTGTGATTGGGAGTTGGGTGGCTTCAAAATTCCAATCACCACACAGGTACCGGGGTCCAGTAGCAACATTGGTCATGTGATCAACAAGGAACTCCAGCATGGCAATGGTGCGATCCAAAGCATTGTGATGGATTTTCCCTTGTGGATAACCGTACATGATGGCCCCTGTGATCCAAACGTTGTGAACCAAACTGCCTACAATCTGAACTCGACCCGTGTCATAGAGGTCGTCAGGCCAAGCTGCGCAAAGTGCGCGTGTGGGAACTTTAGCAACTACTGCAACCCCTGAGTAGGCACCAGCTGCACTGTCAGCAACACGTGGAGTCATGGGTGCTCCTGTGACCACTGCCGAGTACTTGCTATGCGACCGGAGGCTGGTCTGCAACATGGTGCGGGAAACTACCGTGAGGTGTGTCTCACTCGCAGCGACTATGTCGGCGTCAATGCCGGAAAGCAAAACACTTTTTCCCAGTAACCCTGATGGATTACAGGTCCCCAAAGACCAAGTGGCTGGAGGCTCGGCTGCAAACGGTCCTGGCGTTTTGGCTTCACCTACTCTGCACTCGGCCATGCTGAAAAAGTTGAACAAAGTGATCAACCACAAAAGAAACTTGATTGCCCGTGAACTTTGGTTCACCACAGTTCGGGTCTTTTGGCTGTGGCTACCACACCTTCACTCATACCTGCCTTTCTTGGACAAAATCGTCTCAAGCTTCGACATCTGGTCCTCGAACATACGGGCCATTTGGTTGCTTTGAACTTCCATCTGTGTCATCATCTGGGCCTGCAACGTCTGGACCTGTGCAGAGTTTTGGCGATGATTTTCGGTGACGGTGTGCTCAAGCGATTGGTGCATATGAACCATCTGCTGCATCTGCTGCTCGAGGACCTGCAAACGGTTTTCTGTCTCGTCAGTTTCCATGCGATCTTGGGGAAGCTTGTCCAAGATACTTTGGGTCATGCGGTCCTCCAGTTCCTGAAGATGTGTCTTGACATCTGGGCATTGCTGCTTTGGGGTTTGGCGGACTGCCTGTTGCCACGGATCCTGCACCAGCCAAGGGTCTGTGCTTGAGGTGGCTGCACACAAGTCCACTGTGCTCTGAGGGCCAACAACTGGTCCAGCTGATGTCATACCATCCTTCATGGAGTCACATCGGGAGATCACTACTTGGCCATGTGCCATGTTCTGCACCGTGTGTGGTGGGTCGGCAACCGATTGGATCAACCACATAACTCCACCTTCGATCGGCTTCACTGGCTGTAAGGGCCTGGCCTGCCAAGCCCAGTCTGCAAAGACACGTCCGATGGACTTCCGGTCACTACCATAAGGCCAAGGTCCACAATGCCACAGCTGGCGAACACCTGGAGACAAAAATTGGCCATCAGGTTTGAGCTTCTGGAACAGTTGTTGGAAATGCTTGGCTGCCACTCGGAGGCCAAACCGCTTTCCAGTCCTAGCAAGGCCTAAGCACAGGGGTTCACATTGCATTTGATGCTGGGCCGATGCAAATGAGGCTTGAGGCATCCAAACAACCTGGAATTCATCAGACGGTGATGAGGAATCCATCACCCTGGGCTCAACATAAATTCCACCAACCCCGGACAGCTTGAGCAAGGCCAATTCTTGGGACTTAAGATATCGAACCTGAACACTGAAATGTGTGGCGCCTTGAGGTTTGGTTGGGCGGCCAGCATCAGTAAAGAACTGCCGTTTGAAGACATCCAACAGCACATCTTGGCTCGCTTCCATGTGATCTGGATGCCACTTGTCACAATGGCACTCCTCAAGGCGGCATGACTGCAGTGGGGCCAATTTGGCCAGCACATGTTTGAACGGGTGGGCTGCGAAAGATTCCCAGTCTTGCTGCCACTGATCTGCATAAACTGTCAGGCGAGCACAGGCAACTGGCACATCGGACACTGTTGGGCCATCAGAGCGAAAGCACGGTCCTATGTTCTGGCTTCCCAACTGCACAAGAAAACCTGAAAGGAGCACTGGTTGTTGATTGGCTGAGCACTTGGCTGCAAAACGAAGTGAACTCCACTGCAACGTAGTACGCAAGTCTTCAGGGCCATTGATGATCAGCAGTGCCAGACCTTTGCTGGTCAATTGGCGACCAGCTTGCAAAAACTGTACAGCATCTTGATAGGAAACCAAGGCAACACCTACGGCAAGAGGTCCTACTTGAGAAAGCTGGAGTTGCGGTGCACTGGTGCCATCTTCCATCTTGAATGTATTCTCGGCAAGTTCAAGCCTAGAGGGATCAATCTCAACCTGATGTGGCACCTTTGGTCTTGAGGAACTTTGGTGGGACTGTGGAGACTTCTTCTGCTTTGGCTTCCGAGCATTTTGAACTGCATTGAGTTCGTCCGGCAGGACCAGCTGGAAAGGTGGTGTCTGTTGATTGGCTAGGCTCTTCAACGTTTTCCAGGGAGCTGAGCCCTGGACAGCTTGTCGTACAGTGTCCTGACCTAAGCTTTGGATCAAGAGCTTGGCTCTGGCTGGTGCGGCATTGGGTGGCACGCCATGCTGTTGCAGCAGGGAGGCGGTAACTTCAGCAACGTCAGGAAGACCTGCACCCCAGCACCACGGTCTAGGCATGTGAGAAAACCCTTCATGCGACATACGGAAGTCTTCACGCAAGGAATCAGCTACATAGGCCAGGTGCTGGTCATCTTGGGGCAAAACAGTCCCTTGCATTTTGTGTTGGAGAAAAGCGATGGCTGCAGCTCCACAATGATTGAGCCCAAACTGTCGCCGTGTGCATGACATCTGAAACCTGGGGACACCAATGGCCTGACAAAGCAAACCGTGCAAGGGATTCAGCACGTGTACATCCATGTTTTCATGCTCCCAGATGTGCACTTCCAACTCACATGCTTTGACAACCCACATGCACGGTGTCCAATGCCCTTGATACAAAATGACTGAAACAATGCGATCAAACTTGGGTTGCAGGGCTAGCCAACTACGCACGGAGTCAACGTTTTGAACGGAAAGCCATGAGGACGCAAGGATTGGATCCAACTGGGCAATGTGGGTTTTCTTGGTGGCAGAACCCAAGGCTTGCATTTGCCACCAAACTTCATCATCAGACCAGATCTGGCCCTGTCGGTCAAGCAAGTTCAGTCTGGTGGAACTGGACAAGGCTGGCAAACGCATCGTGTTGCACAACTCAACATCAAGAACAAGCGGCGGTAGTTGCGAAACTAACTGAGTTGCTTCAAGTCCAAACAGGGACGCAATGGAGTTGTCCTGTACTGTCACCTGGTTCTGAACAAAAGCCTCATGAGCTGCCTCTGTCTCAGGTGCATCTGGAAAGTCCATAATGGCATCATGCTCAGGAGTTCCATCAACCTGGGTGGCATGGGCGTCGTCGGCCTCAATTGGTTCAAAATCCGCTTCAGTCAGAGGGGCAGCAAGCAAAATTGCTTCCGGTGGTTCTGCACAAAACATCACTGCTGCACTGCCAATGGAGAGACTGACAAACTTGATCAGTGGCAAATCATGTGCTACCAGTCGTCCTGATGTGTCACGCACCCAAACGTCTTGGACATCAATGCCATGCATGCGGCTGTGAGCAACTACCAAGGCTTGCACTTTGGCCGCAGAATGGAATGAAAGCGTCCATTCAGACTGGCCAGGCTCATGAATGACAATGCTGCATTTCTCATCATGGCACAGCGAAGGTTGGACATCTGGGTAAAGCTGCTTGCTTTGTCGCAACAGGTCATGTTTCAGGTCATTGAGCTTTTGCAAGGGCTCCAATGGCATGTCATGAGTGAACAACAGCTGTACATGTTTGGCCAAGGCGGATGCGATCCAAAGGGACTGCATGGGTGCTGCCATCTGCCCTGCTGCACACAAATTGAGTCTCTGTTCACTGCCCCAGTTGAGATCCAACGGTACTCCATTGAGCATACAAACTTCGAGCACATGCAAGTGACGCCAAAGTCCAGGTGCGTCGGCAGAAGCAGGCATTTGGAGCAGCTGTGAGTAAATACCTTTGGAACTGATGAGCTCATCTGAGAAACCCTGAGACCGACACTCGCATGGACATTCTTGGGTTTGGTTGCCCCATGAGTGCAGTGCCGTAGGCAGCTTTTGTTCTGGCTGGACTGCATATTGCCTCAGGGTCCTTCCACCAGCCTGGAACTTGATGGTCTCCTCTGGAGAGAGCGTCAGTTGGGCTTCATCCTCAACAGGCCAGCGGTGCACATAAGGCATGAGGTCACGGACTACCAGTGTGCACCCAGTGGGGAATGGGGGTATCTTCACAGCTCCAATGGATGGGTGTGTTGCAATGACCCACCATCGATATCGGCATGCAACCCAAACTGACTCCAATTTCAATGTGCAATCAACCACATGATATCCAAGTTGTGTGGACAAGGCATGGATGTGTTGTTGAACATATGCATTGGTTCGGGCCGGTACCACACATTCCAGGATCAAAGCTGGTGCTTGGCTGTAGTGCATGAAACGGAGGGCTGCCGGAAGCGATGATGACCTACTGTCATTTTCACCTTGTTGTGAACCTCCACGTGAGAACGGTTGGCATGAAAATCCAGCCATGACAGTTGCGGGCATTTGGCATTGCTTGAAAACTTGGCAAACTACCCGATCATCAGTGAGGTCAGCACAAATGACTGGAACCATCGGATGCAGTCTTTCATGCAAAGCTGCCAGCTTCGGTTGCTTCTCAACGGCACACAGCTGTCGGAATCCAACTCTCTCAAACCCCAACGCAGAAAGTCCAACACCTGCACACACCTCAACCAGGTTAAAGAGATGGGACGTAGAAAGCTGTGGATGGCTCAGCACTTCACAGGTGTCATCGATTTCCAAATCCACAAACAGTCCAAAGGCCAAGAAGCGACAGCCAACCAAAGTGACACGACCAGTGTGGATGCTAGGGGGGAGAAGTCCACTTAGCCTAACCACCTGTCCTCCAGGAACTATGAGCCCCATGCCAGCATTTTCACTCCAGATGATTTGTTCAACCACAACAGTGATCTTTGCACCAGTAGTTAACAGCGACCATTTGGGGATGAAGAGCCCTTCAGGACATGGCAAGGTGGAAATACCATCCAACATGTAAACCGAGAACGCCCGAAAAATTTGCAAGGGTCACCCACCTCTGACAGGTTTTCGAGCCAGGGCTGTTCCAAACCACCAACCAGTTTATAGAAATTCTTCCCAGCTACAAACCTCCATTGATATGGGATTTACATGGATTTACCATTGGTGGTGGGAACCTGTCAAGTATCATATCATCACTATTTGAAGTTTTATTATCACCTAATCAACAAACACTACTAATATTGTCCTATTATAGTCCTGTTATACTCCCATTCAATCCCATCAAATCCATATTTGTTGATGGTTAAACCTGCATTAAACCATTTTGTAGGGGATTTCCCGGCCAGTTTGGGCCTAGATGCTTCTTTTTGAATTTCTGAATGGAGCCTTCCTGCACGATGATCAGCTTTCCATCCTCCACCTGGAGGAGGTGATGAACGGAGGTGGTTTTCGTGGCGAAGGAACAGTTGGTCAGAAATGATGACAATATATGGCTGGTTGGTGGTGCAATAACCATCTTGAAAATATGAGTTCGTCAATGGGAAGGATTATCCCATATATTATGGAAAGTAAAAAATGTTCCAAACCACCAACCAATGGGATATATGGGATTCCAATCTGTATCTCCTGAGCTCAGGGGGTTTCAAATCTTTTCATATTTTCCCCTCAAATTCTGACAGGTCAACCAGTCTGGGATAGATGGGATAGATATGGCAAATCTCATGGTTTTTAAGTCATCACTTTCCCCATTAAAAACATGCAATTTTAAGAGCTATCTCCTGAGACAAAGCCACATACGTATGGACTTGACTTCATATTGAGGATTTCAGCAATATTTTCCCAAAAAATTCCCACAATTTCCCACTAAAAATGTTGCTATTCTCCCATCATTTGCGGTTAATATCCAATCATGTCATTATTCAATCATTTTCCATCAATGTCCCATGAAAATTATGAAAACCTCCCATGATTTCCAATGAATATCCGATATATCCCATCATTTCCCATCAATATCTCATAGTTATCCCGTATGAATAAACCAGAATTTCACCATTTTGATATATGACTAACTGTATGCACACATATAAAAACATATACTATTGTACCTCTCAGAAGATAGACAGGGATAGAAAGGGTGCAACAATTATACTACATGATATCATATCATAGCATTTCGTATCATACAATTTTCATACAATATGATATAATTAATACAATTATATTCCAATACATTATATGAGTTTGTTCATATTGTATATTATTATATGATATATATATATATATACACATGACATTCTATGTATGATATTATATACAACTATACTCGTCCGGTATATGGATCCCTTCCTTCCGCAGCTTCCGTCCCACCTTGGTGACTAAGTTGCCGCAGGTCAAGGTGGCCGTGAAGATCAGCGTCTTCGCATTGGCGGAAATGTCCTGGGCGCAGGTGCAGTGGGCTTCGGATGAGGATGATCCTGGTTCTGTGGAGATATGGGTATATAGAATAATGGAGAATGGAGAACGAGAATTGATGTTGATGATAATGCTGAGAATTGATGTTATGAAGCCAGTCACCATATTTGTCAGAGGGGCTGGATTTTTGATCCCTTAAGTTGAGAGGGGATGATGATGTTGACGATGTTGATGTTGATGTTGTTGTTGATGATGATGATGATGATAATTTGATAATTTGATAATAATAATAATAGTAAAAACTGATTAGTGTATGGCTGCAGCTTCTCTCCAAATTTTGATCAACGTGACTCTCCGAGGATCCGCGAAACCTCCTACGCCGGGAACACGTCCCGCGAAATTGGAGACATTGACGTTGCCACAAGCATCGGCCTGACCAAAAATCATAGAACTGGATGATGGGAAAATTTACAGGAAACCCCTATATTTGATGGTTAAAACCATGGTTTCCTGTAGATTTTCCCTTAAACCAATCCATTGAAAAAAACCAGGATCAATGAGTGCGCTATGGAGAGGCCCTGAGGTCAACTAGGGGGTTTTTAAGGCCCGCCTCTCCCACGCCAAGGAAGGCATAGTCGATACCACCGCCCACGTAGAAATCCATCATGGTGCTGGTGGGAACAATGGCCTGATGCGGTGCCATCACTGGCCATATTAGGAACCTAAATTGGAGGTACCTACCATATGTAAGGGCTATGTAAGGGGATATCCCTACAAAATATGGCCTTATACGGTACAGTACCTCCATCTGTTGGATCCTGGAATTCCCATATATTCCCATCATCATGGTGGTCATGGTGGTGAACCAGCTACATTCAATGAAAGTGGGACAAACCCCACCTCAAAGCCGGTGCTGGTCCCGAAGCGGAGGCCGCCCTGTGGCACGCCACCCCAAACACCGCTCTCCACAGTGGCCATGAAACCCTTCAGGTCAGGATTCCTGAACGGCTGGTGGCTGCAAGCCTATGGGAGAAGAATGATGGTTAATGAATGTTAATGATAATTCATGATGGTTCATGATGGTTAATGATAGTTGATGATGGTTCATGATGGTTAATGATAGTTGATGATGGTTATTAAACCTTATTAAAGTGTTATTAAATTAATAAGTTATTAATGGATTTTCCCTCCGATGTCATGAAACGGCTGGAAAATCCCTGAACATTTTTGGTAGCTGGGAAGATCATCTGCAAATGGGGGATTTTCCAGCTACTTGTAGCCATGTAAACTAACATAGCAATGGAAAGATCCACCATTTTTCATGGGAAAATCCACTATAAATGGCCATTTTCCATTGCTATGTTAGTTCACCAGAGGGTATCCCAAATGATGATTGAAATGATTGAAATTCGTTGAAAACAACACATGACAGCAGCCAATTGGGGCCTGGGCCAGAATTCTTGATATCTCGCAACGCTTGCGAGGGGCCGTTTGAACAACATCCAAGAATGGATCGGGCAACAGGACACGTTTTCAACCTGTGAACAACATCTGTAAACATGGACATTTACAGCAATAGCACCAAGAATGCGGAATAGCCTAACCAAAATATATTTTCAAGCAGACCACCAGAGAAACGATGTCAAATGATGGATCTTGGGTTTGGGTCAAAAACTTGGGTTCCTCAATCCACCAGCAATGCCCAGGACCAAGCCATACCAAGCCATTGAGCTGGGAGTCTGATGCCCATGACTGGCCATCATGGTCGCCACAAACCTAGAGCTATGAGTTGAACGTGGAGGTTTCGGGACAGGTTTGGATTTCAATGCTTATGTAACCTCAGTTTAATAGGAATTTATGGTAGGATTCTCCTCATCCCTGGTAAATTATCATATAAAGAACCAGCAGACCACGCAGCGATGATTTCTCCGTTGAGGCTCCGTTATGAGTTGCTACCAATGAACCAAATAGGGTACTATGGGTGTACCACTTGGGCCCAAGGCTCTGTCCAAGACTCACATATTTTTTGGGAACAGGTCATGAAACTTTGCGAGGCCCCAAAACATGGCGAAAGCCGAGGGTTGAGGATGGTTATGGATAGTTCCCTCCCAGCATATCTAATTGGTGGTTTCAACCCCTCTGAAAAATATTAGTCAGATTGGATCATCATCCCAACTATATATTGGGGAAAATAAAATTCATGTTCCAAACCGCCAACCAGATATCGTTTTTTCTGGACTTTTCGGCAAAAACCTCCCAGACAAAATAACATCAGCCGAGACTCTCAGGAGATCCCACGCCGAAGTTCAACACCTGGAGATCCCACGCATCGTCCAAAACCCTTAAAGGTGGGCAATACCTTTAGTGTTGGGACTATCTACGCTTCTGTTACTTCAATCCCCAAGTATCTCTTATCGATATTTTGTGATACCCCTCATGTTTTGGGTGTTTATTGGCCTTTCCTCGGGTTTCCATGTTTCTCCATGTCCTTGTATAGCATAATCTACAAGACCCCCCAAGAAAATGATGGTTGAAAAAACATGTTTTCCTGCGAAGTTCCCTTAAAACAAGCAATGCCAGCATTGCTTTCATAAAACTACGGTTGATGAATCTTCAGGATTCCCAAAGCTACAATTGATGCGCTGAAAAGGATTAGGAATGGCAACCACTTTGTGATGAAGGCGGTAAACCCAATAATAAAGCATTCCCAGCGCTTCCATACATTTATGGATGGAAATCATCATCCCCAAATACAAGGTTTATCAGGGCTGCTCCCAAAACCACAGATACAAGGGGTGGTAAATTGAGTAGATATAGAGCCAAAACTACATAAACATTTTTATCTTCCCTTTGTGTCTACACCTATATGAAAAACAATATATATATATGTATATATATATGTATATATATATACTGGTTGGTGGTTGACCTACCCCTCTGAACAAACATGAAAGTCAGTTGGGGTGATTATTCCCAATATATGGAAAAATAAACAAATGTTCCAAACCACCAACCAGTATATATATATAATGGTTGGGAGAAACCCCCTTTGTAATTAACTATTGTTGGTTAGCTATACAGTTTTATCATACTCTCAGCCACTAGGCAGTAACCTTGAATTTTACATGAGCCTAAAACCCAGGTCTTTTACCCTCTGGTAAACATACAAAAAACTATTGAACATGGCCGTTTATAGTGGATTTACCCATTGAAAATGGTGATTTTCCATAGCTATGTTTGTTTACCAGAGGGTAGAGGTTACCTGAGGGTTTCATGTGATTTTCTTGTTTGACCATAGATCTTATGCTATTTGCGGACGGCAAGGCCGTCCCCTCTGAAACGCGTAGATTAACGCACATTGATGGCTGCCATATCATGAAGGTCTAGCATGGGGTCTTGAATGGGATCATGTTACGTATCATATTTAGGGTACACTCTGTCACACCTGCAAAACCTTTCAATCAAAGGAGGCAGCAAGGAACCATTTCTTAGACATTTTAGGCGTCCATTTCGGGAACCCATTTCTTAGACATTTTAGGCGTCCATTTCGGGAACCAATTTCTTAGACATTTTAGGCGTCCATTTCGGGAACCAATTTCTTAGACATTTTAGGCGTCCATTTCGGGAACCAATTTCTTAGACATTTTAGGCGTCCATTTCGGGAAACAATTTCTTACAGTAGACATTTTAGGCGTCCATTTCGGGAACCAATTTTTAAACATTTTGGGTTTCCATTTCGGGGACCAATTTTGAGACATTTTAGGTTTCCATGCGGGCACCAAATTTTGGACATTTTAGGCTTCCATTTCCATTTCGGGAACCGAATTTTAGACACTTTAAGCTTCCATTTCGGGAACATAAATCGAGTTAACATGGGCAACACAGGGTCTGGAATAATTACACATAATCGGCAGGGTCCACTTTGGGTCTGAAAGTAAAAAAGACCCTAGCTACAGGAGTCCTGGAGGTCTACCCATTCCAGACCCTACAGTAAGTACTTGAGGGGATGTTTTATCCCATCATAGATCCACATCAAAATATATACAGTACATATATATATATAATATTATATAATATTATATTATTTTATTATATTATCTTATATTATATTATATTATATTGTATTAAACTATATTATATTGTATTATATTATATTATATCTATTATACAGAATATAATATAATATAATCTAGTATAATATAATATAATCTAATATAATATAATATAATATAATCTAATATAATATAATAATGTAAGAATAGAATATATATATATATACATATACACATGTATCCCATCAAATGGTAGGATGGCTCACTGGCCCACCACCGAGGCACTGCTTTGGGCTTCTTGACCTCGAAAAGCGCTCGGTGCGCCATGACCCGCTTCTGACACGCATTGCGGGGACCTCGGCGAACTCGGCGGCGATTCATCATCCATTCCCCATGGCTTATCATATAAATAGCCCTCTGGTAAACATAGAAAAAGCTATTGAACATGGCCATTTATAGTGGATTTACCCAGTAAAAATGGTGATTTCCCATAGTTATGTAAACGTTTACCAGAGGGTAGAAACCCATGGTTTTGTATATTTTTGGATAGGATCTGTTCATTTTTGGAGGATATGGGAGTATTGAATGTTAGGAGGATGAGATTACTCTTTATATCTCTTTATTTTTTGGTTGTTCTTTTTGCCACCATCTACCCCTGTTTGAGGAAACACCCAACTGAACATCTGATTGATTCAAAACCTCACATAATACTAACAAGGACCTCACAGAACAATTCATGTCGTATCGGATATGACTCGATCCACTTTCCTATTGCTGGATGACTTAGATGATTGTTGTAATTTACACATGTCCCCATCAAACTATTTTGGGGATGATTCCCCTTACTTGCCTGTGAAGTCGCGGCGTCATTGGTCATTTGTTCTTCGTTGTCTACCTGTCTGAGTTTATCGATCTATTTATTCATTTATTAACCTATATGTTTATTCACCAACACCTACCTAGCCTCCCAAAATCCATCCATCCGTCCATCCATCTTCCATCCGTCCATCCATCCACCTATTTGTCCATCTATATTCACATTCACACCATGCTTTGTTGGTTAACTCATGTAACATCCACGCTACTTGACTAGTGAAATCCCGGCATTCAATGGTCAAATCCCGAAGGCATCCCCCCGCCTTCCCAAGGAAGCTCCTCCATTTGCGCTGCCTGCAGTGGTTTCAACTCTCCGGACAGGGTTGGATCATACCTCGGCTGCAGCAAGCCACGGTGGAAGATGGTTTTCAAACTGTGGAAGGAGTGTTAAAAAAAGTGGGCAGAAAGATATACTTGAAGCCACCAAAAGGACAACATCAAGATGCGTCCTATCATGTATCTATTATCTATAGCAGCCTATAGTATCTATAGCCTATACCTATAGATAATATCACACTATATATATAATTATATATATACATATATATATATATATCTACTGTATGTATAAGATTGTATCACACAATCGAATCCACAGCAACTCTCGCTGCATCTGGCCATCTGGCCTAAAGCAATGCCGCTATATGCCACTAGCATCACTGCTGCCCCGGAATCAATGACATTCAATAACCAAGTGATGGAAGGTATGAAACTCCACCATTTTTTGATATGATGAGCGATCATAGGATTCTCATGAGGATATATTATGTTATAAACATTTATAAACCCATTAATGTGATACTGCCATGCAACCAATAAAATTTCCTGGGTTGATCACATTAATATACATTACTGGGATCATTTCACATTGACCAACGCCGAACTCGCCCAATGGCTCTTCATCCGCCGCAGCATAGGTCACCGCGGCATGCTCCTTGCTGTTGGCCACAACCACCATATCCTTGGCTTTTTTTAGACAGAGAAGAAGAGACCATCAAATCTTGGGCCCAAATCATGTTTATCCTGTACCCCCTTGGGATCTGATAATGATGACTCCTCCTTTGCTTGTGCATCAAAACATGTCTCTGTTGGCAAAGTGTGAAATATTCGCCCCCACGGGAACGGAGTTCTACACTGATGTCTTGCCTGGTCAAATTACGAGCACTCCACATAACTGCATCGAAGGATCCATGATGTGTGTGGGTGAAAAATTGGATCTGCCCCCCAAAAAGGCTAACTTGACTAGTACTGCTGGCAGGGTTAATGATGTTTCACCAGTGGATGAAATGATGTTTTCTCGTGGGTTTGAAACACACCCGTTTTAGTTCGTTAGATTCCATCAAATCCCAATTTTCGATGGTGAACACCCAGTAAATCATAGTAAATCCGCATTTTCACACACAGTAAACCCAGTAAACCCAGTAAATCATAGTAAATTTTAGATGGCAATTTTCACCAATTTTCACCAAGCATCTACCAACATTCCAGGGATGTGAACCCGTCTGTGGTCCAAACTTCCGACAGGCACCACACGCTGCACCTCCGTTTCTGTTTTTTTTGGGGCCAACCCTAATGATTCCAAGAAAAAACATCAAAACTCCAAAGAAAACATAAGTGCGGATTTTTTTTTGTGGATCTGGAGCTTCAGTACCTTTTTTTCGAATTCCAAACCAAGATGTGAAGCGAACCGCCTCTCCCTCGCCTGCACCACCACCAGGCCACCATTGTTCTTTGCAGCCATGGCTTGATTTAAAGAATCCAACAACAACGGTTCCTCGGCGCAGGCACTGATGGGGAACATCTTAATAGAATTTAATAGATGGTTTTGGGGGGAACTTGCGAACTGGTGCGAACTACCTAAATCTACCTACAACTATTTCTGCCACTGAGGTTTTAGATGTATTTTCGTCTTGTGCTGGCAAGTTGCGCGATCATCAGGCTGGAAGATATTATACCAGCAACTTTTGTAGTACATCAACACACACACACATTTTGATTGATCTAATCACTTCAGCTATTTCCTGTCAGCCATTAATCATTATACTTTAGCAGCCATTTCCTTCATCCTCTTGTGCCGTACACTTCAGCCCTTGGTAATGGCCACTTCTGAGGGTCTCTGGAAATGTCGTGCTATACCCCTGTGTGTGGTTGTTTAGGGACTACTTTTTTCCCCGTTTCAGATCCACTAATCATTGTATCCCTGTTGTGCTTGGTTTTATACCACACCAATTTGTTGGTCAAATCCCATAAAATCCCAATTTGATGAATTTGATGGTAATTAGAATCACAATCGTCTTCCCTTTCTTGTTGGTGAAATCTATTTCATTCCGTTAAATCTCATGCCAAATAATCGTATCCCAGCATTTTCCCATGATCTCCCAATGATCTCGCAACCAGCACATGCTCCACCAGGCCACGCGTTCGAAGGAGATGTTCCCCGCTTCATCCGCCAGTGAGCCGCGCAGCAGCGCCACGGTGATCTTTGGGGTGGGGTAAAAGATGTACTCCTTCACCCGGGGAGATTGAAGCATCAAATTCGTGGGATTTATCAGATTTTGTGGCTTTTAGCAACATGATTATGCAGGGCAAAAGAAACCAACCATTTGTTAATTTGACGGGGAGATTTTATGATATATGTCCAACCACGGGGGATTTAACAGGATTGAAGAAAGAATGGAGGTATGTTATGAAACCAAGATAATTGAGTTCTGAGCTCAAAAACGGTGGATTTACAGCTGTATATGGCAATTCTGAAGGGGACAATCAGCTTTTAAACCATGAATTTAGTATCTGAACATAGGGCTTCAATATGTCAGTGCCAGTGGGTGATTTCCCGCAATAGGCAACAGCTAAGAGCTGTGAAGTATTGGGGATGTAGAGACAACTCCCCAGCAGCTGGTGACGACCATTTCTGGGCGAAATTTGTTTGGGATACCTGGGTAGGTAGAACCAAGAGGAATGGGCCATGGCTGTGGAACCCATCTTTCATGGAATTTGGGTTGCTGCAACTAAGCAGTGGTTGTTGAACCCAAATCTCCAGCGTTCCAATACCGATGACTTGTGCGATCTTGTGTGCTTTTTGATGACCGTTGGGTCCTCGGTAACTGGGACATACCGACATGGAAAATCGTGATAGATGATAGATGGTGACTATTGGTGATTATTTGAATAATATATTTTATTATTATAATATATATATAATATTATTATATTATTATAATATATATATAATAATAATAGTAATAATAATAAGAATAGTAATAATAATAATATAATTATATATATACTACATATATATATAATATACAGCCATGTATTTTTGGGTACCCTATTTTCAGGCAACTCCGGCAATTCAACGGCGGACATGTTGGACCGACAGTGCATTGGTTGGCTTTTTGTTGGGGATGCCAAGCAGGTCCCGAGCAGTCCTCACCATCCAGTTCCTGCCGCCCGTGGCAAATGGATCTGGGGGTTTCATAGGGGTACCCCCATTGCTGGATGGTTTATTTCATGGGAAAATACGTAATTAAACAATACCAACAACAAATGGATGATGACTGGCTGGGGGGTACCCCTATCTTAGGACACCTCCATATACCCACAATTCCTCTTGAAGGATGACATGTCTATTCATGAATGCTGGATGCCACGTTCCTTTGTATCCCCGGCTTCCTAGTGATTCATTTGCATATCTGCCAGCTAGCCAGCCACGAAGTTGCAAGCTGTGGGTCAGCACTTCAGAGCCCGGTTTCTTCTAAAATGGGCTGTAATATGATGTAATCCACTTCAAGGGAGCTTTCTTGGTGGTTTATAACTCCATGTTATAACATGTTATAACTGAACCTAACTGGTGGGTAATATAATATAACCCACCGACACTTATCCACTTCCAAGTAATCCATTTTCCATCATTCTCCAAGGTCTCATGTACCCCTCTGTCAACTAACATCGATGTGGAAAACCCACCATTTGTAGATCATCTGTATTTTTTTCCGACCGGGAAACGATGGGCTTTTCAATCTTTCCACATCTATGTTGGTTTAGATTAGGGTCTCGAGCCATCCCAGTTTTCACCCCTCGCCTGTATCTTCACCACATCCTTGGTGGTTTGCTTGTTGCGCTTGCCGCCACCGTTGCGCGGATCGGCGAAGGTGTGCAAACCCACTTTGGAGAGGTGACCTGCAGAATCTGCAGCTCAATCTGCTAAGCAGGTGCAAAGTCTGTATAGCTACTGGTTGGTGGTTGACCTACCCCTCGGAAAAATGATGGAGTTCGTCAGTTGGGATGATGAACTTCCCAATATGGAAAAATAAAACATGTTCCAAACCACCAACCAGCTATCTATCCAATTCCATCTAATTGTCCATCATTAATACATCGTGTACCCAGTCTAGCGGATCTATCTTATCTATTTATCCACCAATTCTATCTCTCATACCTATTTCATATCCGTCGTATCTATCTTATCAGTATCCACCTTGTCTATCTTGTCTATCCGTCAATCTATGAACATGTTTGCAAATGTATGGCACAAACATACTCTTAATTATATAATATTATATACTTCGTTTGCAATGAATCTACGAATCACCAGATCTATTTGGAGGTTTCCTAAAATGGGGTAACCCCCGAATCGTCCAAGTCAGACTCATTCGACCATTTTCGTATTTTCCAACCGTTGGGGATCCCCGATTGGAAACCGTGGGTCCATGATGGTCCATGGGTCCCCACATGTCCCCACCTGGGACACCATTGGCAGAAGATCGAATCATGTGGCTGATTTGGCCCATGGGCAAGTTGTAGGCTTCCTGACAGCCAGCTTCGGTGACGTAGCCATGTGCCATGGTCGTGTTGCAGCTGGTCATCCCATCATTGTGGGCGTCCTTTTCCTAGATTTTCCTAGCCCGACAAAAGTTGAGGGAATGGTCTTCCCCTTTGATGGGCAGATGGCACACCTTTCTTATGATGATGGCGATTTCAAGCTTGGAGCCCTCATCCTAAAGTCATGAAGAATTTCTCTGTGGCAAAGCTGACTGACGCCACGGCGGATGATCAACCGCTGCAACGCTAATTGAACTTGCTGCATCATCTGCCGGCATTTGGATCTGCCAACACCATGATCCACACATGATGTTGGCCTCTTAAACTATGCCGAACACCGGCAAGTCCTCAAGAGTCCTCCGCAGGTCCAATTCTTGGGATGTAGCATCAAAAAATGTACAGTATTATACATCGCAAGTATTCCTTTTTCACATCAACATAGATTCATGTGAAGTATCAACATCACGCTACATCACACACACACACATGTGAGATGTGATTCCAATTGAAGTTCCAGATTTCTAAACGCCGAAATCTGCTGTTCCAAGCTTCAATCTTCCCACTGAGAACGGCGTTGGTGAATGCGGGACAGACCTGGAGTTTTCCACCCTCCCGGAGGGTCAAATCACTTGGCCATCATCGGAACTCGCCAGATATTCCATGGTTTGCTACATTCGAATGGGCGTTTGTAAGTTCTGACGGTCAAATATGGTCAAATGATATCTGATGGTCTGATGAATTCTCAAACTATTCACCCCAAGAATTGGATGGTCTGCTGACACGACCAACCCTTTGTGGCTTCGACTGGTCGGTGGTTCACCACCAGACTCGATGTCATGGGAAAAGTTGATGTCCTTTAAGGTGCCTGTCTAAGCTTCAACCTAGGAACAACTAGGCAACAAAGTGCTACTGTGTTAATGATTAAGCCCCCTATTGGCCTATTGGCAATATATCACTTATGGTTGATATAGCAACACCTTATTGATTGCATATGTTGATGAATTGGGTGTTGCCACTGTGTCAACACTGGCAATCAGTTGCGCAACTAAGCGTCCCGACTCTGATTTGTTAGAAAATCACTAAAACCATCGTGATGATTTTTTTCGGAGCTGATGAGTGTTACATGAACCATGAACACCATTCCCCTTTCAACCCATTCCACAGTACTGGTTGGCTGACATAGAAAAAAACATATCCCTCTTATGGGTTGCAATAATTACCGCAATTTACCAGGTACCATAATCCCCATAACCTATCAACCATCAGTTGGAAAAATGATATCCCCAGAATTTTGATGGTCAAACCCAGCCAAAACATCCGATGATTTTGATGTTTCGAATCCCTGCGAATACCCAAAACATCGGGTTGCAGCAACGAAACTCAGTGTGTTTTTCTTCTGAAATGTTCATGGCTCAGGTTATTTCATAGATAAATTCCCCTGGTTGGTGGTTGACCTACCCCTCTGAAAAATATGAGTTCGTCAGTTGGGATGATGACATTCCCAATATATGGAAAAATAAAAGCCATGTTCCAAACCACCACCCAGGATAAATTCCCATTGAATTCCCATCCAGGGATGGTCAAATTCAAATTCCCCGATGGAAAATCCCTGGTTTCATCAACCGAGACAAGCGCGGCATCCGCCATGCGACATCGGTCCATCCAAAGATGGCCTTGGACACCATCGGTGTGATGGGCTCTGTACCTCGACCTTCGCGGTCGCCAACCTAGGCACTGAAATGGATCTAGGGAGATCAGAAAATGGATCTAAACAAGATACAGAATGGATCTACATGGATCTAAAAACCCGGCCATCAGCCATTTTGGCGGAGTTTATGAGCATTTTTCATGCATTTTCCCCATGAAAACTGAAAGATGTGTGTTTCTATCTGTGTCTGAAGAGATTTGGACTCCAAGAGATCTACCCCACTTTGCGGGGTTTCTGGGTTTTGGGAATGGATCATCAATATTACCCTCTGGTAATTTAACATAGCTATTGAACATGGCCATTTATAGTGGATTTACCCATTGAAAATGGTGATTTTCCATAGCTATGTTAGTTTACCAGAGGGTAAATGGATTGGACAAAAAGCAGCCATTCTGGAGCAACTTATCATCATTTCCCCTGTGAAAAAAACGCTCGTTTTGGAGTAGTTTATTCATCAGTTTCCACAGAAAGATTGCCGTATATTGGTGGGCAATCCAGCATTTTTACACAAACCCATCTGGGTCAGATTGGTTAGATACCTCAGGAAGGGTGAATTTTCACCGGGACGGTTTGCAATGTGTCAATGTGTCCACCTGAAAGCTCATGAGGAACACAGTCAAACCTGAAAACTACGAGTGGCCCTATATATACACATTTCCTGTTGGTCACATTGATATTCTTGAACATCAAATTTCAGGTGGGCATATCCAAAAAATCAAAAAACTAGGAGCGCGCAAGTATCCACCATCTCCTCGACTTGTTAATTGCCAAAGCCGGCACCATCCAAGGTTGAGGGTCTTCAAGTCTTGAACATATCGAACCGGTGAGGTTGTCTCATGATCCAAGAACAATCCCCCCGTGTATAAACCCTGAAATGCTCCCAAAATGCGTGTAAGTTCTCCACCAAAGCATGGTTTCTGGGTGGTGTCCTGCCATGGAAAGGATTGATCCTGAGTCGACTCAGCAAAATCCCCCGTTTGTGACTTTCCACACCCAGCAACAATGATCGGAAAGACCATCTCCAGATTTCTGGGATGCCCAGTTTTATCGTAACCTGCAACGACACCAGCCAGGTGACGTTCACCCTCTGTCATTCCCAAATCTACTCGGCTGGTTGAGGCCGGTATTGCAAACTTGGATTACTTGGATTACTTCGCCATCCAAATGGTATCCATATTCTCTATAGATATATCATGATATATCCATATTCATATTCTAGAATATTAGTTCGCCATATCAGGCTTAGAATTAGAACCTCTGTGGGTCGCTGCATAGGAGATTTGGAACACAATAAGCCATTTCCAGCTGGTTGGTGGTGCAATAACCATCTTGAAACATATGAAAGTCAATGGATGTCAATGGGAAGGATTATCCGATATTAATTGTGGAAAATAAAAAAAATGTTCCAAACCACCAGCCAGAAATGGTTTCAGGACAATTCTGCAGCAAAACCCCCCTGATTTGACGATTCTTTCAGATTTTCACTTCCAACCCGGTGATGAAAAACGATTTGTCGTGCCAAGGAGCGCTTGCGGAGGGCCGAGATCAATGCATCACCTCAGATCAATACCAGTACACGCTGTGGTGCAGCTTCCGCATATGGATTCCATGCTTTTCCCTCCAGTTATTCTGAAATGGCCGTAGCCAATCACAGGTTTGAATCACAATTATTTGATATGGTTTGATGTGATTTCTTTGAATGGGGGATTTACTTGATTAGCAGAGGCTACTTCTTTTGTCTTCCCATACAACTCAACACATTCTGGAAGTTGGACCAGCTACATCGAAGCAAAATAACCAAACCAAGTCCGACCAAGTCGCAGGGCATGGTCGCTACAAAGCCTGCACTCGTGACGCAGTCTCCATCCAAGATAGTGCCTCGAAAAAACAACAGCGGATTGCCAGTGGATTAACACTGGCGGATCTCCCGGTGGTGATCGCAATAGCCTGGACAGCCACCTGCCATTGTGAGAACATGAATTTGGCATCGGCGTCCCAACGGCAGCAAGATGCGCAGTCCTCCAAATAATATGGTAAAGCAATAGTAAACCATCATTATTCCATATGATTCTGCGTTCGAATCAACATTTTTCATCATTTTTGGCTGCTCAATCTCCTTGGATTTCCCTCGTTGGTAGCTCAATCCCCAAGCTCGGACTGCAAGCTGCTCATGGCTTGGTCTGCAGAGACTATCTTGGACCTTGCGTGCACGGCGTGGACGGTGCTGAAGCGGAGATGATGGGGAGATTTCATGGGAAATTTCTGGGACACGACTGGAATTTCTTAGAAATTCTAGATGATTACGTGAGGTCCGTATCATTTCCCGTATAGTATATATTCTAAATCATTCGATTTGGTTTTTGATTGTTTTTGGAATGAAAACGATCGGGACGGGATAGAGGTTGAGATTTCTTTTTGTCCATGGTTTGTCAAATACCTATGATATTTAAAGTAACTATGTATCGCCGACAAGAGATGCCGACACAATTTTTGCAGGATGGTTTTTGGTGTTTTCCCCATGTTTTCCCCATGCTTCCTACTTTTCGGCATGTTTTTGGGGGTTGCCATACCTGCAAAAAACCGTAGTCGGCCCAGCCACTTTGCTGTCAAGGACTTGCGCAATTCCAAGCACTTCCTGGAGACGCTGGTCTCTCATCCAGGACATCCCCCAAGGTTTAGTTCGGAACATCATCAAACATGCTACAGCTGGGGGATTCTCAAGCCATGTTTATGTATTTTATGTTGGAAAGCATTCCAAACATGTTCGTGACATGGAATCATCCTTAAGCTTGCACAGCAACAACTAGCCACTAACTCATTCTAGAAGTATCCTTCCAAACTGAAGGAACATGGTGTAGTTCTTCCATATATACCTCCGAGCCAAGCCCATTGCTGACCCTCTGGCAATTCAACATAGCTATGGAAAGGGGCCCATCTACAAATGACTTATTCAGCATTATTCACCTATTAAACACAAACAAAATGCTGCTGACTTCGATATAGCTATCCTAAATTACCGGAGGGTATTGGTTGCAACGAGATATATCAATACCTTAACCTAAAGGATGATTTGTATGTCACTGCCATCCGATGGAAATCCTGCAACACTTGATTCATGACCTGGTTAGCTAATGGTTCTATAAACTGTCCATTTAAGGTTTCCCCAGAATATATGCCAATATCCATTATATATGTAAATGTTCATTCCCTATCATGTTGGTATATATATATATATATCATTATATATCCGCATTGAATCATCCTATCAGCAAACTAGACCCTCTATATCTCTATGAATTTATTACATAGCTATGGAAAATCACCATTTTTCAATAGGTAAAACATCGGGCCCACCATCGAACTACATGGGCATTGGCTTCCACAGCATCCCTGTCATTGCTGGTTGATATACCCCCTGGTTCTTGAACATAGCTATGAAAAATGGCCCATTTATAGATGACTGACAATGATTTATCTATTGAACATTGGTGATTTCCCATAGCTACATCAAATGACCAAAGGGTATCCTCATTGTATCAGCAAACAATCATTCAGTTGCCTTCAAATCGCCAAGTTTCTTCTTCAAGGCCTCTAAATCTTCCTCCTCCTTTTCCTGACATGCACCGCTGCAGGAATCAGGGTGCATTTTACAAGTTTAATATGTATATATATATAGACGGTATATATATATATTAGATTATATATAATTATATATATTGCCATGTATAGTCATATAACTACAATCAGACAACGATCACAGTACCATCACAACAATATAATTCTCACATATTCTCACCAGCATACATTTTCCACAGCAAACACTTCACGACAAGTATCTACGGCTGTCAGCTGCGGAGTCTTGAGGTTGACATTCACCACCACACGGCCACGAATACTTCCAGCCAAAATCTGGGAAGCTGCTTGGTGTAGATCAACCAAAGCAACCTACAGGGACGAGACATGGCTGGACCCCAATGTCATTCTCAACAACTGAAAAAAAAGGAGGCATTGCAGTGGTCCCAAGGATCAGAAAAGATCAGAAACATACAATCCTGAAACATTCCCTACAGATTTGATAAAGTGTGCCTGTGTTTCTGAAATCCTTCTGGGGACATTGAAAGTTGCCAGTTTTTGGCGGTTTTTACGGAACAAAGTTCCCGGTTTTCCAAGGCAGCATGTGAGACAAATAGACAATGGGGGCTGCGGAAAACAAAATCACCAACCTGAAACCGTGAAGCTCTGCATAGTTTAAAGATGTTTACTGCCATGATCTTTGGGACATTTTGATCCCCCAAGCTTGAAATGGTTTGAAACACATACACTTGTTCCTTTCCAGATGGCGCGCCTCTGTTCGCATCCCTTGCCAAATGGCAGTTGGCACCTTTGCCAGATCCGTCCAGACTTCTTGTCGCACGTCCTCGGTGTGTTTCGACTCGGTCACGTCAATCTGAAGTGTTTCACGGGTTTTGCTGTGAACACCGGCCGAAAAAATGGTGTCTTTGAAGTTTCGTAGTACCCTCTGGTTATTTCACACAGCCATGGAAGCCATGGCCCATTGAAATAGATGGTTTACCGACCTTAAAAATGGTGGATCTTTCCATGGCAAACTGTTCGTCATAACCAGAGGGTATATTAGTTGCTGTTTGATCTCTGGAGGTCCAATGTGGGATGGAAAACGGGCATCTTGTACAGGTACCTATTGGATCATATCCCATAGGATCCATGTATGCTATATATATGGTAACATTTACCATCAATATACCCCCAATGTTAGCATATATAGCATACATGGATCCTATGGGTATTGGATCGTTTTTGGGATCGTATAGGTACCTTTGTGAGCAATGCACATTCTAAGCCCGGAACAGTAGGAGCAAAGACCGAATCCACGCCGTATAGTTTCACACCTCGCGAGGTGAGAACTGGGCCGGCACACCTCCAAAAACCAGCCAGTTCCACCGTTCGAGGGGGATTTGTGGCATCCCACGAATCATCCACAAGAATCGAGTTCTTTTATAGACGATATCTTTTCTCAAGCAGTTTTTTTCACTCTTATTTCGACACATTTTGACATATTTTGGCCTTAATTTTCACGACCGCTAGCCGTGGCACCTCGGATGATGAAGGGGTACACCGTGGTCTTAATGGCAGGCCCTCCAGCCACGCCGCAACTGGCAATGCTGCAGCCATAGGCCATCTGTGAGGCAATGGTCGGAATGGTCGGACCTGCCGGTAGGTCAATAAACAGACATAGACAAAAATATACATGTATACATAGATTGTATAGATCATTATAGCCTTGTATAATTATATATAAACATTATTGAACATTCTACTCTTTTATAGCGAATTGCAGTGCTAGTTGGCCAAGCCCACGATTTCCCAACTTTTCCAAAGCTTCGGCATCCAAGTCATACCAGTCCGTACACAGCTTTCCACCCGGAGGCTCCCAGCCTCCGACGACATCAATGGCTCCTCCCCATCTCTCTTCGTCCAGGGCCTTGCTATCCGTGCTTAAGGCGCCGATGACTTCAGTTGCACCCAACTTCTTCAATCCTCAGGTGCGTTCAGCGAGGTCCCAGCGGGAAGCCGTGTCTGAAAATATGGGGGTATCCGGTCAAAGTTTCATGTATTGATGGATGAGTAAAACTGCGATGAATTATTGATGAATAGTTGATATGTCATAAATCATTGCAAATTTAACTAAACACATCTAAAACATGATAAAACTATGATGAACTGTAGGATTTTGAGGTACTCTGTGTTCATGCCAGGACGAGCTTCTGGGCTCTGTGTCTTTGAAACGGGTACCTGGGGCCATGAGGAGATGAGGACAAAGTTCATGGGGGCATAGCACTTCTAGCAATTTTGACAGAGGAAAAACACATGATACCCTCTGGTTATTGAACATAGCCATGAAAGCCATGGCCCATTGAGATAGATGGTTTACCGTTCTTAAAAATGGTGGATCTTTCCATGGCTATGTTAAATAACCAGATGATAAAATATGATAAGTAATTGGTGGCTTCAACCCCTCTGAAAAATATGTGTCGGTTGGGATGACTATTCCCAATATATGGAAAAATAAAAAATGTTCCAAACCACCAACCAGATAAGATATGATAAGCCAATGATCGGTAAACAATTGATTTCTTGGGTACAATACCTCAGTCTTGGACAGCTGGAATGTCCACGCGGGATCATTAAAAAACCCTGGTTGATGAACAGGATCGGGCGTGAATCCCCAAACAGCGATATTCATGGCTGTACACATGGTAGTCCCCAGTGAATCAAACGGCCCAGAAGTTTACTGATCCTTGTTATTGTTTGGCATTCTACATCCACATCTATCCATCATGACTATCCATGAAGATAGTTGCCGCCTAAAAAATCAACACAGAAACCAATGTCAAGGAGTCAGGGGCAAGAGCGAGTGGTGCAATGATCTCAAAGATGCTATTCTCTCAACTCCTGTCGAAAATCCATCATTTGGGGCCAATCTGGCCATGTGTCAAAAAACCTGATCGATTCATGGATGCTCATCCGATCATTCCCTCAAATTTTCTATAGCTTCTGATCCATACCCATATTACAACATGTTTCCCGGGCCCCCCCCAGACCCTCCGGGGCACAGGCCGCAACTTGGAATCCCTTCTGCGCTAGGAGATAGACCGCCACCGAGCCCACACCACCATCGGCGCCAGTGACCAGGATGGGTTTGCTCTTGTTGAAACCCGTGTCCTACTGGACGGTGGAACGTTGCACGGCTGTGGCTGGAACGTTGCCCACCAAAGGAAGACACAAAACGGAAATTCCGCCTGTCGGATGTCGTGATGATTTGATATAGTGGTAAACTATTGGTAAATTACATTGCTATGTTTTTGTTGGTACTGTACACAATCATGACACCAGTATATAAATTTCACATACAGTCCTACAAAATGTAATCCGTATCAGTTCCATATGAAAACAACCACATCATCATCTACCATCATCATTGATGTGCAGCGAATAGACACACGCATTGAGCATTTACTAGTCACTGTGCTTTTCGGGCTTGGTCTTGTGGCTTTTTGATGCTAGTGATGATTCTGAAGTCTGACAGATCCTGAAGACAATGAAGTCAGAAGATTTTGAAGTCTGGGCTCTATGATGTGATAGTGATTAGTCTGCAGCATTTTTTGTCATAGCAATCGATTCGGAAACTTGATCGTAGCATAATGCCATATTATGATACATTTGTCCTTCAGCAAGTCTCAGAATTCAAACAGTTATATAGTTATATAATATATATATATATATATATATATACATAGCAACCACCGTAGATAGGAAAGTTGGAAACATGGAAATGATTGATGAGACCTACAACTTGCAACATCCTGGAAACGTGTTTTCTATCTTTTTTTTGGGCTCACGAGATATATTGAGGGTTTCCAGAAATGCCGGGTATCCCTGAATCATCCATGTTCATGGGATTTTCCATTATAAATCATCGATTTGGGGGTAACCCCATTTTAGGACCCCCCCATAGATCCTGGACATGAGACCTACCGCCCTAGCAGCTCCTCCATTGCCTTGACGCACAAGGCAGCTGTAAAGCCGGCCGTGCCAATAGTCATCGCATCGATCTCGGAGAGGTTCTCCGGTAAAGGCACGAGCCACTGAGCCTGTGTCTAGGTTGATGGTCTAGAGGATGCCTCAAAATCCGATATTTGGTGAAACAAATAGATAGAAATTTAGTGTTAACAACGATTTTTTCACAACATGGTGAAACAAGTTGAACTTATTACTTGTTGGAATGAAAATAAACACTTGTGTGGAGTATGCTGCTGAGCCATACCTAGCAACATGGTGTTAGCTTAATTTGGGAATATGATAAATCAACTAATTCAATATAATATGATAGGTAGATCTAGACAAACGTGAGACAACACTGCTTCAGAACATCTTACTTATGTCAGTAATCACCACATGTTCTACATACACATTTCTTTATCTTCTTTATACCTAAATCTCTCTACCAGTATATATCAATTTTCATCTTATACCAATATATCATATATCATCATATATCTTTAAAAAAAATCTGTATGCATCTATACACGCACAACATTACCCTCTGGTAAACTAACATAACTATTGAACATGGCCCAGTCGAAATAGTTGATTTACCCAGCTATAACAATGCTGGATCTTTCCATAGTTTTCCCATCAAAAATGGTGGATCTTTCCATAGTTTTCCCATCAAAAATGGTGGATCTTTCCATAGTTTTCCCATCAAAAATGGTGGATCTTTCCATAGTTTTCCCATCAAAAATTGTGATTTTCCATAGTTTTCCCATCAACAATGGTGGATCTTTCCATAATTTTCCCATCAAAAATTGTGATTTTCCATAGTTTTCCCATCAAAAATGGTGGATCTTTCCATAGTTTTCCCATCAAACATTGTGATTTTCCATAGTTTTCCCATCAAACATGGTGGATCTTTCCATAGTTTTCCCATCAAAAATTGTGATTTTCCATAGTTTTCCCATCAAAAATTGTGATTTTCCATAGTTTTCCCATCAAAAATGGTGGATCTTTCCATCGTTTTTTGTATGTTTACCAGGCCGGGTTTCCACCCTGCCCGGCTTCAACCTTTTCGCACCTTGACGCTGGCGTACTCGGCATGGCCACCATGGAACTTTTGGCCCATCTCCCACCCGGTCATGATGACCTTGTCTCCTTTCCTCGGTGGGCGAAACGGCCATGGGTTGTAAAAACCCAACAGCTGGTTGGTGGTTTTACCCTCTGGTAAACTAACATAGCTATGGAAAGATCCACCATTTTCAATGGGAAAATCCACTATAAATCACCATTTTCAATAGCTATGTTAAATTACCAGAGGGTAACCATCTTGAAAAATATGAGTTCGTCAATGGGAAGGATTACTGTATCCCATATATATAATCATTATGGAATAATTATTAATTATGGAAAATAAAAAAAATGATTGAAACCACCAACCAGCCAGCCATGGGTTGTAAAAACCCAACAAAGATGGTGCTATAAAGCCCAGAAGACATGGAACATCTCAGGATTTCACCAACATTCGGAGCTATGATTTGATCGAGGATCTCTGATGGGATATACAACCCAACCATACGCAGTAAGGTTTGTCCAACAAGTGGGATTTCTCACCCTATAGAATGGCAAACCTAGGGAGGAAATGATGATCAACCGTGGGATTCTTAGATACCCTATCTTCAGCCAAAACTGGAATTGAATGGCTGATGAAAACGTTGCAGAGAACGATCCCATTGGTTATGGTTCTCACTTCCTGTTGCAGCAACCAGACTTAACCCATGTGGCTTGGTTGGACCCCAAAATACATCACACATTTAAAGGGATGAAATTGACATCATCTCCAAAGGATGCTCCAACGGACGAGACACTTGAAGCCACCCTTTGCTTCCTGAGCTTTGGCAAGTTGGCAGGGATGCACGCTGCAGAAACTTGTGTGGAGTGCTGGACATACTTTCTGCTCCCACTTGCCACCTGTGTCATCAAAACAAACAACATTTAAATGACTGACTGTGTTCCCCTCAGCCACAAGCCATGTCATGCCATCCGAAAACCATCAAACCAAACTGGGCTCACATCCTATCGTTCTATATAGTACCCCCAAAAAGATCGGTAGAAAAGTCATTTACCACGGACTATTAATGACTATATACTATGATCCTCTAATATACTATGCATGAAGATCTATATTTTAGATACTATGATCATCTATTACTATATATGGGGATACTATGATCATCTATTTACTATGATCATCTATTTACTATGATCTATTATTTTAGATACTATGATCATCTATTACTATATATGGGGATACTATGATCATCTATTTACTATGATCTATTCTTCTAGATAATTACTATGATCATCTATACTATGATTTTCTATTTACTATGATCATCTATTACTATATATATGGCAGTGTGTCAAAACCTTGTACCCCTTCTGTTCACATCAAAATAGCTGGGATTTATGGATGTTCATCCCCCTAAAAATGGTATTGTTATAGGTATTGATCCATAGCCATATGACTATATACTACTACCATCCATTACTTATCCTTTGTGGGGCCGAAAAAAATGGCAGTTGCCAAGCCACATCCACCACCCCCACGAAGTCGATGCCGGTGATGAGCGGCAGCGTTTCGACCACGCCATAGATGCCACAGATGGCCATGCCGTCCTTGTAGTTCAAGCCGCTATAGTTCACCTGGGTCAACTGGGTATGGATCAATACCTATGAAAATACCATTTTTAGGGGGATGAACATGAATTTACCAGCTATTTTGATGTGAACTACAGGGGTACAGGGTTTTGACCCACTGTCAACTGACCTGTTTTCCATGGATTTTCATGGGAGAATGATGGGAAACTGATGATCAACCATGATAAACCATGTGATTCACTATAGTTCAGGACCTGGGTCAATGCGGGATACGCCAATGCAACTCACGAGTTTTTATCAGAAATGATGGGTACATGATGATACACTATGGGAAAATATGGGGATTTAGGGGTAACCTATTTTCAGACAACCAACCGAAATGTGCTGGACCGAGTTCTTGATTGGATTGGTTTTGTTAGAACATCTTAACCGGAAACCATGGATTTGGTAGACAAATATATGGTTTTCCTATGTTTTCCTGTAATGTTCCCTTTAACTGGGAGTGCTGGACAAGATGAAAGTTCAATCATTTTTCGAGATTCCATGCAACATCCCCAATTTCATGGATATCCACACTGAATGATGATGGATTGAGTCAACAGTGATATCTCACATTTATATAGTGGACTGTCATTAATAAAACTCCATTCCCGGAGGGTCACCATCAATTTTAAAGGAGACCTTTGATCATCGATCCCTCGTGAGCCCTTGCCAGCCCCACCTTCACGCGCACATAGTCGTCACCCGACGCCAGCTCTTCGAAAGGCACGTCCTTTACTTCCTTGGCCGTTGGGCTTTTGATCTCCGGAATGAGTGCGGAATGAGTGTCTAATCCCCCACTAGAGTGGCCAAGATCTTGGAAATTTGGAATCGGAGGCTGTCTTCAAAGCGATTGTTCTCATTAAAACTGGCGAGCATATACACATTCGCCTAGATTGGCTAGGATTCTTACTGTATACTGTATACGTGACAGTAATATATAACATACACTTCCACTCCCTGCAAATGTTGCAACTCCCCACAGAGAAACAAAAACGATTCTCTGAAACAGTAGCCAGCGGTCCATCTGTACGCTTGCCCCGACCTTTTCCAGCCAACATGCCCGAAAGCTACCAGACGCCATGGCTGTAGTATGCTGTAACCGCGTCAGCTCAAGGGCCGTGGGAAGCAAAGCTGCTATAATTTTTCGGATGTTCCTTATTGTTCCTTGCTGCAGAAAGAAATCGTCGTTTCTTCAAAGAACTTGTACTGACTATATCACTAGTCTTGTGGAGTGAACCTTGGTGAACCGCTTGGTGGCAACCCCCAACTATGCGTTTCTAAGGATCATCCCGATCTCAAGCCTCAAGGACTCGGGCAAGGTCAGGCATGTCAACATCACATTCCCGAAACCTTTCCGGAAAAAAAAACGCGTAGCACTGCATTTGCACTCGAATTTATGTCACGTGTCTTTGTGAACCTTCTTTTGAGTCATGTGATGCGCCATCTCCTTGGTTTAACATCTTTAACCCATTCAACCTCTTCAAAGGCACCTGCAGATCCTGCAGTGGCCCAACAAAAAAACCTTCAGCGCCTGCTTGCTGTTCATCTGACCACTCTTCAGTTGCTTCGCCATGAAAGCTTGCAGGGCCTTGCTTCGGGTTGACCATACCATGGTCCCATCCCACCCAACGGCGACAAAAATCATGGGCAGCCCACCATTTTGGAACCGAACATCGTGGACCATATTCACAGTATTGAACTATATTCATCTATTCAAAAAATGGTTCCATACCATAGAATGTGTTTATACCACAGTGTGGATATAATATATACCATATATCATCCCATCCTCAGAGCATGTCGAGCCATGTCGAGCCATGTCGAGCCATGTCGAGCCATGTCGAGCCATTAATGTCGGCACACTCAGCTGGATGCCATAATTTCCATCACCAAAATTGTTGGACATTGCTGGACATCTCACCTGTTGATCTCTGATTTTCTATGACTTTGTCATGGTTTGTCTGAAAATGAGGCAAACAAAAACAAACAGTGATTATCTAATACCATTCTAATACCATTCTAATAACATTCTGTCCCCATTTTTTTCTTATGCTTACCCTCCAGTAATCAAACGTGGCAACGGAAATTCCCCTGGCCACCTTGGATTGCCAGAGGCTATTTTTTGGGAATACCCTCATGTAAACCAACATAGTTATTTTTCAGCTATGCACCGAAAAAAACATCGTGATTTTCCATACTAGAAGCTCAAACCATCATTTTTAGATCATGATCCAATCATTTTCCCATTGCCATATCCCACCATTGTGGCCATATCCCACCATCCGACCATCCGGCCCGCCTCCTCATGCACTTCCGAGGTGGACCCAAAGTAATGAGCAGGGCCTAACCTCAGGGTTTTTCGTTGAGAAAGTGATGGACATTTTCCAAGAAAAGTGGTGACACTTCCCACCTAGTTAGGGCCGCTAGGCTCATGGATGTCATGGTGCATATATATATATATACATATTATATGTATGTCTGTATTTATGTATGTATGTATGTATGTATGCATGTATGCATGTATGTAATGTAATGTAATGTAATGTAGTGTAGTGTAATGTAATGTAATGCAATGTAATGTAATGTAAGTATGTAATGTAATGTAATGTAATTTCATTTAATTTAATGTAATGTAATGTAATGTATGTATGTATGTGTATGTATGTATGTATGCATGTATGCATGTATGTAATGTAATGTAATGTAGTGTAGTGTAGTGTAATGTACTGTAATGTAAGTATGTAATGTAATGTAATGTAAGTATATAATGTAATGTAATGTAATTTAATGTAATGTAATGTAATGTATGTATGTATGCATGTATGCATGTAATGTAATATAATGTAATGTAATGTAATGTAGTGTAATGTAATGTAATGCAATGCAATGTAATGTAATGTAAGTATGTAATGTAATGTAATTTAATTTAATGTAACGCAATGCAATGCAATGCAATGCAATGCATGTATGTATGTATGTATAATATTTAATGGATATTTCTGGTCATCCATCCCGGAATGGGAATCCGAACATCATGGGTGCTTAGCTCCGTAGTCGTCGATAGATGACCATCCACCAGTATGGGACATGAACCCATGTTTGGACCCTAACACATATCATGGTTTTTAACTACTTTGTACTGGTTTGAACTGTGTAAAATCATGAAAAATCTACAGTAATTGTTTCCCCTGAAGCTGATTGGAAAACTTGGAAGTGATAAAAAGTGATCATATCCCATGGGAGAGCGATATTCTGAAGTGTTTTTGTTGAGGGCATGGTAGATTCTATAGGGCAGGTTGAAAGTTGGCAGGCAATCCTTCAAAGAAATATTCACCATCGGGGGACTTCATCCATATGATTCCGATTTTTGATTCAATACACTGCCGTGGATGCTCAGGTCGCCGGACAAGGAAGCCACGGGTTCGAAAACGTCATCCTGAGGTTCAAAAATCATCTCAACAGTGACAAAACATCACAACTAATTACTAATTAACCAATGCAAAATCATGCAAAATGGAAGTTTCCTGAAATAGGGGTACAGTGCCCCTACTCATCCATTTTTTGTTGGGATTTTCCCTTATAAGCCATCCAGCTATTGGGGTACCCCCAATTTAGAAAACCTCCAAATGAATAAGTTCTAATTCTAACTGTTGCCAACGAGTGTCTACACAAAGCCTACGCGGTGTAGGCTAAAACGACCTACGCCAATGCTTACGCAACCTGCATTGGAGCCTACGCCTGGGGCATAATCTGTCTTGTAGAGTTCCCACTTTAGCAATTTTCCATAATTTTCCTGCATCCAGAAAAACAACTACTCAAATGTTTGCCCACACATGTAAGGATGATGTACGATGATCCCTTTGGTAGTTGCATATGATGAAGAATCACATGCTTCAGTTGACATCAGCTAACCAGTTATTAGATTAGTTGGTTTCCAGTAAATTAGCCGCTTATTATGACCATTAACTGGTTACATTGGATATCATCTTCGTTTGTGTCTTGGTTTACTGAACCAAAGTCTGAGATAAGTCCACCAACCATTCTGACGTCTGGAGACCATGCTCCCTTTATCTTCGATTGTCTCATCCAAGTAGATCTACAGATCTACATTTTCCATATGGTTTGGTCTGAATATTTGAGGGCACCAGCCCAAATTGGATGCTTTCGAAATGTCTCGAAACCCCATCTCTTGGGGCGTTCCCCATCCCCATCAATTCCCGATCCAGTCTACCATTTTTCCACAGCCTGACCATCCCAAAGTGCCCCATATGTCTGAGATTTCTTGAGCTCATCTCAGCTCCAGGCCCAAGAGCTTGGCATGATACCCTTCTTCTTGGCTTTGGACACTTGACTTCGTATCCGACGCCTCAGGCTACACGGGGTTACACGGCTGGGAGGCATAGAGCTACATGTGAAGCGGCTCTTCAGGAGTATCTTGCCAAACTTCTGAAACATTGGATTTTTATGGATTTTGCACTAAGTATTAAGTATAAATACATGAAAGTATCGGAATGCGGGCACCACTGATGAATCCAAAGGGACCTGCTGAGGCTCAGGTCCTTCCGTCACATACTTGGCTTATGACAGTTTGTCGACTTGTCGAGTGTGTCTATGCATGATTGATGTACTTAACCATATTTATTAAACTTCATAGTTTCCCCAGGTTTCCCCTTAAAAAAAACCTTGCCCGTAACATCAAACGTCCAACGCCCACCGTCGGTGGATCTAGCCCCCGGACACCGTTTCCGCCGCCGACGACTCCATGTTGTCGCTGTTCTGCCGGAGCTCGTCCAAGGTCTTCGTCGAAAAAGGCCCAGAGATTTTCGAGGGAATCTGGAGGGATAGGTTTAGCTAACCAGTTAAGTAATATATATAAAAATAAAAATATATTATTATTATTGTTGTTGTTATTATTATTATTATTAAGATTATTATTAATCTATATATATATATATATATATGAATTTATGATACTTTATGTGTATACATGTATATATCTATATATGTATGTGTGTAAACGTGTATATATATATATATGCATATATCATTGTATCTATATAGTACAATATATATGCAATAAACATAAATTAACTATGAGGTAATGTGGGTAGAACAATTAAGAAACAATTGCTATACCACTTTCATTGCCATCACTCCAGCCTTAGGCCTTGCTCGCTGAGAGTTCAGTGTGCTACGCAACCTTATGAGGGTAAGCTGCTGGATCTCTCTCCAGCACTAGCCAGGTAAGTTTAATTTTAAAGGTCAACGCACGAATGATGAACTGCCTTACAAGACACAGGGCTGCTGCCTCTGATGTATTTTTTCAACAACAACAACAACAGCAGCAGCAACAACAACAACAACAAAACTAGAGCCCCGGCCCATCACCTCCTGATGCCCTGGAAGAACCGGAACTGAACGGATTGGTGAAGGTGGCACCCCTCTGCGTCTTCGTTGCGTCGCCCCTGATTTTGGCCAAGGCAGGGCAGCCGTCGCCCTCTTGGAGG
>Ga0126342_10000805_pt1 | contig 38796 bp, 41 predicted proteins | sample Cyp1metagenome_FD_92528 | JGI IMG/M metagenome (GOLD analysis project Ga0126342, IMG submission 92528) | Coral microbial communities from Lord Howe Island, Old Settlement Bay, Australia - Cyphastrea 1 metagenome | ecosystem: Host-associated > Invertebrates > Cnidaria > Coral ...
GTATCGCTAATTTGGGAAGGTCCCATCGCTTACCTCGTGTTTTTAACAATTTCCATCAATTTCCATAAACCAATGTCCGTCGAATACATATTTAGTATTGCCGGGGTTTTTACGGTTGCTCAGCTATCAGGGTCCTGATCATCCAACTCAATTAACTAAGGCTCAGCAGCAGTGGATATTTCAGACTCGGCTACATCTTCTATGAATCTGAAGGCATAACTTTCAAGGCCGGATAAAAATCCCAAATGATAAACGGTAGCTAAGAAACGCTAACTGATAATCTCATAAATGTTGAATGACACATAATGACACAAAACAAATAGTGCAATCACCCTTGGTAATAGCGAACCCTCATAGCTTGTTGAAACTAGATACAGCTACATACACCTCCCTTTGCCCACAACAGATGGCCCTAGCTCTGTCAGGAGACCATGTCTGGAAGCATCTTCCGCTTGGAACCTGGAAAAATGGCATGAACATCACGGAACAACCCTCCATCCTCCACCAATATCAGCTGGTATCAGCTGGTATCAGCTATCAAAGACATACATTCTGCATCACTTCAAAACTGGGGATGTTCCACTAACAGAGTTGATTTTTGTCCTGCGGCAAAGGTGAGTGAAGGCGATACGGATATCAACAAGACATAGGTTTGGGCAAATTGGGGCCGCATGACTAGTTACTAAACTTTTTAACCTGCACCTTGCTGCCCACAAACATATGGCAAATTTGATGCAATACAAAACCACAAAAGTGTCATGACTCGGGACGTTCCCAGCCTCTGCCAAATTTTGTCCTGGACAAAGGGCAAGGATTCAGGAGATCGAATAGGGATGAATAGGATAGGTCACAAGGATTCACAAGGCAGTGGCTACATGTTAAAATGGCTGGATGACTTGGGTACAAATATACGGCTACGTGCTACAGAAAATCCAAAAACTAGGTAGTAGGCGGTTGACTCGGCGCCCTGTGAGGGGTTGTCGGTTTCATTTTCATTGTTTTTTCGTGAAAAGGCAAAAACGTGGTATTCGTGGGACTTTGTAAAATGGAGAGCAAAGTTCATGTTCATTTTTAGATGGCAGGCGCATGACTCAAAAGTGAAAATTGGCATTTCGCAAAAGCGAAAAACTAATTTTGTCATTGAGGGACCCCCCCAAAAAAAAAAAAAACATGTTTTCAGGTTGTGAGATCAGAAGCCGCATCAGCAAGTTCTTTTTCAGCATCAGCGCCACAGAATGTTTCTCAAGTTCCTCAAGTCAAACCCTTTTCACATTTGGTATTGTGGTTCCACATGCAGTAGTATGCCTGGAACGCATGGGCATTTACAGCAAGTTTTATTTTGTGCAAACTTTGAGGGTGCCATTTCTTTCAGTGACGCCAAGTGGAGTCCAACTGTTGTGTTCCAGCCACTATTGTTCTGGCCTGTCTTTGCCAACGATGTCTAAATTTGTATCTCTTGGTGCAAACATTTTTTCAACTATGTCCACCCTATTACCTGACCTACGCCTGAGCCCAATATCAACCCTTCTCTACCACATGACAAACACAACCCACCCCAATCCCTCAATATCCCTCAATAACGTAAGATCCGTAGCCTCCAGACTTGGCAACAACGTGGCACTGCGTAGCATGCCATGGGTTACGCAAGTGTACATGACCGTAGCACAGCGTAGCATGCCAAGTGTTACGCAAGCGTACATGAACGTTATTAGCCCCACCCCACCCCACCCCCCACAATACGGCAGGCAGTTGATACGACTCCAGGACCAACATAATTACCCAAAAAATGAAATATCAAAATTCGACACACCCTCACAGGGCGCCGTATCAACCGCCTGCCAAAAACTACAGTCAGCTTCAAATGAGGACACAACCCAAGGAGATACTTCTGACATACCCGAGGACTTAGATCCATATGCACGCATAGACCGCTAGTGAACATCCACAAATAGGAAGCATGTCAAGGCATGTATATAAGCGACACGCCATAAGGGACCCCTGGGAATGGATGCTACCCTGGCAAAGGGTAGGCATTTCATATGCCCGCAACATACCCGGCATTCCTGGTGGCAACGTGTGGCAACATGCCCCAACCTGGGGGCCCAGTTCCAGCCATTTAAACATGTTATGTATGTATGTATATCTGTCTGTCTGTATGCATTTATATATGTATGATTATGTATGATTATGTATGTATCTTTACTAAGCATAAATATAATACAAGGGGTTAAATCCCAAACCCAACTTTTGAAATGACATCTTCCCGTGCTATAGCCATTCAAAACCCCAACTGCGCCCCAAAACAAACAGCCCCCAGGCCCCCAGCCCAGGACCCACAAGCGCCAAGCCACACGGCTGCAAACATTGTGATGTCATTGGGGCTGATCAGCACAGCTGGAAGTTGTTGCGGTTCACCTGCATGCTGTGCATCTCAAAGGAGTCAAGTTGGTCAAGCTGAAGTGTCCTCGAGAAAGTTGAAAAATACTTTACTTCGAGTGATCCCCGCCGCGACATTATTTTGTCATAGTTTCTGACATCTCATCTGGAAATCTATACCGGGCACATATTTTCTAACATTCTATTCTGGCATTCTGTTCTGGCACTGGATCTGGCGCTCTCTGTTGAAGTCCGGCAGTGCCCAGTGAGACCTGGAGCTCGCGGTTGAGGTCCGGCAGTGCCCACTGAGTTGAGGTCCTGCAATTTGCACTGAGATCTGGAGCTGGCAGTTGGGAGGAGGAGGAGGAGGCGGCAGGCGCGGAGGAGGAGGAGGAGGAGAAGAAGGAGCAAGTACAGTAACTCTGATAAAATCTAGAGACCCTCACCTGGCAGGTGGGGAACAACAAGAAACATGGAATACACATTTGAAAAAACAACAACAGCACATCATTTCATACAGTTGGCACTACAATATACTACATTTGATTAAGAAATATAGGTCTAGGGCTGTAGCTCGGAGGTGGTGCCCTTCCTACGGTGAGGCTGTGAGGTCCCCTAGATATCAAAGTTGGTTTATATATATATAACTCCATAGGGTTTATGGTAGATGCATCTGATTAAATTATATATATATAGATATAGTTCCTACGGTCTTTTTCAACCACCAACTTCAAACTTGGGGGAGGAACCGAGGAACCCCACGTTGAAGTGGCGCCTCCAAAGTCCAGCACAGGTCGATCTTTGGCCAACTCGCCACTAGCTACGCGCAGGACCAAGGCCTTTCGTGTGCAAACCAGATCACCTCGGGACGGGGTGTCGCCGGGTTCAACCAGGGCGGAGGGTGTTTATGGTGAAGGTAAACATAACATTAATATTATTACCCTCTGGTAAACTAACATAGCTATGGAAAATCACTATTTTTAATGGGAAATACCACTATAAATGGCCATTTTCAATAGCTATGTTAGTTTACCAGAGGGTAAGATTGAACCCACCAAAAAATGGAATCTATCCAAGACCTGGTTTAAGGAGAAAATAAGTTTTCCAGTTCAAACATAGTACACAAGTAACACATAAAATCATCACAAAACGTTGCGTCATTTGGTGCCAAATAGGTTGTCATATCTCATGCCCCGGTCTATTGTACAGTAATCGAGTTTTGATGCTTCTTTTGGAGTCCACCAAATGAACAATCCATCAAAATCCTCTGGAGCAGGATGGGGTTTAAGTTTTTAGGTGCCGTTTGGGCGTTCATCATTGTGAAGAATTGGGCGGCGCAAGCACCAACTTTGAACCGGGGGATTGTTGCAAATATGAAGAAAATTAGATTCACCAGCACATGAACATGGACTCTCAGCAAGGAAAGGAATATTGAAAGGAATGCATGGTAAGCAAGCAATATATATATATATTGTGTATGGTGCCCCCCCAAGATCCCTGTTCCAGGTGTTTTTACTGGTATTTGCAGTGTCATATATCGATATAGCATGATATAGTCAACTATAATAATTAATCAACAAAAATGATATCCAAACAACAAAATACGACATCAACAAAAAGAAACAAAACACTCCAAAAAAAGGACCATCGGCCAAAATCATCCAATATTAGGTGAGGCTAGACCCCTGCGAAGAAAGGAAACCGTCGTTCCAACCTGTTTCAACCCAATAACTTGGAACAGAACCCAGAGAAAACCAAGGCCTTTGCCAGGGGAGCAGAGCCCGGGGAGCCCAGTTCACCAAGATCTTGCAAGATGCAATCCCTGAAGATACTAAATCGAAAATCGTGTTCCAAACATGTCCAAACCGTTCTGATAGGCTTTCACATGGGTCTATGGACCATTCTGAAAAGGGGTACCCCCTAGTTATGGCAATTTTGGTGTGTACTTTTGTACGAAGATGATGGTTCAACATTATGGTTCGCATCGGATGCTTGGGTACCTCATTTTCAAACAAACCATGATAAAACCATATAGCTGATAGCTGGCAGCTAACCTCAAGGCACTCTCCAGTCACTCTCCAGTCAGACACAGTGACTGTTCACAGCGCGCAGTGCTGAAAGCCTCAGCTTTTCCTGCGAGGACTCGTTGCAGGCCAGAACGCTGCAGGGGTTGCAGGGCCAGTTTGGGTACCCATTTCCGGTCATAGTCCCTATACCTTCGTATCACTTACTTAGGAATCTTGACTGAATTAGATCCCATCACTTACCCCTATATATAATCATATAGTAATAGTATATGGTTATTGTTATTATTATAGTATATACGTATATCATATGTTGATTATAGCAAATAATTATATGTTCATAGTTCTTGTTACTTTGTCGGTATACCGTAACCCTAGGGCCCTAGAGCAACTGAAACGGCAACCGTCGACGGCTGCGGCCTCCTTCTGGGTGGCACCTTCGGTCTCTGTCCACCACCGCATTTCTGTCCTGCAAAGCCTAGGAGCCCAAGGGGTGTGGATCGTCGGGGACCAGGTTTGTTTCAACATAGTGAAAGAAAGTGTCCAGTCATCTGCAAGTCATTTTCCATGTCAAACTGGCCACACTGTTGGAGAAATGCCGAAATAGATTTCAACCTTTGAAAATTGAATTTCGGCCAGGCGTCAAAAAAACATCAGCCTGCAGAGACGATCGTGCCGGTGCTTTCTTCAGTTGCAAAGGTTCAGGTCTGGTCATTTCATTGCATTTCTCAGGTGGCTGGTCACAACGGCGAAATCTATGTTTTTGACCCGGAGATCGCGGACTTATGAAGTTCATGATGGTCATGACCAAATAGTTGACTCCAAGTAGCTCTTCTACATATGTAGCCCATTCAATCTTGCGGCCCGCTTCCACTGGTCTCATGTGGAGACGGGGGTCTTCTGGTGTGTGGCTGCCTTCCACGCCCATCCTCAAGGTGCGAAAAAATTGCTGTGCCCACGGTGATCACCTCCATGATTTCCTATATTTCCATATATTTCCCATGTAACCCCTGAAACTATAATGAAATGTGGTTGCGAACATCTTCATGTGGGTCCCGTGTGGGTCCTTTTATTGGGTCCTGTGTGGTAAAGCCATGGGCTTATGACATTGATTGCTCCAACATCCCCCTCCAACATCCCCCAAGAACTGGTGGGCTCGCTGAGCCCAAGATGGCCCAAGATGTCTTGCAGACATTCGAACACATGGCCACGGCTCAAAGTTATTGGCCAAGATCAATTGTTGAGTGACTATAAGATACTATAAATACTGTAATTAGATGTAATTAGATGTAATTAGATGTAATTAGATATGTAATTGTATGACCAGAAAAAAATCGGCACATGTTGCTCTTCCGACCCCAGCACCGGCCTTTCCATTTCTTGCCCGAAACAGCTTTCGGCCTGACCAGGCCGGTCAGTTTGCAGGGACTCAAACACCCAATGGCAGTTTTCACACGCAACAACTGGACCCAAAAAATGATAGATATTGATAGATATTCAGGACTAAGTGAGAGTTTCTGAGGTGCTTCACCAATCCTATCAATCATCAATCGTTTGAAACCTCAGAGCATGGCTGCAATTCAAATGCTAATTGGATTGATTTACCCTCTGGTAAACGTTTACATAACTATGGAAAGATCCACCATGCTATCAATGGGTAAATCCACTATTTCGACTGGGCCATTTTCAATAGCTAACCGTTAGTCATTACCAGAGGAAACATGGTTCTTACCCACAAAATATGGGCTCAACTGCAACCCGAAAAACGACTGTCTTGATGGTGAAGAGCAACATCGCATAAATATTTTCACCGCCCCACCGTGGTGAAAAATGGGTCGACCTGGTCATTTAATGATGTTCACCTGCCCCGGCCTGGTATAATGATGTATTACGTAGGTTTTTGATCCATCCAATTCAATTCCAAATATTATAAGGGTGTCTGAACATACGGTTTCTCCCAAATTTGATGTTTATCATCATGCTCCATATAGTGGGTTTGCCCCATTTTCATGTACCAAACCCAAATATCATACTGCTGGTTGTCTTATATTCTATTCCACATTCTATCCCCATTCTATCACATTGATTCCCACTGAACCGGCCATTGGAAGAAACTCACTCAGACGGGGCGGTAGAGTTCGTTGATTAGCCAATAACTGGATTGGCTAGTCCCCAAACATGACTGGGCTGTAATGGACTAAATAAATAACGAACGAACAACCCAACGAACTAACTACCTAGCTGACTCTACCACCTTAGCAAAGTTAATGCAACTTTCAATTGATAGTACGGTTAGTGATATTTCCCCCATAACTTTACTTTTAGTTAGATAGATAGATAGATAGATAAATAAACCCATAGTTGGCTAATGGGTGACTCACAAATATGGATGTTACTTAATGTTTCCATTAAAAAAAAAAAAAAACATTAAAAAAACATCCCGACTGGGCATCCCGACTGCGGACTTTGGTGGACTTTCTGGCACCCGTGGCGTCCGACTGCCTGGGATGAACTGATGGATGTCCCAGGGGTGCCACTGAAAGCATTGCTGGAAAACATCATGAAACGTGGTTATAACATGATTATAACCCTCATCATGGTCAATCATGTTGTTTAGTCCTGCTTAGTCCTAGTTCATGATGGTTGTCACATGGTTGTCACACGGTTGTCACTTGGAAATAACATGACATAAACATGGTTATAACATGCTTATAACATGATTACAAGGGTTCCAATGGCAATGGTCAACCATTTCAATTACATGCAAATACCATAAATGTTGTTTCATTATTTTGTTGACCACCTTATACCATGATTGTATATAATGGTCAATCCTTTTGTTTATATATATATATATAGTATAGTCATATTATTTGGTCCCAGTTCTTCTCCCAAAGCACTTGGATTTCAACCGATCAAGCGATAGCCATCGGGGAACCAATTTTTTGGGGGCCCTTAAACGACCACTACAGTGACTACAGGATGGTTCCAGCTATGTTGGTTGGTTTATAAACCCCATGAATACTATATATAGTTTAATATCTACCATAAACCATAGTAAGTTAAGCCACTTATAAGGCAACTTAGCTATCTGGGGGCCCCATCCTGTAGACAAGCAGATACAACAGCAGGGGTTCTCAAACTTTGGCACTGGAGAAGCCAACGACCTCGAGCCCTTTTTAAACGCTCAAAACCCAGTGGCCGGAATCTCTCTTCGTTCGGGACCGGCCGTTGGTGCTAGCACTGGCACTGCTTTGACGACCTCGGGTATCGGAAGATCATCTACTGTCCGCTATGGATATGGGCGGGGGGTCCCCTATCGGTTGTGAATGTTTTCGCGCCAATTTGAACATCCCAAGTACTCCCCACTACTTTAGTTCTTCCGCCAATTTTGTCGGATACTTAAAACAGATCCAAGGTGCAAATTCACTTACGTTGGTGAGGTCGATACATGCAGTTTACCCAGAAATATGGTCCAACGACATTTCGATGCCAAGGTGCAGTCTTCCCTTTGGACCACGGATCGATAAATCTTCGAAGAAATCTCGTCCAAGACCTGAGCAAATCAAAAATTGAAAAGAGCGAAAATTTCGCGGGGATTCATAGACCCTGTGGGAACTTGCCAGTGGGAAATTACATGAAATTACCATCAGTTCAAATTTGCAATCATCCATGGGCAATGAATGACTCTAAAAATCAAGCCAGCTCCGTGGTCCAGTGCATGGCTGAAACCATTGGCCAACGGTGTGACCGTCTTCCAAGGCCCCACAACATCCCACAACGACTTTGGCCATGACAGAGTTCCTTGGAATTCCCCTCAATATTCAACAATATTCATATTCAACATCATGAAAACAAAGGCTTTGGAGGAGGCCGACCATTATATAATAGTAACATTTCGATGCATTTCAGGTGATGTCTTCCCCCGAGCTTCCCCTTTTTTCGCGTTGTCAACGTTGCGCAACGTGAACGTACCGCGCGCCTCCTCCAGTAACACATCCAAGATGTTCGTGATGGAATGATCATAGGTCTCCAGCAGCTGTTCCCAATGTTGTCGTGTGACCTCTAAAAGGCTCCATGCTGACCACTGACGCCAACAGCATTTCAGGAATCACATGGAATCACGAATCCCCAAAGCTTTGATCTTCGATCATCTCTTTCGTGGGAAGTTCCCGGTACATGTTCCCTCCACCAGAACTTAAGGCTCTCCATTCTTGTTGGGGTTGGGCCATGGTTTGGATAAGACAAATAGCTAAAGCGCTATAGTTACGTTTGGGTCCAAATGATTTGCAACGATTCCTATGCGGATGTCAGTGGATGCATTGTGGATATCATTGGGTATCATTGGATACCACAGAGGGTGTACAATCACGACTAAGCTGCCAAAATTGAGGACTGTAGGGCTTCACATGGTTTCACCATCCACGGTATTTTGACTCGTGATCAGAGGATATCAGAGGTATACGGTCCACTGAGTCTATTATGCCAAACTCCTTTGTGGCACATTACTAACCTCATCTAACCTCCAAATGCTCTGACATCCTGCAAAAATTGAAAGGTTTGACAATGTTTGACATGACACTGTTTTCGCCCAGGGGCATGATGATAGGATTTCGTGGCCACACGTCTACGCAAGGGTTCGAGCAAGTCCTGCAGAATCGGGACATGACTTCAGAAGTAGCTGCAAGCCAAGCCACCGGTTTTGGTGAGATCATTAAGGGCCCAAAATGGCCTAAGCTATGATCAACAGTCAACACAAGGTGGCGCCCCCCAAGTTTTGTTTGCTTGTTAAAAAAGTATAGGAACTATAGTACCTATACTGTACCTACCATTGTCTACCATAAGGCCAACAGTGAAATTTTGTGTCGTGATGCACGCACCAACTCTAGGCGATTCTGATCGATTCCGAATGAAGATGCCCCAGTCATCCCCAGTCCTTGGGGCAAAAGCCTTTGAAGAACTGCTCCTGCAAAGAATCCACCAAGTCGTGCCATGGTACCCTTTGCAAACCACCTCAGCTCCAAGCCCGCAACGCGGCAACGTAGGCTTGGATGGCTTGGATGGTTTGGATGGCTTGGATCCCCTCCCTTTTTCAAGTTTTCCAAGGGATCAACATTGGTGTCTGTAATACTTTATCAAAAATGAGCCAACTGCATGAACCCTGCAAACTCCATGAAACCAAAAGGATGGTTGACATTGGTTGACACCGCAACTGCAACATTACAAGTGGAGGGCAAACTCATTGTCCTCTGCAGCTGCTGAGCTGCTGAAACAGCTGTCCCAGAAGGATCTCACACCGCTCTCTGCAACGCTCCTAACCACTGTATCCTGCACAGGTCGACATTGCTCAGCGCCAGAAGGCCCGGTGGACAAAGGTATGCAACAAAGGCGTGCACGTCCCGGCAAGTGGCTCATGACCACGGTGGTAGGTAACAACCCAATTATACATGGCTACGGGTAGGATCTCAGAAAGCAAAGTAGAACAGAAAATTAAAACCAAGGTGTCACAAACATTCAGTGAACATGCAGGCGAACAAAGCAAGATTACGTGGACTTACATAGCATATAAGGATATATAAGGTATAAATCGGTATAAAGGTTTGATTGGGGGTTGGAACATCTTGATGTCCGATAGTTGTGTGACATTGCGTAGAGCAAGCAGTTTGCAAAGCCATGAGCACCGGTCACTGCACCACCGGACAACAACAACAACAACAACGACAACAACAACAACAACAAGAAGGTACAAACAAACACTGAATGAGCTCGGGTAGCTTGTTTTGAGGGCACCAGTCTTTGTTTGTACCACCACCACCACCACCACCACCAACAACAACAACAACAACAACAACAACAACAACATTAACAACGTTCACAACCGAGCGCACGATTGCGACAACTAAGCGACAAAAGCAGAATCACTGTATCATACGCCTTGGTTATCAGAATCATCGGTCAATTGTCGGTTCCCTCTTGATGTGACAGAAAGTGGTTTCATAGGAAGGCACCGGGCCCCCAGGATTCCAGCCCCGATTCATCTGGAAAATCCACGACTGAGTATGATCAATCTGGATTTAAGTCTGAGCATGTCTGAACTAAACCCTAAAAAAATCTAAAACATCCAATCGCTTAGAATGGTGTGAATTGTCAAAACCCATCAAACCCATCAAACCCATCAAACTCATCAAACCCATCAAACTCATCAAACCCATCAAACCATGGATTTGTCTAAAACTTCTAAACCCTAATGCTTTCAATGGCCAAATCCAATGTCGTCAGCCAGTGGTCGTCCCATCTGTCCTTGGCCACAACCAGCCATTGCCTCGGCTTGTGCTGATGCTTGTCCCATCGTTTCCAAGTCAACATGAATATGTGGTGTATGTGTATGCATATGTATACACATATAATTATATGTATGTGATTGTATTTGTATATGTACTTGTGTATGTATATGTATATGCATATGTATATATATATATATATATATATATGTGTGTGTATATATGCACACCCATATGTATATGTATATGTATATGTAAGTATGTTAAGGATAGTCTACAATTACAAACAAAGCCGACAAAACTAATCAAACACTGATTCTGGCTGAATTACAATATTTCACCTGAAAATAGCTGAAATATGCTGAAATAAAGCCACTTGGGGATGATTTCTCTTAATTACTAAACGTCATTGCCGGCGAGGTCATTCTAATTCAAGACTGATATTTGCAAAACAATCCACTCGTTGCTGGTTGACCTAAGGAAGCCATAAGAAAAGTCAATGGTGGTACCCCCCAGTAGACTCCCCAAATGGCTCCAAATGGTGAATTGACCTGTGGAATGAACATATACCTTCAGCAAATCTAGGATTATTGATGCAATCCCAACCTTTTTACCTGAAAGCTTCCACCAACATGCAAAAGCACACACATACAGTATGTCTTCTGATGTCTTCTGGTTGTTCAATCGTATAGCACATGCAATTTCACAAATTTCAACCTCACTGCTGAACAAACAATAATTCATGAAGTGCAGTGGCATGTTGGTTTCTAACATATTTGTATCCATAGTCTATCTTCCACCCAACATAGATCCTGAGAACCCGCCCATCCTTGTTCGACTTTTGAAGAAACTCGTCTTCCAACCCCTATCTATTTATTTCCTATGTATGATGGTCTATGTCAGTGTCAGTTTGGGGGATGATATAGGTCATTTTCAGACACACAAACATATCATGTCGTTGGTTGTATGCACCATTGTATTCCATTGGTCCTTTCCCCGAAGATCAAACACCCAAAGGAACCCTCGGTTTAGTTTTGAATGTCTTCAGTTTGGGGCCCATATGGGAGGGGTATTAAATATTATGGGGATTGAAGTGCGTATCCCACAAAATACCACTGTTAATACCATGTGGTTACTGTAATTATTCAACGCAGCTATGGACAGTCACCATTCTTAATAGGTAAATCCATTAAATTCATCATAAAACATGTAAAAATGAGCCATTTTGCATAGCTATGGTAAATAACCAGAGGCTACATTGAATCCCCGTGTCACATTCTGCCAAGCTTCATTAAGGTCTTGCTGTGCAAACGTTCCAGCAGCATGCTCTCCTGCTGTTGCGCCATCATCTGCCAAGCTCTCTCCGCCCAGGGTCTGCAAGGACACCAGGTGATGTAGATACCATCCATGTAGCATCCAACTGGTTGGTGGTTCCATACTACTGGTTGGGATTATATAATAAGAGTGGTTATAAGTTATAATACCAATAATAGTGGTTATATATGGTGATTAATGATGGGATATATGATCATACTGGTTGGTGGTTGACCTACCCCTCTGAACAAATGATGGACTTCGTCAGTTGGTATGATTCTTCCCAACATATGGAAAGTCATGAAATTCATGTTCCAAACCACCAAGCAGGTTCAGGCGTTTGACCCTAAAATCAAGATATTTTTTTGCGGAGGAAACGATTTGAAAATGAATCCCTGTTAAGCCCCTACCTTTTTAGCAGAGTCATGCAGAGTTGATGGATGGCGATTGCTGAGTTGATGGCGGTTCCCAATTGCAGACATATCAACGCTTACCAGTTGCTTTTACTAAGTGAGGATGATCCTCCAAGTACAATGTGTGTATCTCATGATATCGCATATCATGATATAAAGACCTGGGTCCATGGATGAATTTGATATAATTTGATGATTCGCGCCACCATAACCAAAGTGACACCACATCCACACGATAAGAAGAAAGAAAGCGGGTTATGCTACCCTGCAGGCCCTACAGTTCCGAGGCCTCGTCCTTTTGAGGTTTGCAACTAAACTGGAAATGGAAGTCACTGCCAGCAAGGACTGCAATCGCTTTGCCTGAGGCCCAAGGATCCTCTGATGATCACCTGGGTTATCCCTAGCCCACTTCAGTTCACTGGGGTGAACTAGCCAATTACCAACTGCACTGGAGAATCAAGTAGGAAACGATTCCGGTACCGGGCTCAAAAGGTCCAAGGAGGAGGAGGCAACAATTAATTGTATAGACTGTATAGATATAGATGGCCTCATCCTAAAGAACGGTAAAACACGGGAAAAAGAGCCAAATGTTCAGTTCGTTCTCCCCGCGGCGCGCGCGGCCATGTGTTTTTCCCTTCCCCCGGGGTCTTCTCCAACTCAGGTGCGGCAGCATATCAGTTATCGGCATTCCTCGGCCAAGCAACCACCAGCATGAGAAGGCTGCGGTCACCTTTCACGTCCAGAAAAGTGAAGTAGATATACAGCTCGCCAACCTCCCAGCAACCCAGCTGACTCCAAAAATTGGGTACCCATGGATGCCATGGATCCCAAGATTTCAGCACAATCTCCGTGGATTCCAATGGCTAACGCCAGGGCATCTCTCATGGAAATCAGGGCTGGGTGGTATGGATATCGGGTACACACATGCATCCATTTCTGGACGAAGCACGTTGAATTAGTCAAACTAATCCAGGCGCGATGCACCTCCATACACCACTGAGAAAATACCTGGCCGAAAACTGTGAAGGATTCTGAAGCTGCCATTTACCAAGCGAAGCGGTTCATGACGATGGTGAAGTCATGGTGAGTCATAAAAAAAAACAAAACTGAGAATGGACGATTTTCAACTCCAGGTGTTCAGGTAGTTCTTGAGCTCACATCCTGAATATTTGCCGTCACAGAACCACGGATCTGGCCTGTGCCCTTGAAGCCAACGAGCCGTGTTTATTGATGTTCATTGCAGGATCTGACATAAAACAATTTTCAGTAGTGGCCATCATGGTACCACCCTTGGTATCGACATCCCTCTCCGCATAAAATTCTCGCACGAGTACAACTTAATAAATCTGATTGAAAACCGTGCTTAAATGGTTTCGAAGAACCGAAGAACCATCCTCGACGGTGATGCCGTGGGGTCCTTTGAGGTGAAAGTTAAGAGGATGACTTATACCAGCCGGGAAATATCATCAGTTCCCACAGGGTGTCAGCCCCAGATTTTCAGAAACCCTGATTGGTTAATTGCAAGGGGGATTCCCCCGAAATTCGGATACAAGGTGGTGCCCGAGTTCGTGAGTTCGTTTGCTAAGTTGGATAATAATTCCAACAACTAGGCTTTATGGCACATTAATTCAAATTATTAATATACAATTATGTAAATATATTAGATATCTCGTGATATACCTACAGTGATTTATAAACCATTATGAATCATTAAAAACCATTATAAACCATTAGAAACCCACGTTTAACTTCTGGGCACCACCTTGCCAATGTCCAACTGCGACTGTTCGCTTCGCTCACCTCCAAGTCTGCTTCCAGCAAGAGACTCAGTGAATCCTGCCCTGGGTGACCCGCAGCGTGGCAATTTCTTGCAGTCATTGGATGTCATCTGGTTGGTGGTTTCAATCCCTCTGAAAAATATTAATCAGTTGGGATTATTATTCTCAATATATGGAAAATAAAAAATGTTCCCAAACCACGAACCAGGCATTGGCATATATCAAAACGAGATAAACATGAGGAGCTTCCATGGCAAAAAATGCATTGAAACTAAAATTGGATCAATCTCGACGCACCTCGACGAGGTGTCCCCTGCTCAATCTTGGAGATGACCTGAACTGCTGGATTTGACGGAACTTATGGATTTAACATACAAAAGGTTAGGAAATAAATGAGAAACGATATGAAATGATTCAGAAAATGATAATCAATGGATTGATGTGAGGGAAAATTGGAAAACCGACAAGGAAGCATGGTTTCTGTCGGCCCCAGAAATCCTGGGAAATCCATCATTTGTTGCTGATTTTTCCTATGAAAAACTAATATGTACTTTCAATCGCCAAATTGTGTGGGGATATTCACTTCCATAGCCCGTACCGGCGGCCTTACATTATGGTATAGGGAACCTCCAATTTCAGTGTCTGAAATGGCCATTGATACTGCCCAAGGTCCAAACATCTTTCAACTCAGCCTCGAGTTTGACTCGTGCAGCCTGGCTTGCCACCACAGGGATACATCTGCATTCATCGATCAGTGTGCTAAGCGTACCTCTTGCATGAAACGTGAAGGGTGGCAAATCCTTTATAATCCCTTACCCCTAATATTAAACATCCCCTTAGAAACCATGGTTTACTAGGAAATATCCACATAATTGGGACCATTTGTGGTGTGTTTAATACAGTATTGATGGGAATAGTTCATCATATTTCATCATGCTGCTGATTTGTTTTCTTGGTCATGAGGATCCTTTCAGCAGTCTCCTGCCTCGTCATAGTAGTATGTCAAGGCCAAATTGAGTCGCTGGCTCTCGCCTAGGGGCAGAAGTGTGCTTCATCGTTTAAGGTCAGGAAACAAACCTGGCACTGCAAAAGTTTCCTTGTTGATAGGGTAAATAATCAAATAATGTACAAAACAGTGAATGTATCATTTCCATTCGTGTTTACCACTGTTGAAGTTGGTTCTGCAAGCTTTGGGCGTGTCTGCCACCTTTCCTGCATGAGAATCTCATGGTGCGAAGTGTCGTCGCCAAGTTCCCAGAAGTGGATGAGAAGGAAGACCCGTTGGATTTGACACATATTCAGTGGGAATTTCAGGATCCTAAAATGGAGGTACCTACCATATATAAGGCCTATGTAAGGGTACATACCTCCATTTTATGGTACAGTACCTCCATTTTAGGATCCTGGAATTCCCATTGACATATTCCTGTACATTTCACAACCTGTACATTTCACAAACCAACCCAACGATTGGATTTTTGTTCAACCTAAACCAGGCGATCTCTTCGGGCACTGGGTCAGAAAGGGGGCACGGTGACCTGTAGCTCCCCATGTCTCAAACGTCGACTCACCTGCTAAGGCCCAAATAATGACATGCATATGTCACATGGTTTGATAAACTCGAAATGACCCACTCTTGACCACAAAACACTGGTGACTCATCCCAGTTCACCCCAGGGTGGCACCAAGGCACTCACACGCGACAGCAGCCGCAGACTTTCATGCACAGCACCAGCGCTGAGCGGCGTTTGCTGCTTGGAAACAGCCTCGGCCTTTGCACGGGAAATGAAAACACTGAGAGCCAAACGGTCAATGTGGTGAACCCAAACATAACCAAAAAAAAACAATGTGAGGATGGTTTCTTCTTTGGTTTTCCACATTACGCAGCCTGCAAATCTAACATGGCCAAGAAAAACGTCCATGGAAATCATACAGAATCCAAAAACATCCAAAAACTAGTAACATCTAGTAACTAGCATGTTTTTTTTGCTATTTAATATGTTAAACTACCTGAGAGTACCCAGCTTCAAAGGCAAACGTTGATAACATCTTATTGACGGATCGACAGGCCCAAGGGTAGCCATGCCAGATCTACCAAGGGGCAACTCGCTGAAAGCACCTTTGTGGAGGAAATTCTTTTTGCCTCAGGAAATGATGCAGGCAATTCATTGACATTGCCGTTTTAAATCGTTTTAACCTATAGATAATTACTGTCATCCAAAATATTCCACATAGCTTGGACCTGCAGCCGTCTGCAGTTGGCTAGCTAAAAAAACCATCTGGTTATGACTAACATCGCCATGGAAAATCCCCAAAATAAATGGAGGTTTTAATAGGAAAATCATGGAAAATCATCCATTTTCCATGGCTATGTTAGTCATAACCAGTTGGCTAGTTTGGTTTGTCTTCTTGGTCCAGGAATCGCTTGACCCAAGGGCGCCCCGGACTTTTTTCGTCGACGCCGAAATGTTGATCCACAATACAGACTGCACACATATAATTATTAATCGAATAGTGCATATATGATCATATAATATATGATCATATAATATCATATATGTATATAATGCATCTATATGTGTACACACACACACATATATATATATAAACAAATGTGTGTGTATGCATACATATATATATATTAATATATTAAATGTGTGTGTGTGATGCATACGAAAAAGGTATCTGATCACAGAGTCTTGAAATCGAGATGTCGTCAAAAACTGACATCGAACCAGCGCCAAGCGACTCCACCAATGCATCGAAGAAACCTCCGTGATTCCATGGAGCCCTTGAAATACCACTGAATTTCGTGAAGATATACTTGGTACTCCTGAAGAAATCTGAAAACTACGTATAGTAAGTATGAGTCTGATTTCCAAACAATCACTCTTGAAAAGAGGGTGGAGGTGAATAACATCACTCCGGATTGAAAAACAAAGTTGTCTATCATAAATAATGTAGCCATTGCGTTCGCACTGCGTTCAGATTGCATTCACATTTCCGTTCAAATCGCGTTCACATTTTGTTCTACTTGCGTCCATGTTACGTTGCCTTTAGGAATTTAGGAAGACAAAAAGCGTCCGGTAGGGACAGAAAACGTTTTGGATCAACAAAAAAAACAGAATCGTGGAAACAGGGATTTCTTGAGAATGGAGTGGCAAGTATTAGTATTAGTCCCACAGTAGCAGGTATATTGATATGATGTTCTCCGCGTGTTTACTATAAGTGAACATAACTATAACTATACCAATTACTACATAAGATTATACCATTGTTAATTCATCCTTGAAGCTACTAAGCCCTCAAACAATCTCAAAAATACATCTTTTTGGAACACATGTCGGGTCCTGTTACTCTCATCCCTTTAATCTCACTCTAGGATGCCAAGGATGGGTAGCCGTGGTCAATGTTGACCCGCTCCAGATGATCCCAGATGCATTTGTTGGCCATTGGTGTCGCAACGAGAAAGGGGTGCATCGCGGTGGTACAGACAAAGAATATCTAAACCTATACTATACCCGCACGACCATTTTAGGTATAATCATACATATGTAATCTATAAATAAACAAACATAATATATATATATATATAATATACATAATATATATTATATAGTCATGAGTCATAAGTTCTTGTTAATCTATTTAATTACAGACCTACCCCATCCATCTTCCATCCCAAGAGGGCCAGGCCGGATGGGGCAGTCTTACTGCAGCTGCTGTAGCCAGGAAAGCCTTTCCTGCCGGGGGTGGCTGATTCGCCAAAATTCCGAAGGAGAACACCTGGCAGTTTCCAGGGTATGGACTTTTGAGTGGTATTTCAATTCAAAACTGCTTGGCATCTTAAGAAATTCCCCTCAACATTCAGCCAGCAAAATCCACCAGCCCTTCAACAAATCCCCACGGGCGCCTAAGTTTTTCCAGAAAATTGCTTGATGTGAAAGACGCCATCCTCTCTCGCGGCTGGGCAGCAGTTCCAGAAGGACCTGCTGGGCTTTCGTGGAAGGGGGGGAGTATGTTGATCAAAATGGATCTACCCTCTGGTAATTTAACATAGCTATGGAAAATCACTATTTGTTATGGGAAAATCCACTATAAATGACCATTTTCAATAGCTATGTTAAATTACCAGAGGGTAAAATCTACGGCCCTCGGCCGAAAAGCATGCTCCAGCTATCTCAGAGCAGTTGTTTCGCTGCAGTTTCGATAGTTTGGAAAAAATCTGTGAGGATCGAAGTATCATAACATTGCTAGTCTTTTCGTCAAATATGTCAAACTGATGCATGATCCCACCAGGTATGGGCACAGGCCTGTCTTGTCAGCCTCCAGCCAACAAAAAAGGGAAAAAAACACCAACCGCGAAGTCGCGACGTCTAAATAATAAATCTAATCCCCTTGAACCACGATGGCCACCAGGATGGTGCTTCGGAGACCCGGCAAAAGATGTTGCAGCTTGGTGCTTCTCGCTCAACCCCGGAGATATGTGGAATGTGGCACCGAATTGAGGATCATCATCACCAGTAGGGGACCCACCTGAAAAGTATGACGTTTTTAGTGTACCAAAAGTGCAGCCATGTGCAGGGTGCAGGGGAGGTTGGATCATCCCTCTGATGGATCGTCCCTCCATGGCCTAAGATCCTCTCCGACAACAAAGCATGGCTGTTCAACACCTTCCGCTGTGACCCGCGTCGGCAAAGGAACCACACATGGTTTTGGAAGATGATACAATATATATATATATATATAATATAATATACAAGGTGGTGCCCCTCCCGTTATGTTTGTTGGTTTTTAAACCATGGTAACTAGTTCGACAGATCTACCATAGACTCCTAGTTATTGTAGTTGTTTGCACCAAACAGAGGCGCCGGCTTGTAAACTGAAGTCTCTTGGATCCATAGCCTGGGCCTTGGTGCCTCAAGCATTGCCCTGGAGGATGAAACAAAAACATAGCACAACATCAGAACATAATCGACCATAAATGTTGTCTCTACATATAAATTTTACAACTGGGTACATATTTTAAAAAATAGTAATTAACACTATAAAACATCATCTGTAGTGACCGATAAGCCAGCCATAGACTCAAAACTACCACCAAATCCCGTGGTGGATCATCATGTTCCATATTAACATAGCCATTTTGGGCAGTATCCCAACTTCTGGATAAGCCCATATCACTCCGAATTGAAGGAACGGGGAACCGACCAAATTTCATTGGTAATTAACGCCAAATACAATTTCCTGGTCCTTTTTTTTGCCAATTCAATCCATAAACTCACTTTTTCCATAAAGTCACTTTTTCCTTGCTAAAACTTTTTTTTAATTCAAGTCGAATTTTGGAATTGCAACTGATGGCCAAGCCATTCCTGGCAACAAGAAGGCCCCAACCGCCGGGTGACCCGCACATACACCGATCGCAGGATCATCTCCACTCCCACGTCGTCCACGTCGGCCTATCAACAGCCAGATCTTGATGGCCCCCCAAGGTGGTGCCTCCCCAGCCATTTTGTTGGTTTATAAACCATAGTAAGTACAGATATATCTAGCATAAACATGCATAAACCTGGTAGTTAAATAATTATTGGAGTTGCAATTTCAGTCAATGGCCATTTCAACTACCAAAATTGGAGGTACTGTACCACATAAAGATATAGAAATTTGGGGTATATCACCCGAATTTCTGCCTAAAACTAGACCTGATCTTAGGTACTAGGTACCGCCAATTTCGGTTCCTGAAAATAACCATTGATTTCAGTACTTGGTGGATCTTGGCGGTTGACCCCAGGATGGTTGTGGGTCAGTTCACACCAGAAACTGGGCCTTGCCGCTGCCTCTGCAAATTAAATGCGGTGAACTAACCCAAAGACAATTCCTGGGACACACCACCAAGTAGTATGAGATGATGTATTTGTTCTATTCTCACTATAGGTGTGTGACTTTGGGTCAATATCTCTCATTTTATTCTGGGACCGCTGCCACCAAAATGGCCAACAAACATGTACAACAGAACGGCGTCTGCTTGAGAATTCTTATGCGGAAGTTTCGAACACTGTAAACCAACCATAAGAAATCAATGGCCTATAGGAAACTGTTTGAGATGCAGAAGCAATAATGACATATTGAAGTTGTGAGGTGCATCAACGAATGAGCAAACGGCGGTTGAGATGCCAATGACAATGGCTGAACAAATGCATCAAAGAATCAATAATTCAGTGAACACTGAATCAATGAATAAATGAAACACCGAATGAATCAGTGAATCAACAAATCGGGAAATCAGTGATTCGATGATTTACTAAATCAATTAACCGATGAATCTGTGAATCAATGAATGCGTGAGTTTGTGAGTCGATGAATCAATGCAGCAATGACTCAGTCAATACATGGCATGAATCGACGAACCAGTGAGCCGCAGATTCAGTGAAGCAAAATGTATCTGTGAACCACCGAGATCCACCGAGCCAATGAATCATGAGGTCGATGAATCAATGAATCAATGACCGAAGGCTTGCATGGAGTGGAGTGGAGCAGAGTGGAGCGGAGCGGAGCGGGGCGGAGTGGAGGTGGAGCAACGTTCGCGCAGCGCTGCTGGGGACGATTGCTACAGTCTCGTGCACATCTTGTCGAACTCATCTTCCAGCTCGGAACGCCTCAGTTCTTTAATATTTTTAAGTGCAAACCAAGCTCTCACTACAGTCCTGTGCACTCTTGGTCGACAACCTTGCCAGATCGAGGCCCGCACCCCCGGAAACAGAGGCCCTACTTCGGCGACCACAGAAGCCGCATTACCCAAAAAAACACAGGATTTCGCGCCCCAGAGTGTTTCCAACCCTGAATTTACACGCTCCATACTGTTACTCTCCTCTGCTGCTCCCACACGCGAACTGCTCTTGCTCACTTTGTTGTTGACATGGTGCAAAGACTGCCCCTGAACATTCGTCCGTAATTTGGAAGTTATCGAACTACACTTCCTTTGAATATAGAAAATATATATGGTACATGAATGTGACCCGTCCATCAGTCATCATCAGTCTCAAATATTGAGCCTTCCCGATGCCATCCGAAAATCTTTCGGCATCTTTCGGCTATCAAAAAAGAACCTCTTGATGAGTGGCCCCACACTGATGGCTAAAGGCCAACAGGCAACAATCCTGATTGGTGATACCCTCTGGTAATTTAACATAGCTATTGAAAATGTTCATTTATAGTGGATTTTCCCATTAAAAATGGTGATTTTCCATAGTTATGTTAGTTTACCAGAGGGTACCCCCATTGTCTGGTCGCTCAACCGGGTTACCACCTTTTCAAGGGCGGATCGACGTCTCGGAGGGCCGCCCCACGAAGCACAGAGGAAAGGAAGCCACCCAAAGTTGACCCAAATACACGAAGATACCACTTGTTGTCATGGGGGAAGTCACCTACAATCATGCCTGAAACTGGAAAACCACCATTAAATATGTCTAATCTATAAATATTTACCAACATGAAGAGTGGATTGTACCCTGTACAGTAGTAATCATATTTTTTGACTGAAATAAAGAATCTTCGAAGTTTGGTTCGGGGTACGCCTCTTTCAGGAAACAGCCATTTGGAAAATCTATCCTGCATTCAAATCATGTAACGAACTTCAGCAACGTTTGCAACTGACCAATATCATATCCATGTCCATCACTTCCAGTAGGAACATGTTTGAACCCACCAACCAGCAGATTGCTGGACTTACTAGATGGTGAAAAACATATAAGAAAGTAATTAAGCATATCTGTCAACAAAAAAAAACGGCGTTCATCATCATGTTCCAAAGAAAGTTGCCTTGAGTTCGGTATCCCCATTTCGGGACACTATTTTGAAGCTTTTGGGTGGAAGCGAAAACCCTACCAGAGCCTAGCGATTCTGTTCGGGCAGTCTCGGCACCCGCTGTCGCGCCCAAGTTGGACCCAAGTTCAATCAATATATCATCTATACATATCTATACATCGATGTCACCACTCTACCGCGGTTCAAGCAGTGAAGGGCTGGAATCTCCACTGAACATAATAGGCAGGCCTTCAAAGCCCGGGCGGAAGTATCTCTGAGGATTCATGTAGATCGTCGATGTGATTGACATATATGTATATCATATACATATATACATATTTAATTATATACAATTATAAACATATATATATATGTGATATGGCATCATCCATGGCATCCAAATCCATGCAGCTTCCTCTAGACTCATTGGATGTCATTTTTCTTGAGGGGAACGTTTGAACCTGAGCTGTTCATCGTTTCTGAGCGAAGGTATTAGGTGCAGTGAGTCGATGAGTATTTTTTTAGGCGCAGAGTCGCAGAGCGAAGAAAGAAGACAAACATCATGTTTACCCTCTGATAAACCATAGGAAAACCATAGGAAAACCATAGGAAAACCATAGGAAAATGGAGGTTTACCCTCTGATAATCAAACATAGCTATTGAAAATGACCATTTATAGTTGATTTACCCAGGAAAAATGGTGATTTTCCATAGTTTTGTGTATGTTTTCCAGAGGGTAATGTTTAGCTGGACGGCAAACTCTTCAATACGAATTCTAGACCAATGACCTACCCTTCTTCAAGGCTTCTCCATACCCCAATTTGGGGCTCAACTTTGCCCACAGGGGGAGGGACAAAGGGCCCTGTGATGCCACCAAAAAAAAAAAACTGCCCACTTCGGGGGACAGGGAGAACAACTGCTGACGACGCAGTTTCACTGTGTCATCATCAATGCGTTGGTCGACAAAAGCTAGGCCTGCTGAAGGCCCCCCGGAATCCAAAATGCTGGATGCAAAGCTGGGCCTGGATTTGCATGGGAAACTCATTGTATAAACACAAACAATGGCTTTCTGGGAAAGAAACACTTCGGCCAAATCAATCATAGAATTTCTGCGCGCCATGGACATATCCGGGACAAACTTCGACGAGCAAAGAGTGAATGCCACGGTGTTCCGCGACAGCCATCCAATTGCGATCCAAGCTGCAAGCTCTTCTGATGCCTCACTCATATAGAGCTGGCCCACTCAGAGCTGCAATCATTCATTACGGCATTATCCGAATTACAGCACATATCATAAAGAAATAAACAAATAAACATAAACATATATAATCAATTTATTATAAATATGTATGTATATATATATATTATATCATGTTATATTGTGGTATATTAGAAAAAATATTACATTCAATTTTATAATATTATTTTATATCATATTATATTATAGTATATATAATTATTGTGTTATATTAAGTTATATTATAGTGTATTATTTCATATTATATTATATCATATGTGTTATATTATATTATATTATATTATATTATACTATATTTTATTATATCATATTATATTAAATAATATGTGAATATATATATATATATATTAAATTGTAATTATATATATACATAAAGGCGCGTGTCTGTGTGTGTGTGCTTACTTGCTTATACTTGCCATAAATCATTTATATACTCCAAACATCGCCCAGTTTTATAGAGCTGCACTCAAGAGGACCATCTTCCTCCGCCGTGCCACAAGGTGAGCCAAGATGAGTCGTGTGGCTTTAGAGTACTGCTTCCGATGTTGTCTATGATTTCTTGCTCCACGCAAAAGATCAATAGTACGTGAATTGAAAGTTGAAAGATGATGAACGCCTCAAATCATGAGATAAACATCATTCACAACATTCCATAGAAAACTTTGTCTTTTCTTCGGGAGCTTCCCACTTCTGTCCCCACCACCTGCCGACCCTTATAGGTCTTCTGGTTGGTTGTTTCAACTTTCAACTGCTATTGCAAATATCCAGTTATATAGCGGTAAAAACCGAGTTCAGCTAAATTTAGCATCTCGTTTTTGTGGTTGTTGAGTTATACAAATAAGTATGAATCTAGTTTAACAAAAAACAACTGCATCATGTACCATAACAGGCTTTACCGATGTGGAAAAACAAAATCAAAGAACCATCCGGTCCCATTCTGTCAGTCCTTCTCACCATCCTCACCATGGCCTCTTTCTCTAACGCAGCTCACCGACCTGGGTTGCGCTGGCCTCCTACGTCCTGGGTCTTTTGTGGAAGGCCAGTGACGCTGGCTCATTTTTTTTTGGAAACCCCCAACCAAAGTTCAATCTTTATTGGGGCGTTACGATGAGTGAAATTTTGCAGTTGAATCCCCTATAAATTTCATGAAACCATCATGAAACAAAAAACAGGTAACCCCATCGACCCCTGTTCCCGAAATCATCCCAGTTGCGATGCATGTTCTACGACAACTCCTCAATCATGCTATATAGATGATGCTAGATGATGCTGGAAAATGCGGAAAAAAATGAAAACACGTTGCAAAGATCAGGGCAAAAGCCAAAAGCCACAGTCTATTTAGACCCTCCCAGTGCCCACAAAATGGAGGCTCTCAAGTTTCTTCAAGGTTTGGTAATTCAAAGAGTAATTACAATGATGGATCAGGCTGTGCCAATGCACAGACTTCAGGATCTGTCGGAAATCACCAGAGCAAAGGTCAAAGTTGAAACCCATCATTTCCTGGCTTTAAAACACTTGGAACACAAACCAGTTGGTTTCTGGTTGGACATATATATATATATTATATTATATCTCTCTATCTGTCTATCTATCACATATGGTAAAATATATGGTATTTTAAAGGCTGTCAATTGCAGCAACATAACTGTTGGTCGCCACCACCTTCATGGCGGGCAAAATGATCTCCAGAGTTTCTATGAAAACCAGGTTGAACTACCAGGTTGAGTATGTTGGATGTGGTCCAGTGAACCGGTTCTTTCACATAGAAAAAAACATGTCCCGGAATGATGAGCTTCCCATTCAGAATGCTCCCCATAAATGTGGTGATACTTTTTTTGCCTGCAGTAAATTCACGAAACAGTATGCAGTATGCATGGAAAACCATGGCTTTCCTGGGAAATGGTCCACAAATGATTGATTTTCCATGTGTACCATCTGCCGTGGAGTCCACCAAGTAACTCAACCATTTCTGACAAGTCATTGATACAGAAACACAGACTTCACCACTTGGAGGTTCACGGTGGACTGGATATCCTGAAATATGTCAACACAAATCCCACGTTCATCATATGTTTTGGGGTTACAGACTACAGACCCGGCTTTTGTTTGGCATCAACCACCAAGATGTTCTGCACTCGTGCTGTATCGCCAGTGTCCTCCCAACCTCGGACCAATTTTTCTCCGTTTGGCCCCTGGGATCTGGTTGCGGATCTCACTTGGCATCGTCCAAGGGCTTGCTCGGCTCATCGCTAGAGGAAGCCTAAGCTGGCCCAGCAGGGTTGAGGCTGGTCTGGTTTTATATAATTTGGAACCCCGAAAGATAAGGCCTCATTTGTTGTGGCGTCTCTCCGGGGCTACCCTTGGATGCGATTTGAAACATCATCCTCAAAACAAAGCGCATTGGAGAGAACTGACTGCGACTTGCAATATCAGAGATAGTTTCTTAAAGTAATGATGTAATGCAAGAAGCAGAAACACCCATATAACATGAGGTGCCATCACAAAACGATTTTTCTACAATGCCACAGCGCACACCTTTGAACAAAGATGTTTAACCTTCCAAATGTGGGGGTGTCCCAGCCAAAAAAAAAAACTTGCGGGAGTTGGATGTGATGTAATCATAATGTACCCTTCTATATGGCTAAATTCTTGGAACAAGGGGATGTGCTGGTATGTCCGACTAAGTTTCAGGCAAGGCCAGAACAAATGAGGTTAATAGAAGTTAAAAGTAAAAAAAACGTACAATTTTTCACTGGATCTTCGCTTGTTTTAACCATCAAAACCAACCCTTTCGGCCGATTTCCTACCGATTTCAACTTATTTTCGGCGACCCGCCAAGTGGCCCCGAAGCCAGGCATCCTCCAGCTACTCATCTGGCCTTGAAGCTGCTCGAAATGGCCGGAAGCCTTTCCCTTTAGCTCCTGGGACCCAACTGGGTATGCTACAGACATCGGGACATTTTTTGTGGAAAAAAGACGACATTTGCCAAGTTTCAATGGATGTAACATATAGTTAACAACGGTTAATCCATTATCATCCACGATAATCGGTAGTAATCCTAACGCCCTATCCCGCAAACTGAATCAGGCCACTAAAGACCATTGGGTCGTGAATAGGAGAGCCTAGGCCGAGGGCCATCAAAGTGCAACACCAAGAGATATTGAGAGCCTAAATTTTGCGGGATGCCTCAAAGATCCTCAAAGAGGCCTGACAAGAGGTGGAAGTCTTTGACAGAAACTGAATTCGGAACCCCTTGCCCACACAGAACGCGCCACACACCACTTGTGCGACTGTCTTGGCGCGCTGGTTTCATGATGGTAACGTCCCCATGTGATTTTCCGACACTGGGCTCCTCCAATTGTCCAGTGGCCTTGCCTTTCATATCCTCAAAGTGCTGACTGGCCTTGCCCTTCAACTCCTACCAGCCGCATTAGCGCGAAGCCCACAACCCCAGCTACCCAGCAAAAACATCTCTGTCTTCGGGGGACAATGGGCGGCACAGGCCTCCATATTATGACCGAAAGATAGCTCATTAACCATCATTAACCTAGCATTCACCCTATACTGCCTATATATACTGATTTACGTTACAAGAATGTTCTCATGTTCCACTTGATGAAAACAAATGCCACGCATGATGTACCTCAAGAAGATTCTCCGGGCAATTTTCTATAATTCCCTATTAATTCCCTATGTTGGCCCATTTTAGGGTAGTTTCCTTCACCCCAGATCTCAACAATCCAACTATCCAAGGGTCCTTCAGATTCTCCTTCACTGCCTCCACATCCACATGCGGCGCATCATAATCTTCCTCCGCAGACTTGTGAAGAGGGAACATCATCCCAATGCAGCCAATGCAATGTAGCAACTCCCAAAAAGATACGGATGATACGGGAAAAAAACAACAACATTTACCACCGATGATGCCTATTTCACTGGGATTTTACATGATTTTACTCTATCTTTTGGGGTGACTTGTTCAGCCAAAAAAAAAATGTTCCGAACCCCGCATTGTTCTTTAAGCTCCCCTTGTCCTCCTTGGCAGGGCAATCGTTGAAGTAGAGTCCGATATCTTCGTTCACCTCAATGAGGTGCTCCTTACCTTGGCTCGTTGGCAAAAAAACGCTTTCCGCCCTGAAAAAACCTGGCTGGGCTAAGGCCAACATGGTGTCAGGTTGCTTCAACTCCATTTAAGGTCCTAAATTATCCTATAAATTACCCCAGAGGGTAGACTAACATTGTGTCCCTAAGAAAAATACCCTACAAATGATTAATTTTCCACATCTATGTAATCTATGTTAGTTTACCCCAGGTTGGATGTTTCTTTCCCTCAAGCCTTTTGGCTCCAACAGTGGCAAACACCGCAAAGCTTCACAAAAAATGGCCACAACTAAACCGCTCCCCAGCTGAATTTTGAACGCTTGAAGGTCAACGGCTATTCATCGAAATCAGGCAGGATTTCACAAGAGTGATTCAAGTTTGGATCTCAAGAACTCAAGCCGCCCGCACGTAAGGTCTGAAAAAGTCCCCTCCTTCACCTTACTGGTGCGTTTTACGCAGGGAATGAGGGAATGATCCACAATAACTATCAATAATAATCCACATTCCCCCATTCCCATCCATTCCCTGCTAAGTACCAGTAAGTCACACAACCCCCAAACATAGATCTAGATGTGTCTGAACATATGGTACCTCAATCCCCTAGTTCATCACCATTGTCCCTCTTCAAATCACTAGTCACTGGGGCTGTAGCTAATTGTAGACACACCCATAATCAATCAAAACATATCGAAAACAAAGTGTTGGTTATATATGGTTATATGATGTTATATGTCATATCTGGTTGGTGGTTTTAACTATATTGAAAAATATGAAAGACAGTTGGGATGATTATTCCCATATATATGGAAAAATAAAAATGTTTGAAACCACCAACCAGATATCATATCCCCAATGCCCACATTTTTGCCGCCTAACCCCCATTTTGGTCGGCCTGGAATGCAGTACACACAGGGTGGGTTGTGCTGGTAGACGTACTGAGACCGCAAGCAGTACATGGGGTTGGCGCTGAACCAGGAACAGGCTATTCGCCTCGAAAAAGTGAGGTCGCTGTCATTTGATCGATCTCGACCGTTTTGTGTATACTACGATTGCTATGATTATATTTATTGTTATAATATATATATATATAATCATTCCATTCATTAATTATCATTATTATTATTGAACTGCTATTCTCCAGTTCCTCCTCCTTCTTCCTCCTCTACTATACATTATTTATATGCGGCGGAAAGAATCTAGAATATGTTTCATGTGATGATTCATGATGATTTGGAATGCTTCGAGACATCCCAGCTATGGAGTTTTAACGTTTTTAAAGTAAAACACATTTTGAAACAACCAGCATGGAAGCCTTGACAGGGCCAATACGGATTTTCCATCTTTGGGGCACGTGACTCACGTGACCCGCCTGGAGCAATCTTGATAGGTGTTGCTGTCGGCCCCATCCGATTCCCCACTCAAGCCGAACATGGGGACCACGAACCTCGGCCATTTTGGGGTTGTCCTTGTGACACACCATGATGCCAGGTGAACAAGAAAAGCTGGTGCAACTTTGGGCAAAGTAAAAAAACAGAACAAAGAACCAACAAATATGGATTGCAACCCTTTTGATTTGCCAAGGTAGATCCCGCATCCACGGATTTTACAGGATTTTACAATATATATGTTCTACTTGTCTTCTTTTTGGGGGTTGCCACAGCTATATATATCACTACTATGTGGTTGGGAAACTGGTTTAGCTTTTTGCGATCGGATCGGATGTCCTGGATGTCGACAACCATAGCTCCGACGCGCTCTCTCCCCACTGGAGAACGGTCATATCCCGTGTTATCCCGTTCAAAAAACCCTTGAAAAATCACCGATTGTTTGTTGCTTAAATCCAATGACATCCCATGAACATCCCATGAAAACCCCATGAAAATCCTATGAACATCCCATGAACATCCCATGAAAATCCCATGAGCATGCCATGAACATGCCATTTTTTCTAGTTTACTATACTCCGGAACAGAATCTATCCTGGATGATCCTTATCCTCGCCAGGAAGCTTCAGCGCCAAGGTATGGAGCACGATGTGGGCAAAGAAGGCCACCGCACAGCCAGCCACCATGGTGTCGCCATCCACGCAGGGGTAGCCCGGTTGGCAGTTGGCTTTGAAGACCACCTAACGGATGTCAACTGAGGGGAGGACACCTATATTACTGTAAGACTTTTTTGGGGGAGTGCGGGGTACTGTATATTACACAAATTAGACACGTGTTTTTCTTTCAAAGGGTGGTGGGAGGAAAAATGAATTTTGCGGCATGCATTTAAGTTCAGAGTTTGATCATATATTTTAGGGTTTTAACTTTAACATATTAACGTGCCATTCATAATTCATCGCCGTTCTGCTGGCATCCTAACATGCCGAGCTCATCCATATCTCTCCATCGCAAAAATAGAAAGTCTGAAGACCAACAAATACCAGGCCGCGCAAGCCAACATAAAGCCGCAGGGAATTGACATCATCCACTGTGTCCACCAGTCCACCATCTTGTCAGCATAGTTACAGCTCTGGATGGAACGCAACACGCGGTAGTGGTCGAAAAAGTAGATGTACACGTGCGAGGCAGCCAAACCCACGAACATCTGGATGTTGTAGCCACCTGGTGGCTGTCAAATGGATCGAAGAGCGATGAATAGGGTCAGTTTTTGCCGTGGAATTTCCCTAACAAGATCCATTCACCGTAAAGATGTCTTTCTGCAAATCATTGGGCAAATAGTCGCCGTACGGCCAACTATTAACTGCGACTAGAGGGTTTTCTCAGACCTCCAAGTGGGGTTGCTTTGGAAGGTGAAGCGACTTGGTCGCACCTATGTACAGGTGTTGATTGGGGTGCACTTTTTGCATCTTTTTGCTGGGGGTTGGCAGCAGTCATGCCACAGTTCATGCCACCTGGGAAGAAGAAGATGAGCACAGCAATCATGACATCCAGCATCAAATCGGCATAGCGCGAGAGGTCAAAGACCAAACTTCCCAACAAACGTTCCGCCATGAATCCCTTCATGGATGGTTGGGTACGAACGATGGCCATCATCATCTTGTAGGGTGCATAGATGGTGGCCACGGGTTCGATCAAAAAGGGAATGAGGAACGTGGCAGGGAAAGCATATGCGTAGAGGTTGTTGGCCAATGTTCGCTGCATGGCATAGGACTCAAAACGATCCGAAAACTGCTGCAAGTTTTCCAAGAGGGTTCCATCATAGGTCTTCATTCGCAAGCCCACGTTGATGCGATAAGCCACCATGTAGGTGGTGATCAAGTCCAGCGCAACGTTGAACACACAGGCAAAACCTGGTCGGACTCAAGGGGTGTCAAGGGGTGTATGGAGGAGATGCTTCTAACCCAGATTCCCTAGATACACATCTCCTGCTTCAGATCTCCAGATTTTCAGTGGCTTCCTCCCTTCAATGTTGCTGCTACACTCCCCCAGCACCAACTCAGCACCAACTCAGAATAATGACTTCTCAACGTCCATTCCCGCGGCCATTTTTTGGGCATTGGGGCCATATTGGGGCCATATTTCCCACCCAGAAACAGTATAGCAGCATGTAGCAGACCTCACGGTCGTCCACATAGATGAATCTCGTGCGGTCTGCGACCTGACGAACGTTCAGACATGTTCAGAAGCTTGGATGATTGTCGACTTGAGGGTACGGTTCCCTCAAGTAGAAGATACTCTCCGGTAAATCAACATAGACACCGAAAATCACCCACTTTTAGTGGAAATGAATCTTCCAACCCCTATCTGCCAGGGTCTATGTTAATTTGCTGAAGGGTATATGGAAGTATGATACAACAATCCCCGTGTCTGGCAACATCTTGTAGCTTCAAGTCCATCAATCTGGATAGATTTCTCTTAAATACGCACGCACCTGAAACTTACCATGGGGTGAACTAATATATAATATAGATGTGGAACACCAATGGTTTCCCTATAAAAATTATCTGCAAATGGTGGGTGTTCCACATCTATGTTAGTTTACAGGAGGGCAACCGTTGCAATCTTGACCATTATTGCAGCGACGCCGCGACGTGAGGTTGCAACATCATTTATCAAAATATGTGTCTAGTTCTTGTCCTACTATGTCCATCTAAATTTCCCCGTATCATATCAGATAAGTTCATGTCATACGACTATATCACATGAGTATCATATCATATCATATGAGTATCATATCATACCATATCATAACAAAGGGGTTGCTAATTACCATTGTTGAACCCCGAAGAGACCATAATAATAATTAATATCCCCATTGCTGTTGTATATATCTCATGTATATATATATATATACATTATGTGTGTGTATGTATATATATATATACATATACGTATGTAAATTGTTGCTTGCATGATGCTCCCTACCCAAAATATACCGTGTATACCGTTAAGTTATATGGATGGTTACTTACCTTTGCTTAACCATATTACACTTCAAATACCATAACGGTAGCAGAAAAGTAAAATCCTACAAAAATGGTGATGACGTCTTGTTCTACCTTTTTAAGGTTACCGAGAAAACAAAAATGAAACCACCCATACATCCCCATAGACCATCACCCTGCACCCCAGTAGGCCCCACCGGTGAATTGCCATCGCCTCTGAACACACCAAGTACATCAAGGCATTCCCTGCCACAACGACCATAGAGAAGGTCATGCCGGCCACAAAGCCCGGCTCTTGGCCATAGGAGTAGTTGAAGGTTAGGGTGAACCAGGCGTAGGGCAGGTAGAAGGCGACCCTAAAGCTGAACTGAGATACGCTGATGGCAACTTCACTTTGTTCAAAGAATCAAAGACTAGAGGAGAAAGGGAGAGAGAAAGGGAGAGAGAGAGAGAGAGAGAGAAAAAAAAATATCCTTACAATCCGTCCAAGACTGGGAATCAATGGATATCAATGGAGATCAATGGATATTGGATAAATCCTCATTGATGATCATTGATGGATTGATGACCATCTGCCAATATGGGCAATGTATCCAAGTTCTGACCATGACACATATGCTTCGAAATGCTGAGAAGACACATGCTGATACTTGACTTTTTGGTGATATGCTGGATTTGTCCCATTGGCCTACCCCAATTTGATTGGACAGGCAAGCTAAAGCAAGATCCGCCTAGTTAGACCTTAGGACAAGACATGAGACAATTTCCCCCCGCTACCAACGTCAGCAATAGTCCCAGGACTGATTTCCCAGTGTCGTCCCACTGCAAACACCGTGTCGTCCCCACTGACATGAGATCTACATGACACTGCAAATTTTGGATACCCTGGAAACACAAGAGTTCATGGAACTATTGTTCACGTCTAAGTCTATCAGATCATTCATGTCCATGACCCTGATCATTTCTCCAACCTTCGAAATTCCCATTGCCAATTGATACCAATTGATACCTATAAGATCCTATAAGTATGGGCCCTTAAAAACTCATCAAACGTTACCGCTTTCCGATCCAAGGCTCACCCAGAGCCCCAGGCCCGCCAGCATGATGCAAAAGCCCATGGCCACGCGTTTCGCCTTCACCTTGTACCGGGAAACTGATGTTATCTCAATGGGAGTGACTGGGAGTGGTTGAGTTGAACCTAACTTCGATTTCCAAATCGTCATGGTGAACAAAGGGAGCAATGGAAAATGAAAAAAGATGGCTACCGGATCTTTTAAATGTGTAAATTGTCCGAAGCAATTCTGTCCGAATTAGTTGGAGGTTAAGCCACCTCAATGAGATGTAGACTTGGGATGCCATCCGAAACTCTATCAAATCCGTGAAAGAATCTGACCACGGGGTGGCACCGTGAGGAAAACGGAAGAAATGGGACCCTCCAGCACTATTACATAATCTAAACCTGCAAAGGGGAAGTCCGCATTTCCAACAAGTCATTTACATATCTTGGGGATTTTCACAATGCTGTTGTACCAAAGGGTGCCCCTGAGGCTGGTATGATGCTTAGCTCGCTCCGCTCCAACTTGGGATATATTTTAAGGGTGGCTCAGAAGAAAGTGGCTGCTTCGCACCTGAAAAAATTGATGAACAACAACTTGTTGTAAGAACTTGTTGAGAGATATATTTATCCCAAAACGACGGCATTCAGAATGGCAGCCTCAAAGTTGGGGTTCACCTGGCCATGAAAAAGTTGGATCTCCTATTCTTGGATTTCTTGGGAACTCCCTTCCCCCCACATCCGAGATTCCCAGTCGAAATTTGGGGATCCATCCAGAGCTTCCGATTCGCTGGGGATCCCAGTCGATATCAGTGACCGTCTCAGACTGCCCAGTCGCTACAAGGTCGGTGTTGGCACAATTCCTCCAGTTCACTGTTTGGGGTTCCACGCGCGAGGCGTTCAGCTTCAGGACGTTTCCATGGAACTCCTTAAAGCAATTGCCGGGCCTATGGTCAAAGTCATATTTGAAGCCACCAACCTCAAAATATGTTATATAATTGATAGCTATCTCTATGTGTATGTATACATATATATATATATGCATATATGTTTATTTACTTATTTATATTTATATGTGTATATATAATTGTATATATATATATACGTATATACGTCTATATACAGTCTTGTATGTCATATGCATGCATATCTATAGAGTCATCCTGGAGTAGATGGAATGTGGATTTTTCAAACACTGTCATATGAATTGTCTGATTTGGGTGAGGATTTATTGAGTGCTTCACATTCTATCTACTAGCATAGCTACACTTCACCATATACTAAGTAGATCTAATTAGCTATAGTTATTAGCCTTATTAGCTATAGTATGCTATAGTTATATGCCCATCTTCCTCTATCTTCAGTGTGGGGAAAAACGTGGAACAAGGTGGTGCCATAAACCCAAGAGTTACCCTCCGAGAATCAAAACATTGCAGAACTCCTCTCTCTCCCCTATAAGTGGAGGTTTTTAATCAAATTGCTTTGATGTGCAAATATGCAAATCAAATAAATCAACTATAAATATCTAGAAATGGGAGATTTTCCTAGATGTTCCTGTCTTTACCATCATGTTACCATATTACAATGTTTGATTCACCGGTGATGTTTTTTTCCAACTGAGCGATATGTCTGTTTCGCCCATCGAGGAACGACGCCAGCGCTCTGCACTGCGTCCACGGCTGCATCACGAGCAGCTTCCGTCTCGAAGATGGCATAGGCATCCGGGCAAGTCTTGATGCTCTTGAGGATTCCAACCACCTGAGTCAAGGGATTCTTGAGTGGTGGGAAAATGATGGAATTTTTGGATGGCGGATTTCCTGGGGTTTAATGGAATTAAAGGGGACTTACAAGATCTTACAAGTAAATGGCTTGAATTCACCCCAGTTAGTGGGTAAGTAGGGTTAGTCCAGTTATAACTTATGGCTGGGGTTATAAGCCACTTAACTGGCATAAGCGATAGCACCTCCAGGACAGGTTTGAACTACACATGGACAATGCATCACAGGGTTTTGAAGACAGGTCTTTCCAAAGGATCAGCGGGGTGGAGCATTCTGCCAACATGCCATTTGGTGAACCCAGCCACTTCTTTTCGAATGGAAAGCAGGCCCGGCCAAAAGGTCCAGTAATCAGGGCTCTCTCTCACCATTTTCACCATTTTCTCATTGGGATACATTAATTAAGTGATATATTGGGATGCTCACCGCCAAAGACGCTCACCCAAGCAAATCTCATCATATCTCTGCAAATGCCAAGGGACATCCACCTCCTTGCATTCCTGAAAGCAAGAGGCCAAAACATTTTCGATCTACAAGGGAAGACTGTGACTGAGCATCGTAGGGGCTTGTGGGAATTTGTAGGTGTATGACGGGCTGATGAAATGCGAGGTTTCACCTGTAGTTGGACATGTTAAATGCACGAAAAAATGCCCTGGAAAGTCAACATCTATTACATTTTATTACCAAATCTAATCTCAGAATCATCATCTAGCCCGGCTTGGGTACGGTATGGATCAAAATTGGTTACAGTACCCGCCAGTAGACTGACATAGCTATGGATATCCATGGGCTTCCACATAGGAAATGTTTGTGGAAATGATCTAGAAATGCGTTATGTCCCATATCTATGTCAAATGACCAAATGGTACCCAATACTTGGACAGTTACCCTTTTGAATCAAAGGTTACAAAAATCAAGCAGTTCGGATGATGCTTTTCCCAGCTGTAAACCTCCATTGCGTTTGGGCATTTTCCAGCGAACCACGTTTGACACAGGAGGGTAACACCAGTAAATCCAGAAAACGAACTGCTGTCTAGATGCTTCTATCATCTCCTCAGGATTGGCTGCTTGAGCCTTCAGCGTCGGTGATTTCCGCAGCATCTTTGTTCCAAGTTGGCTACTCTGTCCAAATCAAACACACAGTAGAAGGACGTCCATGGATTTTCTCGCTTTATTTTTATCTACATTCGTTGTTGCTTAAAAACAATAGGCATATCTTCCCATTGAATTCTGTAAATGAAACCCGTTTCAACAAGGTCATCGGCTTACTCGCAGGGCCTCACGGCTGGCCGTCTGCCGTTCCTCCTCGGTCATCTCGCCCTTCACCACGACGCGCTCAGCCTCCGCGGCCAACATGGAGCGTTCCATGCGGGCGAAGAAACTTTCGGGCTCCGGCGCGTCGGCCTAGGCCGATAAGTGGTGAATGTTGGAGGAGAGAAAGGACCCGGGTACCCTCTGGTGATTCAACATATAGCTCTTGAAAATGGCAATTTATAGCTGATTTATCCATGACAAATGGTGATTTTTGATCGCTAAGTTGGGTGGTGTACGATTTTTGGAGGAACATTCTGACAGGAAAGTTTAGCTGTAAAATATCCATACAGACACAATGTGGATTATTCATTTATGTCCCGTCATATATTCATGGATACAAACGGGGAGTGGCAACTTACAGTACATCGAAAGGAAAGGTAAGCCGATGCAACAAATGATCCTGAAACTGAAACACTCAATCCTAGAATTGGTTGAAGGAACAAATCACAGGAAATCCCGGCAAAAATATGCAAAAATCATCAAAAATCGGGGTGTCCTGCAGAAAAGATCCTACAAATCGGGGTGTTTTTTCTCTTAAGCCTTAAGCCACAAAGCGCGTGGCACCTGCACAGTGGTCGGTCCCATCTTCTCTTCCTTCTCCACCAGCTTGCTTTCAATCAATTCCAGCCTGCCGGAGTTGGTGGATCTTGGATCAATGGATGGATTTTAGGGAAAAAAGACGGTTGAAACATGTTGAAACTATGGTTTGTAGCCCCAAATTTTGAGTTTCCTCTTAGGTTTTCCCTGAATAACTCTCCGATTAGTGCTTAAGCCAGCACTCTAAAAAATATCATCAGCCAGAAACGGAGGCCCCAAGTGCCAGACTAGTTCCCAATAATTCAGGCCATGTGTGATAAAGAGAAACTATAGGGATTGACAATTATAAAGGACAAAAACATGCGCTGAAGTTGAAACCTTCAGGGGACACCAAGATCTTTGAACACTGACCTCGGCGCCTTGAAAAATGAAAAAGACCACGTGTGAAATATTAATTAGCGAATCTCAATCAACAACAAAGACCTGTCATGGATACCCCCTGTAGCATCGGGGGGCTAGCCTTTCGATTTCAATATATGCAGGAGACACTACAGTGATCGGTGTTCCAGCTAACCCCTTGGAGAATGATTTGTCGGGGTAACCATCGCAGGTGGGATGGAAAAAAAAGTTAACATTCATAATAATCAGTATACTAGAATTTAATCAGTATACCTACAATGTACATCTTGTCACATATATGTAATATTTTATATATGTAACATTCATAATAATCAGTATACCTGAATTCACCAGCCAGATATCCAATCAACATCTTTCATCTTCAACCCGAGCAGCAATTCATCTTCGTGCTCTTGGAAGTCCCAGCAAACCTGGGAAAGCAACGAGTTGAAGCCACGTCCGAATAGCATTACCCTACAGGAACTCTGGGTTAACCATTGCCACGGCTAAATGCTTATAAACAAGACACCATCTTCACAAAATATGTTTTACACATTTATTGGGGTCTTGCACATGTAACTACATATCAAGTATAATATATATATATATCTCTCTCTCTCTATCAAAGTTTAACATTCTATCATATTATATTATATTACATTACACTATATATTATATATCATTATATCATACTATATCACATGTGACTAGAGAGACTGCATCCCTCTCCATTCTGCCTCTCTAGTCACATGGCCGAGGTACTGAGACGCCAACGACCTTCTGCCCCGTGGCATCCTCCAAGCGTCTCTTCAGTTCCTCCTCCACCGGCTCGGTGCCGTCCATCAGGGGCAGGTTGCGAACGCGCGCCGCGTAGTCCTGCCGGAGGTGTTTCCGGCAGGACAAAAAGCATGGAAAATCCATTGGAAATGTGGAGAAATACTGTGGAAATACTGAAATACTACGGAAATACTATGGAAATACCTCGGAAATACATGGAAATACTATATGGAAATACTATATATATATATAATAGCCGTAATAGCCTTGCATTGATATGTGATTACCATTGATTTCCACTAACATTTCCACGACCTTCACGATGATTTAGTGCCGGATGCGTTTCGATGACAAATGGGGGTGTCCCGCTACGGTAGGTTCGAAGTTTCGGAGAGGTAGATCGGGCCCTTGGGGGCTATGCTCCACGAGAGTTTCACGGGGGTGGTTACCCTCTGGTTATTTAACATAGCTATTGATAATGGCCATAGAAATAGTGGATTTACCCATTGAAAATGGTGATTTTCCATAATTAGTTATGTCAGTTTACCAGAGGGTATGAGAAAAGAAGGAGGGGATTGTGACTTACAATGACAAGTACCAATCAGCCATTGTGTCGGGCAGTGGGAAAACTCGAATGTTTAGTTGACTCATATAACGTATAATATAACGTATATACGCGTGTCAAACATATCCGCATATATTCCACATATCCTTATAGGATCTTATAAGATTATCAAATATCTCACATATGGGGTAATTACATGTAATTACAATGTTTGGCTTTTCTATAAACATACACCGAAAGTGTCTCCTATATACAAAATTTCCTCTAATATATACCCTCTGGTGATTTATTCAACAGTTCGCTATGGAACATCACCGTTTCTATAAATCATCAAACCAAACGGGCTGCGAAAACCCATAGCTATGTCAGTTTAATGGAGGGTGAACATTATCTGGCTGAATTAGAATATATAATTTTTGGGTCCCTCGGCTCAATGGTTCTTGGCATTTGAGCTTAACGAACTGCTTAATTTGAGTATGCAACAAGCTGGCTAGTGCTTCATGTTGGTACAATTTATATTCACAGGTTATTCAACCTAGATCAGCCAGCAAGCAAGCACACTGTTTTGTTCTTGAGCCATAAAGTCAGGTGATATACATAGTAGACTACAGGGCACACTTTACAGGGAGGTTACGGA
>Ga0126342_10000806_pt1 | contig 38763 bp, 34 predicted proteins | sample Cyp1metagenome_FD_92528 | JGI IMG/M metagenome (GOLD analysis project Ga0126342, IMG submission 92528) | Coral microbial communities from Lord Howe Island, Old Settlement Bay, Australia - Cyphastrea 1 metagenome | ecosystem: Host-associated > Invertebrates > Cnidaria > Coral ...
GCACCAAAGCCTCCCAGACCTTCTCCGGAACCTTCTCCGGAACCCTGTTGAACCTGACCTGGCTCTGCACCAAAGCCTCCCAGACCTTCTCCGGAACCTTCTCTGGAACCCTGTTGAACCTGACCCGGCTCTGCACCAAAGCCTCCCAGACCCTGTTGAACCTGACCTGGCTCTGCACCAAAGCCTCCCAGACCTTCTAAAGCCTCCCAGACCTCCGGAACCTTCTCCGGAACCCTGTTGAACCTGACCCGGCTCTGCACCAAAGCCTCCCAGACCTTCTCCGGAACCTTCTGCGGAACCCTATTGAACCTGACCTGGCTCTGCACCAAAGCCTCCCGGAACCTTCTCCGGAACCTTGGAACCTTCTCCGGAACCTTGTTGAACCTGACCCGCCGCCTGCACCACTGCACACCGGAGCTATTCTGGGCTGAAGACCCCATTAGCTTACGCTGTTGGGGAACAATGCAGGTCATAAGAATTACCATAACTTAGGTTTAATCCCCATCTCAAAAGCCATCTGTTTGCTCAAAAAAAGCCACTCCCCGGGCTTCTCGCATCGGCCTGGTGCCAATGGTGTGGATCAAAGGCTCAGTGCCAATGCAGTCTTGATCGATCTCATTGGACGTTTCTCTGCAATCAGTTGGGTGGAAATACAGGCGGAAGATGAATTGCAGTGGGCTCCATCTTGGGATTGCATGTATTTTTTGTTGTTTTTTTGTGACTGTCATTTCTTCCACTCAACATCACTAAACCACCATTCGGGTCAGGTGGAAATTGGCCCAGTTGTTCAGGTGATGTTCAGACCAGAAATCCACCACTTCACCGGGCATCTGTGACGATGGCATCCACCCTGTTGGGCACGATGCTGTTGAAGCCTTTTCGAGGATCTAGGTGTCCAACCTGCACTTCGGCAGTTGGATGATCATTGAACCTCGAGAAGTTGGGATATGGGGCTATAATTTTGCCCCCTTTATGGCCATATCTAGCCGCTAAGTGGAAGTGCAACCCCAGTTGACCACCAAATTTGGCTCTCTTTTGGAAATGGATCAGATGGTTGGCATTGGCTCCGGGCTTCGGCCAAACATTCGCTTCACAAATGGCCTGTGGCTAGAGTTAGAAAGCTGCAGATGGGTCTTTTGCCAGTTTTCTGCGATGGTGTCTCGCTACCTTGCCTTAATCATTCAACATAAGCTATGAAGGAATAACCTCTGGTAAATTCACATAGCTATGGACAAATCACTACGATTACAGGTCAATCATCTACAAATGGGCGATATTCCATAGCAAAGTGTCGATCAATTCACTGGCATCTGCATCCTCAATGCTAAGTCAGGTGGGGGCCGAACCTTGAAATCCTTCCAAACCAACAACTTGGCAGTGACTGTCACCGTCTGAAGCACCGGACTCCCTGGCCAAGGGGCAACAGCAACGCCAACACTATGCCCTTGGAATGTCATGAAACCTTCCCAGCATCAAGACCTTTAAACGTGAATAAAAGATTAATAAAAGTAAATAAAGGACCGTAAAAGACCCTTCAAACTGCCCTTTCTTTTGACCCAAAAACTGATTTCTTCCACCTTGGAGCCATACTTCTCCCCACCTTGGAGCCGTCGGCTCCCCGCCATCATGGTCTCGGTCTCCATGTGCAGCCGACCTTTCTGGATGTGTTCCGAGTCGCAGCTGATGCAGCCAGCTGCGGTGACCAGGCGCTTGCTTTTGCTCACCTGGCATGGCAAAAAAATGGCAAGGGATGGCATATGGTGAGCCATGTAGGGCCCCAAAACTCATGAGCTTCGGCCGAACGACTCATTCTGGCCCTTTCTGTGGTCCCCCCAATCGAACAAAAAAAATACTTGGGAAAGGAAAGGGTGGAAAGAAATGGCCACTGCTCGGGTTAGATCAACTTTGATTCATTATATCAACTCGACCGGTGGTAGCATGCCCGACCCATCCAGACTCGTAATCTGGACTGAGATCTTACGGAACTTCGACCCGCCCCAACAGCCTCCAGCTGCATCTGGGAATTGGTGAGGGATGCGAAACTTTCATTCCTCAAGGTCGGTAACATCCGTCGAGTCGCGGTCTCTGTTTCTTGCCACCTAAAGACCAATTCAAGTTGGTTGTAGATCCGACTATATCCCCATGAAATCCTTATTTTTCATCCAGAAATTTGGTGAAATCCCAAATTTCCACCAGGATACCAGCTGAAAAAAAGGTCACCCATCTGACACATCCAAGGGACTCCATGTTGGACACCATGGCATCCCCCAATGCCAAGGCCAGAGCTTGCACTTCGCCCTGAAAGCCTGGCAGCGGAACGCTCAACAGGGATCATCATCCCATTTCTGGGTGGAAGTTAAAGAAATGTGTTAAACCACCAACCCGTATTATGTACATATGCGTTCATACACATATTAAAACATATATATAATCATATATAATCATATATAATCATATATAATCATATACATATATGTTGATATCTCATATGTATATATATATATATACACGCGTAATCATAGATACTCCACCAGAAGAAATCCTTGAAACCAATCGTAGAAAGACTGGAACAAAGACATGGAAAACAGCCGGTCTTCGATGCCTTGTGGATCACCAAGCACATCTTCGGGCGTGTTCTCAGTGACTTTCCCGATGGCATTGAACATCCTGTCCGTATTGAAGTCTGGCAGTTCCATGGTTGTGGCTTGGAGTGGTACTTTTTGTTGCCCATCATAAGCATCTTCAAATATCAAACATATTCAAATATCATATTTCTGTAGCAAAAATCCTTTTTGTTGAAATCATCTTCCTCTTCTTTGTCCATGATTCATCCACTCTCTATGTAAAGGCCTGTTTTGCCGTCCACAAGCCAAGGGTCGATGTGGCCACCCGCCGATCGTGGAATGCATTGGTTGTGGGGAGCGTTAAAATCCTCCGCAGCATCGAGGTGGCGGCATGGCCAGTCCTGATGCTTGGTGGGTGGCTTGGTGGCTTGACGGGATCTTAACGGATTTCTATGGTTGGCAGTGGGCAGGTGGATCAAATGGGAGTGCAGGAAGATTACTTGTAGGCCCCTTGATGCATGACTCCTGATGTGGGGGGTTGCAGTCCATATCCAACTACAAAGGATGGCAGGAGTTTTGTTCCGATAAAAAGTTTGGTTGAAAATGATTCCAAGAATAGGAGTTTTGTCAACGTACTGACAACCTAGCGCCAGATCCAGCGAACAGAAAAGGGACCCTCACCCACCAAGCGTCTCGTTGTTGACCGGTGCCAACGACGCCACCTCCCCCACAATGGAGGCCTTCAGCAACAGCTCACGGATCCCCAAGAAATCAGCTGGTTAATAAGGTCTCTCCAGTGTTTCGACACACCCCTTCACTAACATTTCACTAAACATTTATGAACTTCAGGGAAGAAACCAAAATTGTAGGTCTTGGAATAGACTCCATTTATGTTGCCTGTTGGGTAAAGGGGAATCAACATCCACGCGCCAAACAAAAAATGATTTCCAGACCAGCAAGTCTGACTTAGGAAACCTCCTGACTTCAAAAACTCGGACACGTCTCTAGATTTGGGTTCCCGGGTCACATTGCTAGATTTAAGGCCCTAGACTAAGGACGACCAGCTGAATTCCAAAAACTAAAAAAGAACATGCCATCCCATGAAACACAGGTTGCTTGATAGGTATCCCTTTGATCCCCAATAAACCAGGTAAGTTTCTAATCCCTGTGTCAACCCATCAACGATCAACTGACCATCATTTATCAGTTATATTTCCCCCTGCTTACTGTTTTTTCACCATTTCAAAACCATATTTAATGGCAATCATGTTTGTTTTCCCCGCAGATTCAGTGCTTTGTTACCCTATATCTGATTTTGAAATAATTTCACCACATTATTATTCAGTGGTTAGTTACCCTATGTTGTTCCCTATATTCAATCGTTAAATCCCCAGATTTTTGAAGCCACTGCTGGGACCATTGCCGGCGAGGCGCGAATTCTTCCATGGATTCCGCCGTGGGGTCCATGGTCTCTGAGGCCACCTCCAGATGGGCGGGGTGCTGGGCGGCTCCAAAAACCTGCAATTTTGGTGTATCCAAACATGGGGAGATGTAATGGCTGTTAAATCTATACCAGTGCCGCACACAAGGCGGTGGCGGAAGTTTCAAAAACAGAAAACCTAAGGGAGAGTTTGGTTGTTGTCAATCACAGATGGCAGAGCGAATCCACTGATGGACTGAAAGGTGGTGGGAATTGTGTTTGTTGGAATGGATACAATGGTTGCGGTGGACCTCACCCACAACTGCTGGATGTAGTGAGGTGTATGGCAGCTGTAGCTGTAGTGGTAGTGTAGTGGGGTTGTAGTTGTGGTGTAGTGTAATTAGTGTAGTGCAGTTGCAGTTGCATTTGTGGTGGTGTAATGAGTGTAGTGTAATGTAATGCAAGATAGTGTAGTCTAGTGTAGTGTAGTGTAGTGTAAAATAGCATAGTTGTAGCTGTAGTTGTAGTTAGTGTAGCGTAGGGCAGTGTAGTGTAGTGCGGTGTGGTGTGGTGTAGTGTAATGCAATGCAGTTAGTGTAGTGTAGTGTCGTGTCATGTCGTGTCGTGTAGTGTCATGTAATGTTGTGTATTCTAGTGTAGTGTAGTGTAAAATAGTGTAGTTGTAGCTGTTGTTGTTGGAGTAGTGTAGGGCAGTGTAGTGTAGTGTAGTGCGGTGTGGTGTGGTGTAGCGTAATGGAATGTAATTAGTGTAGTGTAGTGTAGTGTCATGTCGTGTCGTGTAGTGTCATGTAGTGTAGTGTAGCGTTGTGTAGTGTAGGGCAGTGTAGTGTAGTGTTATGTAGTGTAGTGTAGTTGTAGCTGTAGTTGTAGTGCAGTGTAGTGTAGCGTAGTGTAGTGTGATTGAGTGTAGTGTAGCATAGTGTAGTGTAGTGGAGTGTAGTGTAGCGAAGTGTACTGTAGCGTAGTGTAATGTAATTAGCGTAGTGTAGTGTAATGTACTGAGTGTATAGTGTAATGTAATTAGTGTAGTGTAGTGCAATGTAGTGTAGCTGTAGTTGTAGTTGTAGTGTAGTGCAATGTAATTGGGTGTAGTGTAGTGAAGTGAAGTGGAGTGTAGTGTAGTGAGATGCAGTGTAGTTGTAGTCGTAGTAGTAGTTGTAGTTGTAGTTGTAGCGCAATTGTAGTTGTAATTGTAGTTGTAGTAGCAGTGGTAGTTGTAGCTGTACTTGTAGTGTTGTTCAGTTTAGTTGTAGTTGCAGTTGTAGTTGTAGTTGTGGTGTAGTTGTAGTGACAGTGGAGTGTAGTGTAGTGAGTGTAGTGTAGTGGTGATTGTAGTTGAAACTGATACGACATCTGAACGTCCAAAAGTGCTCCGTACCCCTGAGTTTTTACTTTTGACTTCGAAATGTGATTCGCGCCGCAACGGCCTTTCGACATCTCAACTTCCAAAAGTCGTCCGAACATGTGGTGTTTTCTACATTTTGAATTCCAAATGTGCTTCGCGCCACAACGGCGTGCAACTTTTCATCTCTCATCTGGCCAGATGGCTCCGCACCCGCCGCTTTAGCGAGCCCGGAGCCACAAATCATTGGAGAAACACAATGCTTCGCGACTTTCCTACCTTTGCGCGCACCTGGATCTTCTTTCTTCTGAGACTTTCTCTTCTCTGATCTTCTCTCTTCTGCTCTTTTCTTCTCTGACTCTTCCCACGTCTGCTTTTCCATCTGTCCATACTATCGGAAGTTTGACTTCTAAACTTCCTTCCATAATATATGAAAGATACAATATGATATAATTGATATTAAATCAAAATCGATCTTCATTAGAAATCCAGAAAAACCAATTGATATTTGGAACGACCAACGAGTTCCCAGCCTGCAATGCTCTCAGAAAGTCTGCTTGTTGCATAGTTGTTGTGCCACTGTTTGTGCCCATTGAAAGGATAGCCTGTGTGGGGAACAACCAGCGGTCGACATCTCCGGAATTGGATACACTTGGTTTACAGTACACCCCCATCTAATTATAGCTATTTCATCACCATAGCTAACTATAGTTGTCAATGTAATTGCATTTATAATCTAACTATATATATATATATTATTTATTTTTATATCATAGTAACCTATAGTTAGATATATCAAACCTCTAACTACATCTACAATTCTAATTATATATATATATCATTACAACTATTATATATATATACATAGACCTTCTATATACCACAAATCAATGAGCTCCAGTTCTACTCCCACAACGTCTCCATCTCGTCTCCTCTACGGAGCTGAAGATGCGCTGGGCATCGCCCGTGACCACCTGGGCGTTGAGCAGCGACGTCATCTCCGTGGCGTCCATGGCCTCGCTGCCCACCACGACGCCCAGCAGCCACGGCGAGTCCGCCTGGACGTGGAAAGGATGTGGAAAGGGACGGGGTTCCATGGGAAGATGATGAAAATGTTGGGAAAATGATCAAAAAAATGGAACATGATAGGAAAATGCTGGTCAAATCATGAGAAAATGATGGAAAACCATGGGATTTGGGCCATGTCTTTAGAAATTTTTGTGAGGAACATGATGATAAACTGTGATGAACTATGTAACTATGGTCTGGAACAGTTCTACTGCATAGTTTATTATGATGGAGTTACAATGGGTCAAAATTGAGTCTGTCATGAGTGTTCAGCCATGTTCAGCCACGTTCATTAGGCTAGTGTACCAAGTTCCTGTTGGGAATATTTTGGAGTTGTCTGGCTTCATTAATGGTTCATCTTGGGTTATTTGTGACCAAACATTGCCTGCATTGGAATTGTTCTAAGAAGGGGGGATTGCTTGGGAGTCGTACTGATTCTGGACCCACCCATGATTCACGGGGGAAGTGGCTGGTGAAAATCGATTGAAAGTCATTGGTTGGTTTTTTCCTACGAAGTTTCTACAGATTTCCCCGCTCTCGGGTTTCCATGATTTGATCTATGAAAGTTCCATCAACCCATCAAAAGTCAGCGGCTTCAGTGGATTCATCAGTGGATTCAGTCAGCTGGGAATGGATTTCACCGCTGCCGCTGGGCCACCTTTCCACCCACCGAATCTCGCGCGCGGACGAGGATGTAGAACTTCCCTGAGGGCATCAAGGTTTGGAGCCACGGACTTTTGGCCTCGGAAAGGCCATGAATTTTCAGCAAAAATCGATGGTATCTTTACGGGAAATCATGGAAACCTATGGAAAACTATGGAAACCTCTTCGCCTTAGCTCCCTCTTAACCCTGGAAATGCCATGAGTCCTGTCACGGCCCAGGGTTCAGGGGTTCACCATTGGGCTCCCGGGCCCAGTCGCGTAACATGACGCCTCCGAGGGCCCGAAAGTAGTTGGGAGAGGTCACCTCACAGGGTGGACATCAAAAAAATCGGTGATATCCCAAGCTGTTTGTGATACAAAAACAAACCATTTTATGGTTGGAAATGTTAGTTGGAATATGTTCTAGGACCCCAAGTTCTCAGGCAAGGGCTACCCCAATTTCGAGAAACACCCACAAGGGTTGGAATATGTTGGAATCATCTTCATGCAACCAGGCATGGGTCCACAACCTTCCGTACGCCGAAACAACTTTTAGGGTGATATGGATATGGATCAAAGTTGGGGCATCCCCAAAATCTGGATGGTTCATGATCAAAATATATACAAACTCTACAGGTCCATTTATTCACAGGCGTGGGTGTGGTAGGAATATGGCTTGACCCAGCCACAAACCCCATGGCCGAAACACTGATGATGTGGTAAACCTAATGCCCTAAACCTCCTTTGGGCCGCTCTGCAGTAACTGACACTCCAAATGGTAAGTCATTGGATAAACAGCCAAGCCATTTCCGGCAAATATTGATGTAAGCAGATTGACTATTGGGCTCATTACGGTCTGGCCACATTCACAATCAGTCCATATCGCCAGTGTCATGGGTTGTATCCCAATCTAATTGGTGAACATCCCGGTTTTTGTTGAATATGGCTACTGATCATTTTCTTAGTTCCCTGCTAAGCACTTGCAACCCAAGAATTGACGGAAGATAGGTGTTGATGCATGGAAACTGCCAATCACCCAACCAGTTGTATCACAACGTCTTGCTTGGTTTCCAGTTATATGCCCATCTTTCTGTGAAGACACTTTCTAGGTCCCTCTGTGAAACGGCTCCCTCACTTCGGCGGCTGAGGCACATCTTCCCATTGAATCTCGGGCAGCGCCAAGCGATCCTCACAGCGATCGATCGCGGCTCCTTCAGCCGTCTCTGAGGCAATGATGGCAGCAGAGAAGCGGAAGAAGGCGTACCTTGGGATTAGATGGAGTGTTCACAACCTATACATATATAGACATGTAAGTGGACTGTCATAATCAATGGACTATCATAGTAAATTTGTAAATGCACTATCATGTGTATATATATATACACATACTACAGATGATATTGACTATCTTTTGAGATGATCAGTCTAGTGTTACCAACAGAAGCACTTGGGGGAAAACCCCAATGGCAGGGTTTCAAATGGATCAAATCTGTGGCTTTGATTTCCAGTGGATGGATTCTGGTAAAACCCATTTAATCGCATTTACACAATGATAAAACATACAGTCCAAATAGATCATAGCCACATGTGCAATGTATATATATATATCTAGATCACAGCGTTCACTTCATAGCGCACCAATCTTTCGCCTTTTACTAAAGGTTGCCGTGAATGGGACGCATCAATGTGACTAAGGTTAAGCTCGAGAGGACAAACAGCTGTCCCAGGGTGCCCATCGACTTAACCTTAGTGGGACCTTTTTGTGTTTCCACGGGATACCGCCTGCCATATCCATCCTGCTTTGGTGAATCTTCACTGGTGGCAGCCTTGGTCCGCAGTCCCAGCTGCGATATCAATCCTGGGTCCGACTGAACTGGCAAGCCCTGGTCGGATAGCGGCGGCTCTCCTTCTAGCATTGCGCTGGCCCCTCTACATTCTGGACATCTTCTTCAGTGCTTCGCTCTGCGATCATTGATTGTGAGGACGCTCCGGTGTATGAGCAGGTGGACAGTGATCTACATTTTCTTGATTTTGATTCTTAGCGCCGTGAACCAGTTTCGCGCGGCCAACGACGATAACCACGACACAAAGACGGTTATTGCGGAGGGCGAGGGCAAGAGCAAGGAGAGCGTTTCATCTTCACAAAACGGGATTGTGCAAATTGGATCGAACTCGCCTTGCCAAGATCTACCTCACTCTCAGCAAACATCATTCAAGAGACAGCAATTACCTCGAGAACATCTTGGACGCCATGACGGAAACAGATCCGTGGCGATGCAAGTGGTGTATGCGACTCAACAAGGCGAAGGCATTACGATGTGGACGATGCGACTATCAGTGGCACCTCTGTTTGGACCCCTCCTATGTGCATGGAGGGAGAATATCAAGGGGGAGCGACTGGACCTATGTGGGCTGGAACGAGGCAGAGAGCAATCGAAGGGCAAGGAAGCCTTCAGCATCTCCCCACAGCTCACAGAGGGGGCAGACACCGAAGTCGAGAAAGACCAAGAAGAAAGCGCAGAAAGAAGCACTGACGCCTCCACTGGACCCGCCGTGGAACAGCAAGGCCTTCAATGTGAATCAAGCAGCGCCTTCACAGACCACACCTCCACCTGCAGATCATCAGATGGAGGCCAAGTACAATCGTTTGCTAGCAGCCTTGGGGAAGCAGGAAAATTCGGAAGAAGTTCAGTTGATTGTGGAGGAGGACACAGCCAAAGTGGCTTCTTCAAAGCAAATGCATGCAGCAGTCAAGAAGCTCGATCAGGCTCGCACCAAGTTTCAAGGGGCGCAGAAGGCAAGGCAAAACCTTCACGACTCTTGGTCGAAGTACTTGGAGGAGTCGATCAAGCGATGGACATCTTTCGCGGAGGACTTTGGCAAGAAAGACAGCGAGCTGGAGGCCAAAGTTATCCAGGCGAGAGAGAAGCTGCAGGAAGCAAGGTCGCATCTCGACGAGACGAAGGAGCAGTTGTCCAAAAGAGACGAGGCCTTTGTCAAAGACACCGAGCAGATCGACTACGAGATGGACGAGGACAACAACAAGGTGGAGACATCCGAACGCATACAGGCAGGAATCACAGCGATGGTAGTGAGCCTGGAAGCAGTTCGAGTACGGCCACCAGAAGATGCAACCGAGCATACAGCCAAAAAGCCAAGAACATCCGACAAGGAGGATGGAGAAGGTGCATCTGGGCCCTCTGTGCATGGGGCCAGAATGTTACAGCCTTTTGCGGCGGCGGGCAAGTAGACCATACGGAGACTTGCCACACGCCAAAAGACATCCTGTGCTTCCAAGATCCATGCCCTGAGCGCGTTGCCATCTGGAATCACAGCATTGTCAAGAAGAACATTTTTGTGCCTGAGTGGAAGGCAAGCTTCACGGCCCTTGATCTGGCGTTTGAATTGGGACACACCAGAATTGAGGGGCCCAGAATCTTTGCTGCCACAAGCAAGTCAAGAAGGTTTTGTCGTCTTCGGTTTTGCACTGCTGTCGACCTCTATGTGGGCCCAGAGGATGATGACAGCATGCAGATGTGGCAACACTCTATAGGCACATCACACAAAAAAGCATCGATTTTTCACAATGAATGGGAAAGTGATCAAACTTCTTTCATGGCTCAACATGTGCCTGGACACCCACCAGTACATGAACGCATCGAAGAGCCTCAACTTATGGACCAACATGGACCAGTTCAACAAGAAGATGACGGTTTTGTGGAAGTTTTGGTTGATGCAGCGTCAGAGCATGAAGAGTCCGAGGCCTCATGGGACTCGGTTGAACCAGTTCGAAGCAACTGGAAAACTGTGCTCATATTTGCGCTACATAGAACATCCTCCACACTCCGTTTGGACTGGTATGATTGGGATCTTGTTCATGACAGTATTGCGAGAGAGCTTTCCCTTTTTCCAGCGGACCTATATCATGTGCATCCAGTACGGCATCCTCCAGAAGACCTTTTTCAAGCTTTTGTTGAACCGGTTGTGGTACAGCGTGCTACGGATCTGTCCCCTGGTTCTCCAGAAAGAATCGTCCTTGTGGATGTGGAGTTTCACTCAAGTCGTGTGGCTACTGTGCCCGAAGTGGTACGACAGGCTAGGGCGATCTTCAATCCGCTTACCAGGACGCAGATTTTGCACCATCTGGGTTTGAAGCCGTACTGTCGTCATGTTGCTGATCAATGTATCATCTGGAAGAACAACGACATGGTTCCTCACAAAGAAGTGCACCTTGACTTTGCACATGGTGATTATCTACGAATAGCGATACCACCTCTAGGGGACAACATGGACTACATCTCCACGCGTTGCCTTGCGACGGCTTTTCATCGGGGAATGTCACTGCAAGATGTCTTCGATAGGCATACCTTGTATGTCCTTGGCTGGCACGACTATGTCATCGATCCTCCGTGGCTTCCTGCTAGTCAAACCAACTATGAAGATGAAGGAGTTCTGCTGATGCAAAGAGCTATGCACAGGATGCCTATGTTGCCTGTGCCACCAAAATGCCTGCAGGATCATTTCAAGCCTGTTATCGGTCAGGACACTTTGACATGCTTGAACGATCGTTTGGAAGATGAGGCAGTTGACTATGAGCCCTTTGTCTACCAACAACAAGGTGAAGAGCAAGAACCAATTGCGCTTGCCCCTGGAGGTATCTTGGACCAACCTGCCACGATACAGGAGCTCTATGGCATTTGGACCGCGCACACGGTTCACACACCTCCAGAGGTGCCAGAGCAACTTGTCATCGCTACCTGGTATCTTGATCTGTTTCGCCATGAAAGCTGCTTGCAATCACGAGAAGTGAGATTGAGCAGAGACTTTCTTCAGTGGACGCAGCAAATCTTCGAAGCATGGCAAGACCACGTTGATCTTGCATGGCCTCTCAACCTCTACCTTGTCAGACCACCTCCACCTGTTACGAGGCATAGAGGGCGAGAAGTTATACATGTCATTGTGGTTCAACGATCGATGGCAGACAGAATGGCAAATCTTATCACAATTGTAGATCCAGGCATACATGAGGGCTTCACTGACATTGCCACGTTTGCGCCGGCACAAATCATCAAGGATGATGTCATCGCAGCAGTCCACTATGACAGCAAGTGTCACCCAGAAAGATCTCATCTGCAATGTATGACATGGCATGGAGATTTTGAACTACGTGGACGAGTAGCATTGCGCAATCGACATGGCCTTGCATTTGTCCTGATCTACAACAATATCTTTGACCAACCCCCTACGAATTTGATGTGGGAGACTGAAGAAATTGATGAAAGCCCTTTTTTGCAAACACGCACAGAGTTGAAGTTGGATGAGCTGATTCCAGCTACCACAGCAGTGCGTCTCCTGTCCACTGTGGGCCCTGGTGTCTTGCCTTCACCTCTAGAAGTTGAACTACCAGGTACTGCAGAACAAGTAGAACGAGAGCTACTACGATGGGGGCATGTTTGTCAGGCTTTCTCGTGTGCGCCGCACAATGCTTTCCTATGTGTGCATGCTGTGATGCCATCCACACAAGATCACATGCATTATTTGATGTGTCATGATGATCCTATGGACCACGATGGATGCATTCTACATAGCTCTCCACATGATCTCTCCCATGGACAACTCATGAGCTTCCTTTGTTCGATTGGTTACCCAAGGGCTGTCATCTTGGAAGTGATCGATCTCAACACAACATGGCGCAAAGTGAGTTTCCACCACAGTGAACCGGAAGTTGAGATCAAGCATGTGGGAACCAGGCAACGCACCGAATGGCCGGAGAGAATGGGACATCAGAGAACCCAGCAAAAACTGACTGAAGTGGCCTCCCATGAAGAACTTAGTGCGAGATGTGCTCTCACTACTAGCTTCAACAAAAAAGATTTGGAGGAGCTTTTCGTATCTGGTTTTGAGGTGCTTTGTACTGATTTCAGTGTACTGGATCTCACGCCAGAACTTCGTTTGGAGCTCAGCCAATGGCAGATCAAACAAGTCTCCCAAGCAAGTGACCTTGACGAGTTCGACAGATTGTTGATCTTTACTGATGGTTCCTCACGCCCTAGCATGAGGCGAGTAGTCCCTGAAAGAGCGGATGACCTTGGTCATTCAGACACATGGGCTATGGTTGTGATCGGGGAGACCTTCAACCACATGAACCCGACTGACTCATCCATCAAAATACTTGGCTGGACGTCGCATCCAGTGAGGCACGATCCAAATGGACGAGCTTACATGGGTACTTCGAGGATGGGATCTGATATTGCTGAGCGGGCAGGCTTGATTGGGGCAGCCATGTGGCGGTTGTCTATCAACCACGCCATTCCCACTATTGTGCGCACTGATTCAATGCTAGGAGCTGGTCAAGCGAGGGGAACCACAGGCGTTACGCAACCTGATGACTCCTATCATTTTCTCAGGGCGCTATACCAAGCACTTGAATGTGCGTTGCCTCAAGGTGATTTTCTTGTCCAGCATGTTAGAGCCCACACCGGGGATCTCTTCAACGAGATTGTGGACACAGCCGCCAAGCAAGAGGCTGCAAAATCATTCAATTTGCCCCGGCAGAAACTTGATCTGCGGGTGTGGAGAGAAAAATTTTTGCAGTTGTGGACCCTTTTCGGTCATCGACGTGGGCTTCCACACTGGCGAGATGGAGGCTTTGATGTATGTGCTCCAGATCTACCTCCACGTTCAACAGCGAAAAGGGACAAGGCAACACTTGCAAAGTCATCAGGAACTGATATGTCAGTTGTTTGGTTTCAGTGCAGTGTTGCCACGATGAACGTCCAATCACTTTATCGTGGACCTTGTGGACATGCAGGCAAACTGCATTACCTGCAAGCGCAAATGCGATTCTTCCAGCTCCACATAATGGCCATACAGGAAGCTCGGTCTGAAGAAGCCATGACGCAGAATGACAACATCCTGCGTATCAGCACGGGTTGCATCGACAGCATATATGGTGTGGAACTTTGGGTCGATCTGAAGCAGCCCATTGGCTATGAAAATGGTAGCAAAAGCCCCCTCACATTCCACAAAGATCACTTTGTTGTTACGCATCGCGACCCGCAACGTTTGCTTGTCAGATGTGCCACAAAGTATTTTTCCTTTTGGATTTTTTGTGGACATGCACCACATGGAGGACATGCAGCGCATAAGCGCCATCAATGGTGGGAGACCACGCAGCAGATCTTGAATCAGTTTGTGGACACCAAGAATCTCATCGTTTTGATGGACGCCAATGCGGCACCAGGAGCACGAGATGATGTGGTGGTTTTCTCCGAGGGCTTCAGTTCATCGGTCAACACCAGTGACTTTAGAGATCTGCTGACGACGTGGGATCTCTATTTGCCCGCCACCAGTCATGTTCACGTTGGTACAAATGACACGTGGCAAAGTCTGGATGGAAACACCCAACACTGTATTGACCACATTGCGATCCCTCAGAGCTGGTGGCAGTGCTGTACACACTCACAGGTGCTTACAGAGTTTGACCTTGCCACCGCACATGATGATCATCAAGTTGTGGCCCTACAATTGCAATGGGCTGAAACTGCTCTGAGTGCGAAGCAACACAATGATGATGATTCTCTCGCCAAGCCCTGTGCATACGCAGCAGATCCAAGCTATGATGCCGTCATCAAAGCTATCACTGCTCAACCGTGGCAGGTTGATGTTGAAACGCAAGCATTAGACTTCACAGTGCATCTACGTGGCATTTTGCAACAGACAAAGAACCAAGTGCGAAGCAGCCCCAAAAAGCCTTACATTGATGCTGAGACCTGGGCAACTAGAGCAAGCAAGTTGGCTCTCAGGAAACAATTGAGGCAGACTAGAAGGGCCCTGCATCGACAAGCACTTGTGCGCAGCTTATATGCTTGGAGAGCGTGCACGAAGGACAGTGATGAGCAAGAGATTTTTCACTGCAGCTACAACTATGTCACGACGTTGCACTGCTGCAGCATTCGTCTCTATGCACAATATCGCCGGGTCAGCAGAGTGCTCAAACGGCATATTGCTACAAGTAAGAGCAGAGCCCTCCAGTGCACCATGGACTCCATCCAGGAAGACACGCCAGCAGCTGTCATCCTTCGCAAACTCCGTGCTTTTGTTGGACCCAGCAATCCGAAAAAGTACAAGTACAAGCCCCTGCCCATGATCATGAAGGAGGATGGCACGACATGCACGCACATGCACGAAATTACAGAAGCATGGGTGAAGTTTTTCCAGACCATGGAATGTGGGCAAACTATGTCGAAAGATATGCTGAGAGAAGTCTGGATCAATGAGCTTGAGGCATTTGCTCAACAAGACTTGCACAAGGAGCTGAAGGAGATGCCAACGCTGACGGATCTGGAGCTCGCACTGCGCCGTGTTCCTTGTGGACGCTCATGTGGGCCTGATGGCATACCAGGAGAAGTGTGCCGACATCATTCTGCAGCGGTTGCTATGCATCTCTATCCGCAGCTTTTAAAGCTGCTGCTCCATGGACAAGAGCACATTGGCTTTAAAGGGGGCAAATTGACGCCAGCCTACAAAGGCCGTGGAGCGACAAATCGGTGTGCATCGTACCGTTCACTTCTTGTGAGCAATCACTTGGGTAAAGCCCTGCACCGAACGATCAGAGAGCACCATTCTGCAGTTTACCATCAATTTCTACAACTGCAGCAGACTGGCGGTAGGAAGCATGTCCCCGTGCAGCTGGCGATGCACCAATTGAGGGCATTTGTCAGGGTGGCAAAGAGTGACAACCACTCCACCGGTATTCTCTATCTTGATCTGACGGAAGCGTTTTATCGAGTACTCAGAGAGATCCCGCTGGGTGGTGAAATTCCTGATCATGTTTTGGCCCATGTGGTGCACCGACTTCATTTACCCGCTGACTCTCTTCACAGGCTACACGCTATGCTTGCTCAGCCATGTGCATTGACTCAGGCGGGTATACCGGAATCTGATCGACGTGCAATCCAAGCCATACACACAAGCACCCACTTTTGGGTCAATGGACAAACCACTGTGTCCAGAACAGCAATGGGCACGCGGCCTGGCGACAGCATGGCTGATTGGGTGTTTGCTTTCACGTGGAGCATTGTGTTGGACAAGGTCGAACAGTTCATGAGGGATCGACAGATCTTGCGCACCTACCAGGAGCATGAATTTCTGCCCCTTTTTGGCAGGGTCGCCACAACAGATGTTCATTTTCCCTTCATTGGACCGAACTGGATGGATGATCTAGCTCTGTGTGTTCAATCACCAACGCCTACGAAGCTTGTATCGGATATTGGAGCAGTGGCGGGCTTTCTGTTGGACACATGCCATGAACATTGTCTCACGCCCAATTTGTCAGCTGGAAAAACGGAGATTCAGTTGTCTTTTCGGGGTAGAGAAAGCCGAAAGCAGAAGACCAACTTCTACGGGCCACAAGCTCCGCAGACCATGCATGTCGTGGGAGAAGAGAAGACACACAACATTCGTGTTGTACGCAGATATCGCCATCTTGGAGGAATCTCGCACCACACTGGAGAACAAATTGCTGAGCTTTCTCAACGTGCCGCCATGGGTCATCAAGCACTGAACCAGCACAGGAAGATGTTGTTTCAGAACGATCGCATTGCACTTGGCAAGCGCGCTGAACTGTTTACTATGCTTGTATTGTCGAAATGCTTCTATGGAGCAGACTCATGGGTCTTTACCAACCAGAAGACAGAAAGGAGATTCCACACCATGATCATGAACCTCTACAAACGTCTGGCCAAAGTACGACCCGACCAACATTTGACAGATGATGAGATCTTGGTACGAGTCGCCCTTCCTTGCCCTGCTGTCTTATTGGCAAGGGCGCGATTGCGCTATTTTGCCACATTAGTGCACACTGGGCTGCCAGACATCTGGGCACTTTTTGCTGGGGACACGGCTTGGATAGCCCTTTTGGAGAAGGACCTGATCTGGATGTGGACGCAGCTTCAACATGCATCCGCACTGCCAGATCCGAGCACACACTTCGAACAGTGGCTTTATCTGATCCAAACATCGCCGAGATACTGGAAACGTTTGGTGCGTCGTGCATGTCATCATAGTGTCCTTCAACGACAACGTCGACATCAAGTCTGCGCCTTGCACCTTCGAGTGATGCCTCGTTTGTGGACTCTGGTTGACAGACAAGAAGCAAATCAGCAGATTCCTGACCAAGCATTTTCGCAGGTTTTTGGATGTATGAAATGCCGCATGCGCTGTCGCAACGCTGCCGGTGAAGCAGCGCACATGTGCAAGGCCCACGGCATCACCTCCAAACTGCGATCTTTATTTGATCACCCAACGTGTGGGGCCTGTCTGAAGCACTTTCATACAATGGAAAAGCTCAAGGCACACCTGCACTATAGCCAAAGATGCCGTACCAAGCTGCAGAGCAGAGCATTTCGCTGTGCTCCGGCACCTGGAGCTGGATCGGCGTGGGACGCACAGAGGGTGCAGCAGCATGATCGCCTGCTGCCTCCAATTCAGAGCCAAGGACCTCATGAACGTCCTGGTAGACTCAGGCAAGAACTCGATATTGACGGAGAATGGCACCAATTCATGGTTGATTTGATCTGTGAAGAGACTGACGTCATGGACATCAAGGCCAAGTTTTTGGACCATCTGAACGTGCGGGCTATCTCATGGACATCTTTGCAGCGGACATTGCGCTTCTTCATCGACACCCTTTCGGAGGACGATGCTGATGTCATTGGCTTTGACCTCATGGAGATGCGTGCGCTTTTCGAGGCCCTGGGCAGGCCGGATCAATGGGACTTTCTGCAGATGCAGTCCATTAAGCAGGAAGAGATCACCATTGACACGCTGGCCGCTGAATGTGAGGATTTGACTGACCACCTGCTTCAGCAGACTGTGGAGATTGTGCCAAGAGTTTTTGGCAAACACAGGGTGTTGCTGCACGCTTTCTCTGGGCGACGTCGCCTCGGAGACCTGCAGTACTATATGGAGCAGCACGCACAGCAGCAAGAGGTCTACATCCTCCACATTGTCTCTATGGACATCATCGTGGACAAGGTCAAAGGGAACGCAATGGATCAGAAGACATGGGATTTCTGGGTTGATGCGACCAGGCAGAAGCATGTCATTGCATTCCTTGCGGGACCGCCGTGCGAAACGCGGTCTTGTGCTCGAGCTGTGGCCGTTGATTCTGCCCCAGACTTCACGCAGCCGAGGGTGATTCGCACGATGGAACATCTTTGGGGGCTTCCGTGTGTTAGCATTAAGGAGCTTCTGCAACTTTTCACTGGAAACACGTTGCTTGGGTTTGCCCTGGTGATGTTTGTTGAAATTTGCATGAGCAATGGCTTCGCTATCTTGGAGCACCCATCGGAATCACCATGGGACGAGCAGGCAGCGTCGATTTGGAAGCTTCCTTTGATTGCTGCGCTTCTTGCACTCCCCAACGTACAGAAGATCAGTTTTTCGCAAGGACTCCTTGGAGCTTTTGCTCGGAAGCCTACGAATCTCCTGGTCGTGAACCTTCCTCAACTCATGCTGGACCTTCATGCCTGCCGGGTGAGAACGGAAATTCCGCAGGCGGCAGCCATCGGCAAAAATGCTGATGGCAGCTGGAAGACAACTAGGTTGAAGGAGTATCCGCCAGCCCTCTGCTGGGGAATGGCGATGTCTTTTGCTCGTGGTCTTGCACAGACCAGTTGTGACCCGAGCGTGCCGGAACCTACACAGGAGCAACTAGCCTTGTATGTTGCCATGGATGTAAAGACATATGGCAGCACACTTGGTGCAGATTTCGCTGGTGCCCTGTAGGATTTCAGGCCGAATTCACATGGACTGGCCGCAGCATCGAGCTTCAGTGGGCCGAGGGAAAAAATATATGTATACATATTTATATAATACATATCTATATGATATGGTTGTCATCGAGACCGAGACCTGAAGGGGCAGAAAACAACTGGGGAGAATGAAAAGAGAAACCATGGGAGCTCAATGATGGGATGCAATGATCCAGGACTTCTGGGGGAAACACCGAAATGTGATGGAAATGATAGTATCCCATGTCTTCCAAAAAATGGGATGACCATTGAAATTGGCATGATATATATATATATATATATTATATATAACATATATTATATATAATATATATTATATATTATATTATATATATATGATTCCCCATTGAAATGACCATCCCATGGGACCCCAAAATAAAGCCGACCTCCCATCCCCCGATGGATTGCAGAGCTGCTCCAGGCCCTCAGGATCTTCATCCTGCCATCCAAAGGTCCTGTCATCAACCGGTAATGCATGCAACCGGTCATAATATGTACTTAATGGTGTATATATATATATATATATACATACATTATATACACATAATTACATTATATATGTAAATAATTGTAAATACAATACATCTATACATATATATATATATATGTATCCTTATATCCCATCATCAGCCCGCTGTCCTGTATGTGATGGGGCTGGCAATGGACGTCACTCGGCAGGGCCGCGCTTCAACGGTTCCACCACCTGACGGAGTTGAACTTGAAGATGTAAGAATTCAGAATCATCTTTGTCATGAATAATACATCTTTTATATGTATATACAGTAATTATACATACATATATATATATATGTGTGTGTGTCATGTTATATATATATAATTATATATGTGTGTGTGTGTCATGTTATGCATAATCAATTCCGGGAAAAAACGTTCATGTATGTTCATGTCATTTGCTCTCCTTAAAACCGTGTACCAACAACGCCAACACCCAAAACCTGGCGGTGCATCGGCGGTGAAGCGATTGGATTTGCTCAAGGTAAGTCCCAAGCCGAAGAGCTCTGCAAAGCCATAGCCTTGGACGACCGACCAATGGACCAAGGGCCGAATTTGCTGAAAAAACCAGGGATTGTTTAAACTTGAAACCATCAAAGGGTCCGGAAAGGTCCGGAAAATCGCTGGATATCCAGGAAAGCTCAAGTTACTTTCAAGAAAAATGGCAACCCATTCTAAAGCATTGGATGGAGATGGTGAAAATGGCATGCGATGTCAACAGAAACTTCACTTCCAAAAAAAAATGATCATCCAAAAATTTGGGGCGTTACCCTCAAGTGTCGCTGAACAATGCAGCAGCACCCCGGAATGCAAAAAGGCCACTGGTAAATGATGCCGGAATCCCTGCGACGCCATAGAAGTACTGCTCCCCGGAGATCATGGCGAAGTCGTGAAAATTGGAGGTGCTCATTACCAGGGTCTGCCTCAATCTGAAGCCCTGGTGTCACTGGACTGTGTACCAGATGTGCTTGAAGAATGTCTGACACAAAAAATGCCAGGTGTACATCAAAAATAATGCCAAATAACGGTTTAATGTCAGCCGGGCCCAGCTTTCGGTTCAAAATGCAATCTTTGGCACTAATCGGGTCTACAGAAAAAGCCAATGCGCTTTGCAACTTCCAAGATCAGCAACAAAGATCTGAAATCCATCCATCACCCAGAAACCCATCGCTCATAGCCCCAAAATCGGCCACCACATCTTGATTTCGATCTTCCAACAGCAGCCATCGCCAGGACCAGGCCGATAAATTCTCTACCAGGCAATCAGGTGAGCTGAGACCGATGCGGGCTGTGATGTTCCTCAAGGGCCAGGGGCTTACCATCGTTGTTGGTGGGATCAACCCGCAGATCCACAAGACTTGGGGCACTTTCAAGTTTCAAGTCATGTTTGCCTCCTTGAAAAATGGCCCCAAACGATGCACCAAAGCACCAACAAGGTGGGTAGTGCTTGGTAGTGAACCATCCAAATGTTTTTAGCCTCTTTGGGAGTGAAAACCCTAGCTGTTGCTGGCCTTTTATCCCAGTTTGGTGGGTGAACACGTCCAAATTTCCCCAGCTTCAGCGCCCAAGACACGTGGAATCGGCTTCAGTGGAGACCCGATCCCCCGGCAGCCAGGAGGATTCGATGGAGACCATTGGCATGGCTTGTGCACCCACGAACCTCGGGAAAGGATTCTTTGGCAAACCATTGAGTGAGTTTGGGGAAAAGACATGTCCTTCGGAGAGGATATGCTGATTGATGTTCGATCTCTTGAAAAGGAAACTAAGGAAGGACCACATCACTCTAATCATTTCACCCACTGACCATGCAAGGAATTCACAACATCATCTCCGCGCTGCTTCAACTTCTGCGATGGCCAGACAAAGATCAGACTCCAATGGAACGGGGAAACCACGACTTGAACTAACCGTGAAGTGATCCCATGAAGAGATGATAGGGCCGAGAGGGTATGTGGAGCATTGTGGAGCATTGTGGAGCATTGTGGAGCCAAGAAACAGCTGAAATTGCGTTTCCCCCGAGTGGTTGATCGTTTCAGCTCGTCTCCAGAGTTGCAATTTGACCACGTAGCGGCCCAAAGGAAAGGTGCCAGCAGCAACATCCAGGTCAACTGCCCCTCAGCGGTTGAAGCTCATGCCCCTTGAAGGCATGGGTCATTCATCTGGGACTAGTGGGGAATATGGGTTCCAAGTTCCAAGATTGGTACCAGTCCACATGCACTGCTCGTTTGGGGGGGCAATTCACGCAAAAGTTCGTACGTAGTTCCAGACACCCCAAGTGGCTATGGAGAAATTGGGCTCCTCAGAGTGGGGGAACCTCTGGAGATTTGAGGCCTCATGAAGCTCAATTGTCAGTGTCAAAGTTGGGCACCCAAAGATTGTGGGTTTGTAGGATTATTGGGGGTACCCCAGTCCATCTGTGGTCCCAAATGGGAACTTAATTCTTGATCAATCCCAGCTGGAGGGTCGTAGCATTCTTGATGCTGTGATTCGCTGCGTGATATGTTCCAAACTCATCGGTTTCGGTTCCCACTCCGGTCTCAAATTAGAATCTCAGACCCTTCCACCTCAGCGGATGCAATCCCTGAATTTCCAACCTGCTTCGTAACTGGGATTCAGTAGGTTCTACCTCGCCATTTGTCTTGTTTCAACCTCTTCGTAACAACAAAAATGAGTTCCCATCATTTCAATCGCATCAGGAGCACCCAAAAACCTCGCCCAGCGACGTAGCTGCGTCAAGAGATGCGACATGTCCTGGAGGCTTTCGGCGTCCCAAACGCTCCAGGCATAGAAGAAATCTACGGCACTGGCGCTGGAGACCTGCGCTGGCAGCGCAGTTGGGGATGGGGAAAAAAGGTGAATTCAATGAGAAAAATGAAGGATTTAAACAACAAAACTGCAGATTGATATGCAATACTTGTTTAACTGCGGATTGAAATAAATGGACAGATCTATAGTTAGATGTCTTTAAACATTTATACACCAACTCAAAACTAGAGGGAAAGTGCTAAAACCCCATATCCAATTCTGAGTTACATCCCAAATAGCATTGGGTTATTTCATATTATGATTTTTACCCCACTTGATAAGTGCGACATCGAAGTAGCTGGACATAGTTTTTTGGAACACCGATTTCTGTGGTCCTGCCTCGGGAGCTCCGTAGATGTTTTGATTGTTAATACATTATGGATATCTAAAATAGCTTTGGAAATTGGCTATTTACAGATGATGCACATGATGATTTACCCATAAAGAGGTGGGTTTTTCCAGTTCGCGACGCTAAATAGCCAGAGGTGATATTCCAATCTTATCACTATATAATACATATATATATATGTTATAGTAATCAGAAGAAGAAGAAGATAATAATAATAATAATAACAATAATTATAATTTCATATGATCATGGATGATATACCCATGATCTTTCCACGATATTCCCATTCCAATGTGCCCCTGCCGGCCCGAAATTGGCCACGTGAGCCACGTCACGTCTCGCGACTTCCGTGCGCTCAGAGTGAAGCGACAGCTCTGCGACACCACATGGGGACCAGAGACGATCGCCACTGGCCTCGTGACACCCACTGTGCCGCCGGAGCCAGCGCCGGCATGGAATCTTTATTCATGACATACATATACTGTATATATCTGTATATAATTATCTATCTAATTGTAGATCTTATTATGTAATCATATAAATACATATATACACAATTAGCATGACTAGCATAATTCTGGGATTGGTATGGTTTCAATCTGACAAAAGTATGATGAAATCAATATTCAAATTATACAAATTAGCAAATGAAGCATCTTCGTGACCCCAGCCATCCACATGTGCTCCAATGTGCAGGGCCTGCGCTTCGGCAAGATATGCAGGGGGAAGAGCAAAGATGTGTTTGGGCTGAAGGTCTCCTATCGTTCAAGGTGCCATGGATTTTGGTGAATCTTAGATGAACCAGTGGATTTGGGGCTTGAACGTCTCCATCACTACTGAAGAAATTCGCTTCTGGGCATATTGACTATTCCAAGCATGGCTCAAAGGTAGAAACTCCAACACAATTGAGGCCAAGTGTACAGCCAGGTCCTCATACGATGCAGTCACCATAATTTCATGGTTTGTTTCTGCCTGTGGCACAACGGACGGAGTGTGACAGTGAGCTATTTTGGCTTCTTCCAAAACTGGGTACTTTACCAAAATTGATCAAAATTGGCCATTCAAATGGAATATGGGGAAAATGATGATCATCTGTTGGAATTGGAGGTACCCTATTTTCTGCCCAAACCATTCGTATATTTGGGTGGCTGCAATGCACTGCATTTACCTGGGATCTCATGTCAGACCACACAACTTGCCCCCGTTTGTAGGCTAAATTCCCCTGGAATTTAGTCTTCAATCCCATTTTTTTTCGGGCCAATCAAAATCTTTGACATCAGCATCTTGGATTCTTCAATAACCATGGGACCATGTTTGGTCAGCCATTTTGGGATGAAATCACCATGGCTAAATCCACCATCTTTTTTTCGCCGTCGCACCGTCGCGCCTGGAACGTAAAGGCGTTGAGTCTCACCACCGAAGGTCTCGAGTCCAGATCCACCAGAGCAGTCTCCAAGAGTTGCCAGGCACAGCCCTAGCGAAAAAACGAGCTGCGAAGTAAACCATCAAATAGTTATCATAAACCATCAAATAGTTCTAATATTATATAATATATGATCTAGTTTTTCAAGAAATTATCCACCCACCCATCAATCGATCGATCTATCCATCTGTCCATCTGTCCATCTATCGACCCATCGACCTATCCATCTATCGATCCATCCATTCATACATCCATTGATCTGACTTATCCCCCCGCAAAAAGGTGACAGAAACACTACCTGTTTCATATTGTTTGGCTCGAGGTTGGGATCAATGTGGGCTTCCATCTATAATTTACATATATATATATATATATATATTATTTTAATATACATGTATGTACGTATGTATAAATGCAAGCTGTATGTTTCCGATCTGTCCTGGAAAGCAGATGGATGCACTGTCAGAGTCGACTTAGTCTGATGGAGGAATGCATTCTTTGGGGAAAGAATGCATTCTCTCATGGAACCAAGAACCAAGAACGCATATTCCCCCAAGACTCTCTGTGTAATCTTAAGTTCTTGGTTCTTAATTCTAGGCATTCTCTTGTGTACCATCCTGCAAGATTTTGCCACTTACCAACTTGGTGCCCTGAAGCTGTCATGAAGTTTTTGGGGAATCTTGGTTCTTGGTCCTGAGGTGGATCGCAACTGGACAAGATCGCAGTCTTCAATAGAGTCAATGTATGGGTATAATCCTTATTTGCCCTTTGGGCTGTTCAGATTTGTTCTGTGTCCATCTTCATTCAGGCAAAAAAACTGCATCCACAGTAATCACATTGATTGACAATACTATACGAAGCCACTGCATATTCACATGCCATTCTTTGAGCGTTTCTCTTTTCATCTTGTTGTCCTGTAGTCAGATTTATTTTGTTCACAATAAGTATAACTTGTCATAGTTTAAATTTCCCGGCCTGATTTTCCGGTTTACCTGATTTCGCTGGAAATACGTTTACATGTATCATCTGAGTCTGATATTTACCTGATTTCGCTGGAAATACGTTTATATACATGTATCATCTGAGTCTGATATGCTAATCTTTGCACCAGCTGTGTTAGTTGTATATCTAAAACGTGGTTCGATGAGTTTATTCGTAGAAACGTTGTGTCTAAAACTAAAAGATATGTGCTTGTTTAACTTGTCCTTGTGATCCTGTGTATTTGCTATCTGGCCTTCTTCAACAGTATGCTGTTTGTCAAAACACAAAAAAAAACTCTCAATGATAAAGTCTGCATATATTTCATATTCTTCTGTCTTTGTCAGTGGGTGAATTGGTTTTACCTGTTATGTGTCCCCCGTCGAAATAATTGGTTTGTTGTACTTGCTTTATTCAACAAGTTGTCTTATTCTCCAGTCGGTGCTCAAATTGGAAAAGTACATCTCATCAAGGACAAAGAACCTTGTAGTCATAGTCTGAATGGTCAAACGGTTCCAACTTAACATCACCTAAAGTTTTACCCTAGTATATTAAATGTGAATGATTCTCTTCAAATGCTTGTCATAGCCTAACCTTGCAACTCTTGTCAACCCTTCTTTGATAAACGTAAATAGATTTTGCCAGTACCTGGCAATTCACCTTTTATGATCATTGTCGTTTCCTGGACAATTTTTATGATCTCATAGACAGCTTCTCATTTTTTCTACACCTGATTATCCTTGACATCATGATCATAATGGTGTGTTCACTCATTCACTACCAGTATCTGTAACTTGTTTTGTGGGTTCAATCAAATATCATTATCAATTTTGCTGATCCTCCATCCTCCTATGTCATCATGAAAGTCCAACAATTCTTTTGCTTTTCTAGAGTCTGAGTGTCAATTACAAAGGCAGCAGTTTTGACAGTCTGAATTGACATAATGTTTTTGTATAGGTTATGATATATACATTATGAGATTCAGAATCGGTTGATTTATCAATTGTTCTTTTATGTCCTTCATCAGCTGACTCAATATGAGTTGTGTTTAATGGTGTTTGCTACCGTACTAAATTTGATAGTCCATTGCTTCAGTCATGTTTTGTATGTTTGTTTGGTCAGTCAGTAGAACCCCCTTTTTCCAATAACCCAATGATTACATTAGCATGTTTTACTCTATATATATATACACACTGCAAATGTATACAGATTCTCTTCATGTTCACTGATTTTCAATTTATTCAGTTCTTTGACTAGTGTACTGCTTCAAACATCTTGGTCAGGAACACTTGTAAATCCAGAGGGGGTACCAACAACATCTTCACATTATGGAATTTCAAAATTTTATATGTAACAAAAAATAACAAGAACAACCTGAAAATTTGCATTTGGCCTCAGCGCCGTGCCCATTTTGTAAACTTGTGACCTTCAATCTGCTCAGATCACAACAGCCTCTGGTTATATGTTTAATGGAAAAGAAGAAAAAAACGGGAAATACCACTGAAATATAGAAACGGGTAGGTTTGTTGTGGGGGGGGTTGCATATTTATTGATCATCATTTATTGTTCATTTTTTTATTTCATGTATCTAAATCTATCTATGTATTGAATAATTATATGATAATATATGTCTGTGAAGTTGCCACATTTCCACCACAACGGACTCACCCTTGGTGTAATCGCGCCTCACATCGGTACTCCCAGCGCAACATCACGGGCCTCGCATCGAGGCCTGGGAACGGTGTGAACCCGAACGGCCGTTGTGTTTCTTGGGGGGGATCCAGTTTGCACGTCCCATCCAATGATGATGAAATGGTGATTTAATGGTGTTTAATGGTGGTTTAATGGTGTTTAATGATGATTTAATGGTGTTTAATGATGATTTAATGGTGTTTAATGATGATTAATGATGATATAATGGGATCGAATGGGATTGAATGGGATTCTTAATGCTGATGTAAGGATGATTTATTGCATGCGGTATCACTGGTGATCATGATGAGATTTGTCAACCACAATACATGTCAACCCCTCATTTTTCATCAAACCTATAATTGTCGCTGGGGGGGCCCTTTTTTTTTACTGCGAATCTATGGCACTCATGGTACCCACTAAAATTCTGCTGGAAGACAAGGTGAAATCTCCACTTCGGCTTCCCAGTCGTCCATGGTCTCAATCTCCGAGGGAACCTTCGATTCGACCACAGGCACTGGGCCACACGCCTCGGGCCATGGCCATATACAATCCATACAAGGACCTCTAGATCAACTGCCATATGTATGTGTGTATATACATCTCTCTCCGAAGCGCTATGCAGCTCCGATTGAGCCAAACGTCCGCAGCAGCGCACCCAAAAGTGGTTGACTACTTCAATTTCGGGGCGAGAAGAAGTGTGTAGGAAAAGTAGAGGATAATGGTTCTCTTGGGAAACGCTGCTAACTTGCACCTTATACGCAGAACCCGATGGAATGGGCAAGGTGGGACCCATCCATCGAGGGCGTTGAGAAAACAATTCACGATAACCAGGACGATTTTGTCGGTGAAGTAAAATAGTTTGAAGTCTACGAGTACGGGCTGTTTCGGATCCAATATTCTGATGTGAACGGATCCGCGACGCACGGCAGGGTTCGTGACCACGTCTGACGTTGAGGAGGCAAATTCTACTGGAAGGAAAAGAATGATCTTTTAGAAGGACCGTGGTCCCCCGCCAAGCCTCTGGCGGCCCCTGCCAGCTTTAGCTTCTCATGGAGTAAAATGTGACTGCGTCCGGTAAAGGAGTGGTACCGCCTCTGGCCCCTATTGGGGATCTGAAATTTATCTCTAGGCCTACGCTGAAAAACATGAGCAAATTGCCAGTAGGCTACATCGGTGAAACAGGTGCAAGCTGAACTCAGGTGCGTCAGCTCATTGTTGGTGTAGGGCCGCAGGGGCACATGCCAAGAAAGATGTCCTGGAAGAGATATGAGTTGTTGATGAAGCTGGTAAGCTGATCCACTATGTAGTCGAACTCGAGGATATTGGTCAACTCAAATGAAGAACCTAGGAGAGTTCCTCTCGTTCTTGCTGAAGTGGAGATGGTAGTCACAGAGGGGGCATCGTCTTTGTACGATGTGTGTTGCATCGATGTACATCTGTGGTGAGACCTGTGTCGATCTGGTAGTGATGGAAGAGCTGCTGAATACTTATGGAAAGTCCAAGTGCTAATCTGGGTCCTTGTTCTCCATGTAGAAAGATATTCCAATCGAGGTTGTTCACTGTAAATCCTGTAGGTGGTAGTCCTCGACGTAGGAGTGCTTTGTTGTCAATCGTGGATTCCAATGTCTTCAATCTGGTATCCATGGTGTCGATCTGAATGTGAGTGTTGTACTGCTCGAGGATGCTCAAGTGTTGGAGTTTCGACCTGTTGAAGGTCAGTGAAAGGTCACTTCTTGGTGAGGTCAATCTTCTGGAGTTTGCCTTGTCAGGGTCGAAGCGAAGTGCTTCTGGAGAGGTGAGGTTGAGGGCAAGGAAGTCTGCTCTGGCTTGAGGTGAATGAAGATCGAAGTTCCTGTTGGAGTCCAAAGTCCAAGCCTGAGGGCTCTACATCCTTAGCTGATAGTGCAGTGAGAAACTCTTCCCATCCTTGGTCTGTTCTGGGTTTGCTTGCAGGAGAAGACTCTCTGGTAGTAGCTCAATGTTGCCTGATAAGTTCAAGTTCTTCTGCAATAAGGGCCTCAGCGGTAGTAGGTGATGTAGTCAATGTGGCTTGAGGAGGGTGAGGTGGAGAAGCTTCAGGTAGTTCTTGAGATTCTTGGGATTCTGGCTGCTTAATATCCATGGCTTCAATTAGGAATTGCCTCAGTAAATGTGTTTTGTAAATTAAACATAGTAGCAAGTGAGGGCACAGCCCAATCAACATGAGGTCGATAAAAGAAAAGGGCATGAAACTTGGGGCATGCAGTACCAATTGGCACGACAGCATTGCTGACTGTGTGGCAAAAGCTAAAGTTCGTGCCAAATGCCTTGTGTATGTACATATATATATATATATATATAATACATCTATTTTGTATGCGTATACCCATATACATGCAGGCACCCAACTTCAACCCCATCACCAACTCATCATGTGAGACAAAAATGGTCAACAATACCTTTTTTCATTTCCACCAGGTCAACTGGACTCAACAAGCCAGCACAGCACAGGCCAAAAACATGAGCAAACTACAAAAAAAACAAGATTTTAACTATGAGAAGCAAAAAACACATGGATGTCCCAAGCTGATCCTCTGAAGCACGCCAGGAAGCAGGGAGCCGATCCATCAAAAGGTGACTCTCCCAGAAGTCATCGACCTGAAGAACCATTGGAGGAATACCTAACAAATACAGATTTGGGGGTACCAAATTGCGTACCCGCGGTACCCCAAAATCGAAAACTCCACCTGGTGTTCATCCTATCAAAATGGCCATAAACCAGTACCGAATCCTCGTTTTGCGACAACTCCATGTGGTCGATGAAAATTTCAAAGCAGTCATATAGGATGTCCCATTTCAACATTATGAAATATCAACCATTTTTCACCAAACATAGATTTCGTAGATTGAATACATTGTTTATTCCACAAATCAACCCATAGATTCAAAAATATTGTTTCTTAGATCACATTAGATCGTTATAAATTACAATGTATTATATAGATAGAACCATAGATGCCATGCATCGTGGCCAATTTTTTGAACACCAAGGTGCGGTGGCAGTCGATGACACCAACATGTTCGTGCTGGACACCATCCTCAGAGAGCAATCCTTCCACTGAAGACGGTTCCAGTTGGGGGCCACGGCATGGTGACAAGCATAGCGTTCGTCCAAAATCGGGGATTTCTCGAACATGTTTAAAGTGAGTTTCTTTGATTTATCCATCAAAATTGGGATTAAGCCAGCCATCGCGTACAATGGGATTTGTCGGGACTTGACATGGTTCAACCATCAATGGCTATATAATTGGGCAATGAATCACCCAAATGGGTGTGTCCACAAAAAAATAGGGGCCACAAAAATGCTGTAGTGGAGTGGGAAAAGGGTTTCAGCCATCGGATGGATTTCTCGGTCGACATGTTGGGAACCCACACATGAAGTCAACTTAAAAAGAAGCAAATGACTAAAAATAGTATCGAGTTGAAGCCACAACCAGCTTGCGACCTTTGAACCACACTCGCTGCGAGCCTCTTTTTACAGCTCCGCGAGTTGCATGGAATTCACAGCTGTGTTGTGCTCCTCGTGCTCGCGTGGAGCTGCGGCGGCCAGAGCGGCTTTGCGCCGGAAATAGTTCATGGCATGACTCACCATCTGAAGGCAAGAGAGAAGAGTGCCGAGGCGGGTTTCGATCACAGAGTTCATCCAGAAAGTTGAAGGGATGAGGTTGAAGCCCACAAAAATCAAAGTCACAGGCAGACAAATGAAGGGATGAGTGCCAAAGTTCAGAAGCATCTGCATAGAATACAATTGCTGGGAAACGCAAAAACCATACAAACTTCGAGCAAAAGAATAAAACATGGGATCGTCGCGAGGGTGAGCACTTCGCAAAGCTACAACCCAGTCAAGTAAAAGCATAGTGGCGGGCAAACAGCCAAACATTGCCATTGCCACGTCGACCGCGCAAGATTTGCGCAAGAAAGGCACCAAAGAAATGCACGCAAGTCCAAGAAAGGGTGCTGCCATGGTGCATGTTGGCAAATGATTCTTCCAGTAGTGAAAGCTTCCATCTGAGTCCTGCTGCTTTTTGATCCAAAGCACCCAAGCCCAAAAGAACCAGTTGTTCACCCCTGCCACCAGCACCAAGCAGCAGGCTCCCAAAGACCTTCTGAAAGGATCAGCTATGTCCGACCTGTCCGATGTGGCTGTTCGTTGCTCCGCTGATTCCGTCGCTTCCATCACAGCAAAATATGTCTTCACTCGAAGCGTGAAATCCCATGTGAAGGCCACAAGGCAGATCCATGCAGAACTCAGGGAATAGAGTTCCAACGGAAAGTACACTGGATCGAATTCGAAGTGATCAGTTTCTGTGCTCATAAAAATAACCCAGAAAACGCCGAAAAGGTTGTTTGGCAGGAGGGCCAGGGGATGTACACTACAATTCAACAGTAGCACCAGGGCGTAGACGCTGCCTAAACTGCTGGCCACCCAATAGTCTTGGACCATGGTCCATGTGCTGATCGTGGCTCCCAGGGCAAACAGCAACGAACCGCTGAGGCTCTCCCAACTTGACGTGTAAAAGAACCACAGACTTGCGACCCAAAAATACCACACCAAGATCAGCGCAAGGGGGAGGATGGTTGAGTCACTAAGTTCAGGGTCCAGGTACGACACTGTTCCCCCTCTCAAAAATGTGGCATCCAACCATACCACGAAGGTGACCACCATGAAAGTTCCGCGCAGTACCCTGCCGAGAGGAAAGCGAACCCAAGGGCTGCTGAGAACCTGTGGCGGGCACTTTGGGTTTGAAGAAATAGGGGCCATTGCAGAGACAATCATTCGGTATACGTCAGGTATCTCAAGAAAAACCAGATGCAGCCCACAAACCCGAATGCTACCTCATATGTTAATGGTACGGGTGCCGAAAAACATAGAGAAAAACCTCATAAAATCCCCAGGTTGCAACCAATGTTGTATCTTCGGCAAAGCATGACTGTGCGATAAGGACGCAGCGTGTAAAGTTGAAAATCTAAAGTGTGAAGTGCAAAGTGTAGAGTATAAATTGTAAAGTGTGAAGTGCGAAAGTGTAAATTGTAACATGTAAAGTGTCTAGTGTAGAGTGTGGAGTCTGAAAAGTGAAGTGTAAGGTATAAAGTGTGAAAGTGCAAAAATTGTACAGTGTGGGCTAAAAGAGTAGAGTGTGGGGATTACTAACAGTGTACAGTGCACTGTGTGAAGTGTAAAAGTGTAGTGTGTGGAGTGTAAAGTGTAGAGTGTAGTGTGGGGTGTGGGGTGTCAAGCATAGAGTGCGGAGTGTCAAGTGTAAAGTGCGGAGTGTAAAGTGTAGAGTGCGGAGTGTCAAGTGTAGAGTGTGGAGTGTGGAGTGCATGGTATAAAGTGTAGTGCGTGAAGTGTAAAGTGGAAACGTAGAGTATGGAGTGTGGAATGTAAAGTGTGGAGTGTAAAGTAGAGTGTGGGGTGCCAAGTATAAAGTCTAGAGTGTGGGGTGTCAAGTGTAAAGTGCGAAGTGTAAAGTGCAAAGTGTGGATTGCAGTGTAGAGTGTGGAGTGCAAAGTGTAAATTGCAAAGTGTAAAGTGCAGAGTGTGGAGTGTAAAGTGTAGAGTGCGGAGTGTCAAGTGTCAAGCGTGAAGTGTAAAATTTCAAAGTGTACAGTGTAAAGTGTAGAGTGTGGAGTGTAAAGTGTAAGTGCGGAGTGTCAAGTGTAAAGTGTGAAGTCTAAAGCATAGAGTGTAGAATCGGAGTGTAAAGTGTAAAGCGCGGAGTGTGAAGTGTAAAGTGACGAGTGTAAAGTGTAGAGTGTGGAGTGTTATGTGGAAAGTGTGAAGTGTAAAATGTAGTGTGTGGAGTGCAAGTGTAAAGTTTAGAGTGCGGAGTGTAAAGTGTAAAGTCTGGAGTGTGGAGTGTAAAGCGTAGAGTGCGGAGTGTCAAGTGTAAAATTGGAGCGTGGAGCGCCAAATGTAAATTGTAGAGTGTAGAGCGTGGAGTGTGGACTGTGAAGTATGGAGTGTAAAGTGTAGAGTGTGGAGTGTAAAGTGTCGAGTGTAGAAGGTCCTAAATATTGCGCCTGCCACGCAACTTGATATTTCACTCACGATGGATCTGCACCAAATGTTGCGCCCCCTACGCAAAATGAACTCTCACGATGTCCCACGCCTGCCCACAATTTGCACATTGTCACCACTTGACGCAGCCCTGGCCATTCGATTCGCACAAAACACGCAACACCACACGCGCCAGCCACGCAAAATGATCATGGAGGTCTCCAAGCTGCTGCGCCTGTCATGAAAAATGTAACTCATCTTCTGAAAACGACGCAAAAGTATTGCGCATGTGTCACACAACGTCAATTTTCAACGCATCTCATAAAATGCCACGCCTGCCACGGAAGTTGCACGTTGTCACCGCCTGACGCAGCCCTGACAATGCAAATCGCTAAAACATACAGCACCACACGTCTAAAGTGCTGCCTCTGCGTGGCATGACGATGGAAGTCTCCAAAGTGCTACGCCTGCCACGAAAAATGCAAGTCATCTTTTGAAAACGATGCAAAAGTAGTGTGCCTGTCACTGTCTGTCACATTGAACGATTTTCGACGCGTTATGAAACATGTTGGAATGTCACAAAGTGCCACGCCTGCCACACGAAACAAGGCACAACGTTCAAGACCTCTAAAAGGAACCACATTTTGCAGCACTCCCCATAGGCACGGCCATAGCGACCTCACGAACGCTTGCGACCGGTTGCGAACGGTTGCGGGCGCAAACGCGGCGTCTAGCGAACACACCCTCAACCCCCAAACACCCACAGTGAAACGGGAACCCCTGCTACTCATTCGGGAAATCTTGCCACCAGAAAGGCACATGTGGAGCAGTGGTCTCTTCCCACCATTTCGCAGCTGCACGGCCATGGCAACTCCCCATGGCGACGCCGGTCGCTTTGGACCGTGGATCACTTTGGACCGCTTTCGCTTTGGATCCTGAGCCACATGCCTTCAGTGCTTTCAATGCCTTCAGAGTTCACAATTTATCCAGTCAACTTAGTGAACTTGACCCTTTTTGACCTTGTTTTATCTTCACACCTTTACACATTTTTTTGATCAAAAGTCTGCACCAAAGGCACTGAGGAAGGTCAGTAGGCAACCCCATTCTGGAGCTGGACGTTGAGCTAGTGGACACTGTGGACGTTGTGGAGATTGTGGACATCGTGGACGTTGTGGGCGTTGGGGATGCTGTGGATGTTGTGGATGTTGTGGAGGTTGACAGACTCCAGGTGGTTGAAAGGGTTGAAGTGCTGCTGGCAGTCGAAGATGTTGAGGTCGTCTGGCCTCAGAACCAGAAAAAATCTGGAAGTGAGAATATGTTCTAGAAACTGACATGTTCAGTATGTTCATGAGAGTCTTCCATTGTTTGTTAGATACCTTTAGATTCCCCGGAATTGGGTTTTGAGATGGCGTTTTCACTGCCATCTCGGAGCCAGTCTTCAGCAAAATGGTCCACCCATTTACAGGAAGCAATTATCTCGTTGTACCAGTAGTACCGCACAAGGCGGTGGCGGAAGTTTCACCTATAGGAAACTAGAGGAGAGGTGAGTTGTTGTGATGCATGGATGGCAGAGCGAATCCACTGATGGACCGAAAGCTGGTTGGAGTTGGGTTTTTTGGAATGGTTGCAATGGTCACCTCAACCACAACTGCTGGATGTAGTGCGGCGTACTGTAATGTAGTTGTAGTTGTAGTTGTAGTTGCAGCGCAGGTGTGGTGGGAGTTGTAGTTGTAGCTGTAGTTGTAGTTGCAGTGCAAGTGTCGTTCCAGTTGTGGTGAAGCGTCGTCTAGAGTGTAGTGTAGCTGTAGTTGTAGTTGTGGCTGTAGTGTATTTGCAGCTGCTGCTGCTGCTGCTGCTGCTGCTGCTGCTGTAGTTCCAGTTGCAGTTGCAGCTGTTGTTGTTGTAGCTGTAGTGGTAGTGGTAATGGTAGTGGTATTTGGTGGTGTAGTGGTAGCGTAGTGGTAGTGGTAGTGGTAGCGGTAGTGGTAGTGGTAGTGTAGTGGTAATGTAGTGGTAATGTAGTGGTAATGGTGGCGTGGTGGTGGTGTAGTGCAGTGTATGGAGTGTAGCGTAGTGGTAATCGTAGTGGGGTAGTAGTTGAAGCTGAAGTCGTAGTGTAATGTTCTGGTAGTTGTAGTTGTTGTTGTACTTGTTGTAATTGTTGTACTTATTGTACTTGTTGTACTTGTTGTACTTGTTGTGCTTGCTGTGCTTGTTGTACTTGTTGTACTTGTTGTACTTGTTGTACTTGTTGTACTTGTTGTACTTGTTGTGCTTGTTGTGCTTGTTGTACTTGTTGTAATTGTTGTACTTGGTTGTATTGTAGCTGTAGTAGTTTCTCTTGTAGCTGTAGTGTAGTGTGGTCCAGTGTGGCGCCGTTGAATGTCCAAAAGTGGACCCAACATGATCTGCTTGTCACACTTTACCTTCGAGATGTGCTTCACGTCACAACGTCATGCACTTTTTCAACACCTTAACTTCCAAAAGTGCTCTGAACCCCCTCACATTTTAACACTTTTTACTTCGAAATGTGCTTCACGCCACACCGACGTAGACTTTTCGAACATCTCAACGTCCAAAAGTGCACCGAGCATGGTCTGTTGTGCAAATTTTGATATCGAATTGGAAATGTGCTTCGCGCCAAAACCCCGTGCACTTTTTCAACACCTTAACTTCCAAAAGTGCTCCGGATCCCCTCAGTTTTTAACACTTTTGACTTTGACACGTGCTTCGCGCCACAACGACGTGCACTTTTTCAAAACATTAACTTCCAAAAGTGCTCCGAACCTCTCAGTTTTGAACACTTTTGACTTCCAAATGTGCTTCGAGCCACAACGACGTACACTGTTTCAACATCTCAACTTCCAAAAGTGCTCCTAACTGTGGTGTCTTGGGCATGTTGACTTCCAATTTTGCTTCGCGCCACAGCGGCGCAATTTTTCATCTCTCATATCCCCAGATGGCTCCGCACCCGCCCGCTTTAGCGAGCCTACTTTTTGACCCTCCGGGCCACAAAACATTGGAAAAACTGTGTTTTGCGACTTTTCTACTTTTCTCGCACCTGCATCTTCTGTCTTCTGACTCTTTCTCTTCTCTGATCTTCTTTCTTCTTCTCTTCTCTTCACCTCTGCTTTTCAATTTTCTTCGGCCCAGGTTCTCACACTCGTTGATGTGGCGGTGCTGGAGGTAGTGGTCTGACGGAGGGGTGAAATTTCAAGGGACACCTGGCAGAAGTGGGAACCGTGCCTTGAGCTCCAGGTAGTACCAGTCCCCTTCATAGCTCAAGCCTGCGGCACAGGCAATTAAGCTCAATAAATCCGTGCCCCAAGATCCACGCCATCACACCGGCCCAGGCACCACCATAGCCATAGATCCACATGCGCAAAGACTCGTCCACCACAGCGGAATGCCCATAACCTGAAATCTGCCAAGGCTGCCCACCACATTGCGACAAACTTTCCCTGCCAATGCCCCCGAAAAGAACCATCCCCTGATTGCAATAAACCCCCATTGTTCACTAGAATTCCACATCATCGGGTGGAACCAAAAAAAACAGCCAACAGAACGATACAGATCGATTAGAGAATGCCCTGACAACCCCCAATCCTAAATATGCGTTTCACGAAACATTTTAGTCATGTTGCATCTCTTGACATCGCATTCATCATGTGTGTATGTCTCGAACATAAATAATGGGCAGGATCAAGCCAAATCACCAACCCCTTCCACATATACACAAATCAATGCCCTCCACACAGATGATCTGGTGGAAGAATGTAGCGGATCTCTTCATGCGTACGGGTCACTCATGTTCATCCATACATCCACCCATACATTTATATATATATTGCATATATATATATATATACACATACATCTATCCATTTGTTTGCATACATGTGTAAATATACGTGTATATATATATATTTATTTATTTATTTACATACTGTCTATTTTCTATGGTCTTAACTCCTGGCGCTTCACGCGCACCATGGCACGACCAAAGCTGGAGACCTGGGCCGCCTCGATCTTGCTCCATCTCTCGGCCTTCAGGGCTCATCCCATGGTGGAAGTTGGGATGATCCCGTGCTTTGAATATCATCATGATAGTGAGGGAATAACTCTATTAACAACATCATTATGTGTGAATATGTATGTGGGATTAAAAAAAAAAAAAACGATATTTCCTAGTAATATGGTATTAGTATTAATGGGATCTTTAATGGGAATACAATATCTAGCCCATTGCAAGCGCCATATATATATATATACATAATAATGATATATTATCATGGTCCCATGGCATGAACAACATACAAAGGGAATCTCATAGTATCATGATACTATCACCTTTGATGCATGATATATTTCTCCAAGAGATTTAGGAAGATGTGTTTCATGAATTTCATGATGCTTCGCATGAGGATGATTTGATAGGGATATATCCTGGTCATATAGCAGGAAAATCATGGGAATATGTTTCATGGATGATCCTATTCTGGAAAACAAAATAAATGGGATATAATTATTGGGATTATCAAAGGAAGTTTTGTTGGAAAACTTCCAAATTATGGACGATTATTCGATTGTCATGGTTAGCATTCCCAGCATCATGTCAATCACATCATCATGTCAACCACCCATTATCAAGTACTTGGGAAGTGTACCACTTCGGGAAGGTGTGAATTCATGGGTGAAGACACTCTCATGCGCGAAACCTTGGGATTTTTACGGTAACGTGGCTTCTGGGGTCGCTGAAGTGGGGTCTTTGTTTTTGCGGCTCCGGGCCTCGATCTGAGAAAGTTGCCGGCAAAAAGTGTACAGGACTGTAGCGAGGGCTTGATTTGCAAATCAAACTGTAAAAACTGACAGCCGTGGAGCACTTTTGGAAGATGACGTCGGCAAAATGTGCACCAAACTGAAGCGAGAGCTCGATTTCATATGGGCTCATATAAAAATCACCAAAAAGAAACTGGCATGTTCGGACCAGTGCCGGATTTGCCTGGTCGAGTTCGCATTGTCAGCGCTGCGCGAATGTTTTTTGGAGTTGGTGTGACGCTCCTGCTTTCTGGGCTTGCAACCGGCTGGGACTAAACGCATGGGCACCGCTGCGCACAGTAAAGCATGAATGATGCTGCGACGCTCCTGGCAAGTGGGATTGCAGCTGGACGTTGCTAAATGCAGCGCAACAGTTGCGCCAAAAGTAATTTTTGAGCCTAGTGCTAGTCTTGTCTTCTGCGGGATCGGACTTGGAGGTTGTTAAACGGATTGTACCAGCTGCGCGAAGAGAAGAACTGGGTTGCAGAAGCCACACAAGAGCTAGCTGGGAGGCAGCGCAGAGCAGAAGTAGCCCGGAAAAGTGGCCATCTATCCATCCATCCAACCACCCATCGGGCATTCGTTTAGCCACTGTTTCATTGATTCACTGAATCAACGATTCATTGGTTCATTGATTCGTTGATTCGCTGATTCATTGGTTCATCTGTTCCATGATTCATTGATTCGTTCAATCGATGATTCATTGATGCACTGATTCATTGATTTGTTGGTTCATTCATTTACTGATTCAATGATTCAGTGTCTCCTTGATTTGTTGATCCACTGATTCCCTGGTGCACTGATTCATTGATTCGTTGGTTCGTTGGTGCATTCATTCACTGCTTCAAATGATTCATTGATTCATGGGTTCATTGCTTCAATGATTGTTTGGTTCGCTGATTCCTTGATTCACTGGTTCTATTGATTCACTGGTTCACTGATTCATGGATTCATTGGTTCATTGATTGGTTGACGCACTGATTCATTAATTCTTTGATTGCTTGATTCAATGATTCATTGATTCGTTGGGTCATTGACTCATGGCTTCGCTGCTTCATTGGTTCAGTGATTCATTGATTCGTCGACTCACGACTTCACTCATTCATTGATTTCTTGGTTCCTTGCTTCGTTGCTTTCATTGGTTCAGCACTTTTTCGACATCGCAACTTCCAAAAGTGGTCCGAACCCCTGGTGTTTTGTACATTTTGACTTGGAAATGTGCTTCGCGCCACAACGGCGTGCACTTTTTCAACATCTCAACTTCCAAAA